>ERZ778511.1045-NODE-1045-length-21465-cov-8.157496_pt1 | contig 21465 bp, 18 predicted proteins | sample MGYA00510347_ERZ778511 | MGnify/ENA primary metagenome ERZ778511 (study PRJEB29527, sample SAMN07138967) | mouse gut metagenome | material: feces | host: mouse | place: China:Nanjing | collected 2016-01-25 ...
CTGCGCACCGTTGAGTTCTACCTTATATACTCCGGGGATACGGGCAAGGAGCGGTTTGAGATTTTCTTCTCCATAAGTCTGGATTTCTGACGGATTGGCCGGAGCGTTGAGACGGTAGACCATGAATGGCCTGGAGCTCTCCTTCTCAACCGCGCGGGCCGATATGGATGGGTAGCTGACACCCTCGGGCAGTTCGCTCCATATCTGCCTGACGAGTGTCGAGACCTCAAAACGCACCATATCGATGTCGGCATGCTTGTCAAGGTCGATTGACACGCGGCCGCCCCCGTTGGATGATTTTGAGCTGATGCCTTTCACTCCACTGACACGCGCGAGCACTGATTCGATGCGTGAAGTGACCTCGGCCTCGATGGTTCTGGCCGAACTGCCCTGCATCGAGAAACTGACTGTGAGTGACGGCAGATTGCGCGAAGGAGCGAGTTTGACCGGAAGGAACGGCACAAGCGCGCATCCCACCAGCGACAGGACGATAAAAATGACTATTATGGAAAACGATCGTGAGGCCATCTGTCAGTTTTTCAGCTCAAATTTCTCTGAGAGCGGCATGTCAAGTTCAAAGTCGTGTAGCGTCAGACGCCGGATTTTGTAATGGCTTAACCAATAGTTCTGGAGGGCGGCTATATAATTTTTGGCTGCTTCCTGCCGGCGGTTGAGCGAGAGGGTTATACTGTTTATATCCGCCTTGCCTATTATGAACCGTTGCCGGGTCTGGGTGTATGCGGTCTCGGCAAGATCGAGGGCTTCAGATGCCGATGCGATCAGACGCTGACGCACTTCATAGTCGGAGACGGTCATGATAAGGTCTTCCTCCACACTGAGTTCATCCTGACGGGCGGCGATACGCGACACATTCAGATTGTTGCGGGCCATGTTGACCTTTCCCTTTCTCACCCCCCAGTCAATAAGCGGCACTGAGATGGACACTGACACAAGATCCTGGCGAAGCGGCGAGCGGTAGGCGCCTGAAAAATCATCAGCCACCTGGTTGAAACCAACCGAGGCGTTGACTGAGACGTTAAACCGAGACTCAACCTTGGCCCTGTTAAACTCCCTCTCACCCTCAAGTATGGTCTGGCAGTGGCCAAGCAACGTAGGGTTATTCTTTTTGGCCATTGCAAGAGCCAGATCCAACGGAATTGCTGTGGTAAGCGGACGGCCAGGCATCTTAAGTTCTATTTCGGTATTCTTATCCATGCCGAGGAACGAAGCGAGCGAAAACGATGCCCTTTTGAGCGCTATACGGCAGTTTTCAAGAGTATTGCGGGCATTAACCTTGTCGAGTTCGAGAGTGAGCAGGTCGGCACGGGAGATGGCCGCGATTTTAAAACGCCGCTCGCCGATAACGTAGAGTGTGTCGCATGAGGCCACATTCTCTTCGGCAAGACGATATTCAGCCTGAGCAAGTGCGAGGGCGAAAAAATAGGAAACAGCCTGCTCGCTGACAGATTCCATGTTGTAGATCAGTTCCTTTTTTGCTTTCTCATAGCGCAGAGGTTCTATTTTGCGCTCCCACTTGAAAGCATTAAATCCGAGCAGGTCCTGACGGTAACCTATACGCACGGGCACAGACGAATACTGAGTATATTTGTTCTGCCCGAAGTTGCGCATGTATTCGAGGTCGGTCTCAAGATATAATGAGCCCCCAAGGAGGTCAACGTTCTGAGTCACCTCCAGTCCGGCCGAAGCACTGAACATCTGCTGCTGACGGAATATGTCGATATTCTGCTCCGAGTCATAGCGCTGGGTCATGTAGCGGTAATATCTTGCCGGTGTAGCCGTGAGCGACAGACTCGGAAGCCTGTTGGCCTTGTAGCTGACATATTGCCAATAGCCAGCCTGATACATATTGCGGTATCTGAACGCCATGAGAGAGGAATCGTTGGCGAGCTCGATTGTCTTTTCAAGCGTTAATGTCATTGCCGAAGCCGTGACAGGCAGAAGCAATGCGATTATAGGCAGGAATATCTTACTTATTTTCATGTTTGCGATAGATTAGCCAGTAAAACAACGGAATAACGAAGATGCTGACAAGAGTGCCGACCACCATCGAACCGATCATAGCTATGGCGAGCGGGCGCTGAAGTTCAGAGCCCATATCGGACGTAAAAAGCACGGGGAGCATGGCGAAGACGGTGGTCAAGGAGGTCATGATTATGGCGCGCAGACGGCGTCGGCCCGCTGTATGTATTGCCTCTGTCAGAGGCATGCCTCCCTTGCGCAGTTCGTTGATGGCATCGAGTTTGAGGATTGAATCGTTGACTACGATACCACACGTCACAATTATACCTATGGCCGACATGAGATTGAGTGTCTGTCCGAAAATCATGAGGGCAAGCAGTGCGAAAAATGTGTCGACCGGAATTTCAAGCAACACTATGAGTGGCTGGAGGAAACTCTCGAACTGTGCACAGAGAATGAAATACATTAGCATGACTGACACAAGGAGTATCACCGTCAGTTCTCTCATCATGCGGGCATTACTGAAAAAACCGCCGGCAAACTCAACTTCATGAGAGCCGTCAGCAGCTACTGTCTCGCGTATGGTCTCGATGACTTTCGCTTCACGACCGGGGACTTCAAGACCTATAGGCACATATTCGCCGGCCACGCCGGCCGTAATGGTCTTGAGATCGCGGCTGTGACCGACCGTCACGAGCGAGCGAAGTGGAATCTCAGTACGGACACCATTTTTATCGGCACGCGATCTGACGAAAGCGTTGCCAAGTATCTCGCCGACACTCTGTTCACGCCCTGATATTTCTATCGGAGTATATTCCTGATAGGAGCGGAGTGTCGACACTGTGTTGCCCTTGAATGCGGTGCACAACGCCCGCTGCACCTCGGAGTAGTCGACATTGTAGATAGCGAGAAGCGTACGGTCGACCGATATGTCAATCTGCCGGCGCAACGGAACCGGTGACAGGCTCTCACCAGTTGCCTCCCCTATGCGTCCGCACAGTGATGCAAGACTGTCAATCTCGCCGGCATCTTTATTCCGGTTGCTGATTCTCGCTTCGATGTCAGCCTCGTCTGACGAAAAGATTTTTTCAAAGATATTGCCAGTTTTATGGAATGAAACTGTCGCAGACGGATATTTGTCTCTGATACGGTCGGCAATACGATTTTGAAGCGGTGATATATCTTCAGGTCCGGAGGTTTTGAAATAAAGCTCGGCTTCAGATGTTGAAAGGTCGAAGTCGGATGACAGCATGTAATCCTGCATGCCGATATAGGCTGAACTTTCGACTGATGCTGAATCCGAGAGAGCCTCGACCCGGCTGCGGTTTGTGTCAAGATTGATATTCTCGTTCCAGTCGATGCGGACGATTGTCTCGTTGCTGTCTATCTCAGGCATGCGCTCCTGACGCATAAGCATGAACATTACGACGCATAGCGGGACTGTGAGCAAAGTCGAGGCGATGAACGTCCATTTATGCCGGAAACAGAAATCCATCCCGCGGTCATAAAGACTGATAAAAGACTGATGGGAGGCTGGTGACTGATTCTGATTTGAATCTGCTGATTTTCCCTCTTTTATCCCCGATTTCTTATTTTCAAAAAGATAATACAGCACCGGGAGCAATGTGATCCCGACAATATAACTTGCCGCAAGACCGGCTGTGATCGAGAATGCCTGGTCAGAGAATATCGCTCCGGCGATACCGCTCATGAATATCAGCGGGACAAACACGGCTACAGTTGTAAGCGATGATGACAGCATGGGCGTTATCATCTCGTCGGTGCCTTTGACGCAGGCATCCATAAGCCCGTTGCCGCGATGACGGAACTGGGTGATGTTTTCAGTGACTATGACGGAGTTGTCGATCATCATGCCGACGGCAAGAATCAGTCCGGCCATAGAGATGATATTGATTGACACGTTAAAGAGATAGAAGAGCAGGAATGTAAGAATTACTCCGACTATTATACTCAATCCGATGATGAATGACGATCGCGCACTGCGCATGAAGATGAGACACACCACAAACACGAGCAAAAGGCCCAATATGAGGTTCTGCTCAAGATTGGAGATGGTGAAGTCAAGCAGCTCGGTCTGGCTTCGGGTTTTGGAGAACTCTATTTCGGGATAGCGGTCTGAGAAATATTTTATGGTCGAGTCGAGAGCCTTGTTCATTGCATCCATGCTCTCCTCACCGTGCTTGATTATGGCAAGAGTCACAGCCCGTTTGCTGTTATGCAGTGAATAGCCGGAAGGCACACGGTTGGTCAGACTGACTTCTGCAAAATCGCCCAATTCCATAATCTTCCCGCCCTTAAGGAGCTTGATCCGCTCCACATCCTCAACCGAGCGCAGGAGATTGGTGACGGTTATGTTGTATTCATAGTACCCGTCGCGTACGGTCATTGAACCGGGCTCGACATTGTTGGCGGTGAGAGCGGATTCAAGATCTTCGACGGTCACACCGGCTTGTGTCATACGGTCTAAATCAGGGGTGACCCGCAGAACTTTTCCAGGCACACCCGTTATGTCTACCATTGCAATCTCCGGCTGCTGTTCAAGACGGCGTCTGACAATGTTTTCGGCAATTCCTGACATGTCAAGAAATGACATTCTGCCGTTTTCGTCTCGCAGGGTCATTTGCAGATACAAGACCGGTATGTCGGTAGCGCTCGCTTTGACAGCCTTTGGTCGTGTAACGGTCTTGGGCAAGGAGTTCATTGCCGCGTCAATCTTTTCATTGACTTCTATAAAGGCGAGGTCGGTGTTGACACCATAGTCCATTGTCAGCGAGATTATCGCCGAACCGTCGCGGGTCTCGCTCTTGATTTCGCCAAGTCCGCCGACCTGCATGAGCTGACGGCGCAAGGGTGTGACAACGGTATTTTCGAGTTCGCGCGCCGAGACATTGTCACCCGTGACCTGCACGGTAATGTGAGGGATATCTATGTCAGGCAACAGCGAGACGGGAAGCGTTGTGTATGTCACACTTCCGAGTATCACCATAGCAAGAAACGCCATGATGACAGCTATGCGATGATTCAGGAGATAACGGACCATGTCATTTCTCAATTATCCTGACCGGAGATTCGTGGGCGAGGTTGACGTTACCGGATGTTATGACTTTCATGCCCGGCGTGAGACCATCGGTGACGGTGTATTCGCTGAGATTCTCAAGGCCGGTGGTGATATAGTTCCACATTGCTTTATTGCCATCAAGGGTAAACACGACCTGACGGCCTGAGCGGAGTACCACGGCGCTCTTGGGTATGACCAGAGCCTTGTCGATTGCGCGTTTCACGCTTATACGGACGTTCATGCCGTCAATCAGTCCGCCTCCGCCATCGACCGATGCCCAGACTTTGACCATGCCGTTGTCATCAACCATCGGGTTGATTTCAGTGACATGTCCGGTGCGCGAGTCTGTGGTCGAAAACGGAGTCACAGCGATTTTATCACCCGGCCGAACCATCGGCAGTTCGCTTTCCAGTACAGAAAATTCGACCTCCATGCCGCTGTCGTTGATAATCCTGCACAACGGTTCGGTGGATGACGACATGTTGTGGGGAGTGGCGGTGAGATTGGCGATGACGCCACTGACCGGAGCATGGAGGGTGGCATCTTCAAGATCCTTGCGAGTTGCCGCGAGGTTAAGTTCGGCCTGCTGGAGACCGCTGCGCAGACGGGCGAGTCTCATAACGTCATCAGGCACTTTTTCAAGCCGATCCGGGTCGTAGCCCTGGCCGATGAGCACATCCTGCATCTCAAGCGTGGCTGAGGCAACGGCACTCTGCTCCTTCTCAAGCTGGTTGTCGAGTTTGTAGGTGTCAAGTGTGGCTATGCGCTGCCCTTTGGTGACCCTCTGTCCATTACGCACATATATGGAAGCGATGAGTCCGGGTGAACGGAAATTCACATCAACTTTCTCACGAGCTGAAATACGTCCGTTGCTCACGATCTCATGATTGAACACTGTAGGTTGTAGATCCATGACGGTGACTTCAGCTATATGGTCGGTCTCAGCCGTGGCTACACCGATCTCATCTGCATTATGTTTTTTATCCGTTTCTGGAGATGAACATGATGCGAGGAGGACCGACAAAATGAGTATGGCAGGGATATATTTCATGGTATTCAATGTTTATTGATAGCTTTGAACATACGGTTAAGAACATGTGATTTCCAGCGGATTCCGGCAGTGCCGACTATAAATTTCTCAGGCACAAGCCCAAAATAGCGCGAGTCTTTAGAGTCGATTACGTGGTCTCCGGCTGCGAAGCAGTAATTTTCTGTAAAGATATAACTTTTTATCGGCTTATCATTAATAAATGCCGCAGAATCTTGCCACTTTAATTTGGATTTCGTTTCCCATTCGATATACCGTCGGTAGAGTAGCCAGCTTTTATAATCCAACTCTACAGACTGCCCCTTGCCCGGAATCAGGAACGGCCCCATGTCTCTTACCGTCCAGCCAACCGCTGAATCACGGGGGCAGCATCGCATCCAGGAGGGCCATGTGTGCGGATCAGGATTTTCACGGGTGAACTCACGAACATATAGTCGCAAGGCCTCCTGCTCCGAGGCTACACCAAGAGTGTCGCGGCATCCTCTGACATGGTAGAAGCAATTGCGGATTTCCAGAGTGTCGCCTGCCACAGCAACGGCCCGCTTGCAATAATATGTAGCGAGGTTCATGGCAATGCTGTCGCGCTTACGGTCAGAGTCAAGATATGGGTAGTTGAATACTATGATATCGCCTCGCTCCAACTGACCGTAACCCGGAAGACGCCTTATCTCGTAAGGCTTCCCCTTGATGGCATCGAAAATATTAAAAATCCGCGCACCCATTTTCCACTTGTTCACCAACCCACTCTCATCGGGCAACAATGTCGGCGACATTGAGCCCGAAGGAGTGTGGAATGAACAGGCTGTGGTTATCTGAATCAGCCAGTAAAGCCCTACCCCGATCACCGCGACCATGAGCATGTACATGATGAACTTGCTTAATCCAAGCATATATAATCTGTGTTTCTGTGTCTTTCAATCATTGAGATACACCCTCTAAGATATCCTTTAAATCATATTTTTTAAATATGTCGTTTTTAAAATTTAATGTATATAGTGTATGATTCCGGAAGTCTATGTCAAAAGAAGTAGCCAGTTCAGGAAGTTTTATGTCCAATAAGGGCATACCGTCCCAATTAAAGAACCATAGTTCAGATTTTTCACCATTAATCTTATTGATGACGAAAAACTTCTCATAGTCGTTTACTCCACTGTAAATCAACTCCTTATTCTCAGCTGTTTCGTTGTCGATATATCGTTTATAACTATCTATCTTACCTTCAGGCATGACTGTCACTGAAAAGTTATCATCAAGAGAATATATGTTAAATTGTGGATATAGTTCTAATACTTCAACAATACGGTTCTTATCACAATTGAAGATAATGTTGGGCATAAGCAGTCCAAGTTTATCAGGTGCGGGCACTTTATATTGATTCAGATGCTGTATGCTGTTTAAGGAAAGTTCCGACCCGTCTTTTAAGATTGTTCGTTCTATAGACCCTTCGGATGGATTAACCGAAACAAATATCCGGGTACTGGTGTCTGAGAAGTTACTATAAACAGAAAAATTATTAATCCGAGGATTATTCTCTACATCTGATTCCATTTGACCTGAATCAATTGACTTTGAAAGATCAATCTTTCGAAGTTGCTGCCGATAATTATCAGGCAGAAGTATGTATATATTTCCATCACCATTAAAAAAAGAAGCCTGAGATATCAGAGGAGAGGAGACGAATTCATCCGGTCCACTGCCTATCGATATAAACTCTAACAAAGTGGAATCTCCCTGAATACTTCTGACTTTCCATGAATTTTCTCTTTCAGCCGTTGCTATGACCATTAGAGAATCAATTACGCGGAATTGTAGATTTCCAATAGTTTTTGTATCGATAATAGTACCTGAATCGAGACTTACTACGGCAGGGAACTCTGAAAATGAGATCCGGTTGTCGAATGAAATCGTTGTTGCCTGATCTTCAGGAGTACATCCAGATAGTACAAGACAAATAGTCAAGATTACAATATTAAAAAAGATCTTCATGTCGAATAACACGTATTTGAATTAAAATAGAATTTCGGTTGGCGACATCCTGATAAATATCGGTGCGTAGAGGTAGCTGCTCAATCAATTTTCGGTATTAGAGGGTACTTGTTGCCGCATCTTATATATTACAAGTGCACTACCTTCAGATTTCAAAATATCTTCCACCGATTCAGACGCTTTTGCAAATCCATGATCTACGGCTGATTTATATCTGTCATATGAATCATAATAGCCGATAAATTTGTCGCCATCAACACCAACAACAGGCATTATAGCCTTTGAAATATTGTCTGATGGCATTGGAAGTATTCCATTTACATCTTTATTCCACAGCCCATACTCTATGTAACCATCGCCAAGAGTGTACGATATTATGGCATTGTTCCCACTGATGAATGGAGGCAATATAAGATGATCGTAGTTTTTGACATCTCGCATATCAATATCACTTTTCCCTTGCAGTCCGTTCTTAAAATCAATTTTGACTTGATGATATTTTGAGGGGTCACGATCATCCATTACTGTATAACCGTCAAACATAAGAGATCCGAACACAATCTTGTTATTATTCTTCGTCAAGTAGTAGCGCTGGCCAATAGGATCAAACTCATCATCTTTATACTCGAATAAATTGTCCACAATATTCAGGTCTTTGTCTGATATGTGAACCCTGTGATTTGAATTTGGCAACTTTCGCCTGGAGCCAAGCGGCACGGTAACAAACAGAAAACCGCCATTATCCAGTGACTCAACATCATCCGGGATAATAGGCATTCTTTTAGATTCAATAAATTTACCGGACAAGGCATCATAGGCCAACATCTGCTGACGTCTGTTATCAACAACGTATATCCGAGATTTATCACAACAGAAGCAACTCAATTCGGAATATTCACCGGGCCCCTGGCCGATATTGTTTATAATGAATCCCGGATTTCCGCTCTCAGAATCGTATGCGCATATAATTCCTCGCCGGAAATCACCAATTACATACAGACTGTCAACACGAACTATTTTGTCAATTCCGGAAATTTCACAATCATCTAATGGTTTCAATCCCAAATACGTGACTGATTCCACCAATGTATCGGATGTGAATCGACCGGATTTATTTATGCTAATCACATCAATCCCTTTTTCGGCATCAGTTTTATTTATATTGACGCAAGAGCTTATTAGCATGGGGCAAATAATGGCCACTGATTTTAATATATTCTTCATTTGTAAGTATTATTTATAGTAAGTATTATTTATAGAATTCTATGGCAGGTTGGAATCAAACTGCCATAGAATTCCATTTAAAATTTAACCATGTTGCGGACAAGGTCTTGAATTGCAACCGGACCCTCCACCCTTACAGCTTTCAACCGTAAAGCTGCAAGTTCTCGTCCCCCACCAGCTTTCACCAAGTTCAGCCCCACATTCATATGTATGCGATAGACCGTCAGAAAACTGCCAATTAGAGCTATTTTCGTCATTTGACAATGCCTCAACATTCGCAAGAGTCAAAGCATTTAGCTTGGATTCTTGATTATGAATGTTGAATCCTGCGATGCCACTCACTGTGGCGATTACGGCGATAGCCGCGAAAATCATTTTTCTTTTCATGATTTTTTTGTTTTAAATTGTGATTGATTAATTTATTAAATCCGATAGTTTCGGAATGTTTAAACTTGATTGATATCGGCATGGAGCTTATGGATCAAATCTTTTCAATTATTGAATTTGTAAAGTAGAATAGATGGATTCCCGTCATCAAGAGGCTGTTTATTGGTCACAAAGCAGTCCTGATACACACCGATAGCACCTTGCAAAGCGCCATAGAAGGGAGGTGTGTTCATATTGAGCGAAAACATCTGATTGTCACTGAACCGATAGCAAATGTGTCGTGATGGAGTTGAATGAAGCCCGAACAAAAGTATATCATCACATTTGAAAGCATACAGAACGTCAATGATCCTAGCGGCATCAATACCTGAAAATGAGTATTGATGGTCCATTGTCGCATTAACCAGAGCTTTCACAACATCACTATCCGGAATATCATCTGATAGAATTGAAAAATAAGGGCTTACGGAATCATTTCTTATCAAATAGAAATCGGGGGTGAATCTGTCATAGAAAATTACATCGTTTCCAGATCTCCAAAAATGTGTATTCCCTGAGCCAAAGGCGAGGTTCTCATGTTTGTGTTTTGATTTTATAATAGGCTCAATGTCTCCGTCAGCAGTGTTAAAATGCCCAAGATTGATATTGAGTTCATGCTTGTCACCAGCCTTGTTCACGAAATAAGATGTGTCGCTACCAATAGAGAAACCACAGGCTCTTTCCGGTATTTCTATGCTTGAAACAAAATTGAGAAATCCGTCATATCTATGAATCTTGCCAGTCTTGAAGTCAAATACGGCCAAATCCCCGTTAGGATACACATCAATCTCACTCACACAGCTATATTCCCCCGGACCATTGCCGACACTATGCAGCTTACCTATTTTTTCTCCTGTTTCACTGAATTTCCATATGGTATTTCTGAAGGCATCCATAATGAAGAACCCATCTTTTGCAGGCACAAACTTCGACATATGTCCGATAGGATCATCTCCTGTAGACAGACTGATTTCTCTGACTACAATTGGAGTTATAGATGTCAGTTCCTGAGTCAAGTCAATGGTGAGAATATCATCGAATTTTTCACTCAAAGACCTGCAGCATGAGGTCAATAGTGCAAGAAAAATTATCAAGAGATATGATTGTAATGTAACTTTCATCTAAAATTGGTTTCGGCTTGAGTTTTAATTCTTTAAATTGTTCATGATTTGATTTATTCATCTTTGAGCCTATTATTTTCAATCGCAGCTTCATAATATATTTTTGAAATCGCAGGATAAGCTATTAAATCTACGATCGAGTAAGCTTTTAAATCTGTACTAAGCCTAAAGATAAACACATCATGGTCGATATAATCCAACAACTTTGAATTCTTATCAGAATACATTTTTAAAGGAATGTTTTCATGAAATATTTTCATTTTACGTAGACTTGAAAAATTGCCTAATATTATAATGTCATCATTATTGCCATTCCTAACTATAGATTTCAATAATTCTATTTCCCGCTCTGCACATGAGGTACAGTCGATGTTATAAAGTCCGATTATGACGATTGAATTATTCTCCACAAGCGTTTTAATGGAAATTGTATCCCCTAAAATATCTGTTATGGCAAAATCTTCTATGCTTGTATCATCCGATACAAGCATTTCATAAATGACATTTTCCATTTGAATATTAGTCTCTTCCTTTACACATCCTATTGTTGATAGGAAAAGCGCACAGAATATTATAACTTTATACCAAAGACTCATTTTTATTGGATTTGCGATTTCAATAATTCAACTTCACCAAAAAGATTTAAGTTTCCTGTATTACTTATCAGCATATTAAATATCTGTTTCTGCCATTGACGTCTTCAAGTTGAATTTAATTATAATCGGATTATTATTTTCAAAAGTAGATTCCCCAAAAGAAAGGTTACACCCCTTTGTTAAGAAACATTCCCTAAGATAATTCAAATTCTCTTCACTTAGCGCATTGGAAGCAGTTTCATCCATGTAAGACAATAAAGATGCAGCTCCATTTTTACCGACTATTACAAACGGAAAGTAACAGAATTTATTGGATATATCAGTGCGAAGATACCTTTTTGATCTGAGTGTAAGAGGGTCTACTATACATGAATAACTGTATTGTGGCGTCTGATATTCAATATACCAACTATCAGGCATAACTGTCATTTCTATATAATTGACAATTTTTATGTCGGAAGACGTATTCATGAATCTATAATAATCACGGTTATTCAACGCAGAAGTTGCTTCTATAAAATTGGGCACATCATTTGGTCCGTACAAGCCGAATCGCCCAATTGCATTTATAACGGAGTCCGAGACGCTATATATTGTATCACATAAACTTGTATAAAATAATTGTCCAAGCCGTGCGTCTTTCACAATATGTCCTGCGGGATTTGGGCGAGTATATTTAAACGGAAGAGCAGTTCCTGTCACAACCCCATCCATACCAAAGGTGCGGATATTAAAAGGATTACGTTCAAAGTAAGCTGCATACGTGCCGATATAACCGCCATCTGTCAGATATATGTTTTCGGGCCTTTCCGGTCTTGCTATTTCTATGGCCGAAATAAATTCCCCCGTTAGTTTATAAGTTAAGAGTTTAGATCTCGTCCAATCTAAGATATACACAGACCCATTTGCAATAAATACCTGATTTATCGACGAATAATCTTCAGGCCCTTCACCAATCGCACCAATCTGATGGCTAAAAGTTCCGTCTATATTGAATGCAAGAACTTTTTTGGGAGCTATATCGTCTGCTACTATGATTAGACTATCAGTAATTTCAACCATCGAAATGCGACCAATCAATGATTTGTCACTTGTCTCAAGACAAATAGTCTCGATTGATTCCACCTCGGAAAGGATAAAATCATTGGATAAAGTTATCTCCTTTAGATTTAGCGAAAACAAGCTGTCAAAATCTGATAATAAAATGGAAGCCTGTGGCTGATTAGTCACTACATAAGATTTTTTTGATTCGCATCCTGTACATAGGGCAAAGCAAATGACTAAAAATGTATAAAGTATAAATTTCATGATTGGTAATTTTAGATGGTAGTCATGGTCAGAAATTAAGTCCATCCACAGTCTCCGCATCCGGCACATGACCATTGGTGTGCAACTGAGCCATTGCCATTCCCTACATAGGATGCCTCTTCACTGCGGTAGGAATACATGATGCAACGGCAGGTGACTGATACACAGTCGTAGTCCGGACGATTCCACCAGTCCTCTACCCATCCAGCTTCTGCTTCCACATCAGCTAATGTGAGATCTGAAGATTCATTCGTCCTAAAATTAGCATTGAATCCTGCGATGCCGCTTAGTGTGGCGATTACGGCGATAGCCGCAAAAATCATTTTTCTTTTCATGATCTTTTGTTTGAAATTGTCAATGATTTGATTTATTAATTCCGCAAATTGACGGAGTTTATGCAAAGTCTTCACCACCATATCTGCCTGCCATTATTAAGGGTGAACGGGCGCTCTTCTTTCCCTTCAGTGAGGTCGTGGAGTATTAGAAGAGCTCCTGAGGGAATGTTGTCAAATGTGAGGCTATAATCATTACTATGCTGTCGGCCTATAGTTCTCCATCGGTCTTTATGCCAATAAGCCAATTCATAATCATGGCCAGGGACTACGAAATTGCCGTCGTTCCACGGAAAGTAGTCAATCCGGCTTATCGTTTTTGAAGTTCCAAGATCCAAAAGCCTTTTCTTTTCTGAGGCAACCAGGGTGCCGGTTTTGTCATAGATGTCAAGCCGGTCCATATTTGCATAACTCGGCAGATCGGCTATTACTCTAATATATCTGTATCGTCCCGGCGAATCAATCAGAGCTGTATTATGAAACACAGGCACCTCAGTTATGGTAAACAATGTGTCAGGATGCTGAAACGACGGTTCATTGCAACCCTCCAGACGGGTGGATGGGATTTGAGCATAGCGGTTGAGCCATCCGGCGTTTATCGGATATTTCCGGGTAAATGTGGCTGATACAAGTTTTGTCGTATCTGCATTTAACTCTATTTTCCGGCCATTGCTGATATAAAATGGCTCACCTAAAGCCGTTTTTACGTCTTCAATGATTCCCATAGGCAGAAGCATGACTGAATCGGATATGTGCTCAAACTTTGCCTTCCCCATCTTTACCTGGGCATGAGCCTGCGGAATCCATCCGCCTGATAAAGAATGGGAACACAGCCATACATCTTCTATCTCACAGTCCGGCTTGATTTCGACTTTCCCATTCAGTCCATATTCTGCAGACACATCAACAAGTCGAGGAGAGGACAGCCGGGCAGAACTATCATCAAACAAAGGGGCATCATCTATCGGATTGAGGTCAAAAGTTTGCCGCCACACCTTGACCAACCGTTTCTTAAATTCACCCGTATATGGATAATCCTCCGGCATAGTCTGATTTTGTGCGAAAGTCGATGCATCAATTTTATTGAACTTTCTTGCCACTGAATCTTCATCTACCACCGTGTATGTGCCATCGTCAAGGACGAGTGCCACCCACGTATGGGAGCGATTACTGTAATTGGCCCATTGCCCACAGTTGTCTATCACGACAGGCAGGCCAAAAGCCCGACAGACAGCCGTGAAATACACACACCGTTCAAGGCACACGCCGGAGTAGTGGTTGCGTAAGGCCACGGCATCCATAACATATGGAAAATCATACTTCCCTTTTCTCTTTACGGAATTTACGGCTTTTCGCAGACGTTCAAAAGCCTCCCGCGCAGTTTTTGCGTCTTTGATGACCGGCGCATAGGTAGCTCTAAGTGAATCGCGCCAGCCGATGCGCAGCAATTCATTGTCGGCACGATATGGCAATACATACTTTTTGAACCGGTCAAAATCCACTTCGCTTTTCCAGGGGCTTTCGCTCCATGCCCGGAAAGCCTTGTCAATATTGTCAATCAGAAACTCGGCCGACAATGTTTCTATATCACGTTGTTTTTGTGGTGTAGCGGATATCTTCTGCAATGAATCCCACAATTGATTTCCCCTTTCCTGAGAAAGCCCCTGATGCATTACTGAGTCCGCAAAAGCCTGTACTCCTTCACTCCACATCACCGAATGTCCCGGCATATTGGCTACGAGCCAACGTGCAGCCTCCTGTTTCTGCGTATCGCCAACATAATGAGTCAATACCTTTTCAATCTCATGCCGATTGCTGCGGGCTTGTTCAAGGGCATAATCAAGCAATTCATCATGTGATGTACATGATGAGACCAGCAAACAGGACAATATGTAAGATAATAACCGATTCATTCTTCTACACCTAAAATTTCATTTGCTTCCTCTCGCATTTCTTCTATGGCCCGTGAGTGGATTTTTTCACGAGTGTTCAATATGAGTCTCGCTTCCTGACGTTGACGGACCGGGTTAAAAAAAGTGGAATCGCCATAAAGCTGCATGAGCAGATAGTGGGGATAGAGGCGGTTGGGACAGCGGTTGACTGATTTCTGAAGGTAATGCTCCGCGCTGTCAGGCTGCCCTAAAGCGCGATAGTTTTTTGCGATGATATTGAGTATCATGGGGTCTGCTGAATGTGGGAGCATTCCGAGAAGCAGATTGTTTGACTTGCGGTAGTTGTGCGCACGGTGCAGATTATGGGCTACTGCAAAATCAGACCTGACATCACCGGTTGCATTATTGGAGAGAAACAGACAGGTAAAAACCACTATGATTCCTGCCGAAGCCGGGCCGATTATCCGGGAAGCGGATGAAAGCCACGCACCGGAGAGGACAAGAGTAATGGCAATAACAAACAGAGGAAACTGCAATGGATATGAGGCAAACATTACTACTGCAGCTCCTGCTGAACTACCGGCAAAGTCATAAACCTTGTTATTAATGGCTGTCATAAGGGCGCCTGCTATCATGACAATCACCCCTGCCGCGGCCAACGGGCCATAGGCTATGGCTATCTGAAGATATTCGTTAAACACATATTCGGGAGCATCGGCCACCATGATTTCCTGTTCAGAACCTTTGCCGGACGCAAAATATTGCTCCTGAGCTTCTCCGTAGGTCCCGGCGACATCTGACCAGCCTACCCCTGTAAGCGGAACTTCCATCGCAGCCTGAACCGCGACTTTCCACATCAGCAGTCTTCCGTCAGCCGAGTTTTTCTTTACTATGTATATACCTCCTGCAATAATCACACACATGATACCTAAGGCTAATAATCTTCCTTTGCTCAATCGCCGAAGATTCAATCTATCTGACATTGCAATGATTCCACCGATACCGCAGGCCGCTATAGCAGTCCTGCTCATTGTGACGGGGATGAGAATGGCGCAGAGGAGCGCCATTGTCCATCCCGTCAGTTTTTGAAGCTTATTGTCTGATAAATTTGCATCACGCAAAGCAAATGGAAAAACCAACGCCAGGCAGCACGCGTAAGGTCCGGGATTATAAAAACTTCCCGTGACGCTGTAAGATGCATTCAGACTTTCGGCCAAGCCCAAGAGTTGCAGAACTCCCGTCACGGCTTCACGCAATCCAATGCAGTAAAGCATGACCATCAACAGAATTCTAATGTTGCTCTTTTTCATGTGACAGATAGTTTTGCCGAGCGACTTTGAAGGTTGTTTTATTACATGTCAAGGTATTTCTGATTTCAGTATTTTTTTGAGTTTCCACTTCATGATCAGCAGGTTTGTATCTTCCGTGATATCAGATGCAGGCTGCTTTTTTCATGCGTCAATTCCTTATTGCCGGAATAAATATTGACCACTGGAGCACCACCGTTGTTTACTGCATCTTGATTCTTACATGATTGAAGAATCAAAATGAAAATAAACATGACGACAGTCCGGATTGATATTGCTTTCATGGCCTATCTTTCTGTTGTGCCTGCCGGGCAGTTTAATTCAAGGTGTTTAAAACCAATACACGAGCCCCAGATTTAAGAGAATCTTTTATCGAATCTGGAAGAGTCGCATAATCACGGCAACGATGTGCCAGCTCCTCATTCATAAGACTTACTACGACAGAGTCGCCTACAGATGTCAGAGGCTCGATGATGTCATATACAGAAGAATTGCTTGTAAACTTACGGCTTCCACACATATTATTTACCGGATCACAAATAATTGTGTACTGCGAGCTCTCATCTTCCACCAGTCCTATAAATAGGCTGCCCGACAAGGGAAATGGCGTGTCTACAAGCCTTAGATAAGATTTGTCTTCTTCATTGCGCCGAAATGCCAGAAAATCTTTTTTTGCTATCTGAGATATTCCCTTTCCCATGAAATCAAAAATTATTCGGCCGGTTACATTGCCGTTTTTATCCATTTTTATTAAAGTATCTAACGGGCTTCTGTAATATAATATACCATCAGAGGTTTCACGTAACACATTGTTTGTCGTACAACCACCAAGATATCCGTCTTCATAATAGCAGAAAGATGTCAGTATATGTCCTGATGGGTCAGTAATACAAAGGCTTGGTGATGCTTTCCCGTCAGGAGTGATATTGAATATGAAATTTCCATTCCGAAGGCGTTTGAAAGCATCAGCGAGAAACTTGAGCTTTGATTCACTGATGAATGTACCATCGTGGGAATAACGGATTACTTTTCGGTTATTTGTATCCAATACATATACACCAGTTGAATCCACATCCATATCCCATGGAAAAACGTATTCTCCAGGCCCATTGCCCTGTCTCCCGTAGCTTCCCATCGGTGATCCATCGGAGGTAAATGACACGAGTTTCCGAGCCGAACTTCTGTCGAGAATATAGTAATTCCCATTGAAAAACCTCACTTTATCTATATCCATAAACATCGTTTCATCATCCTCTTTCAAAATTACGAATGAAGCATGATGATCACGATATAAGCCGTCATAAGAATCCTTGCACATATCTATATTAATAACGGACTGTGGCACATCTGTGTCTCGTGCATTATTATCCTTTGAGCATGACAATACGCATCCGATAAAACATGTCGTAAATAATATTCTAATGAATAAATGGTTCATTTCGGAAGTTTATTTATTAAATTGGGGAATGATTCATATCAAATAATATTACTTAAGTATTATTGAGCGTGCTGAAACCGAAAGGCTATACCGACTTCTTCATCCAAACATGTTAATAACAATCTGTACCTGAGCATGGATGAGAGTTTATACAGCGACACACCATCCTATGACCGCCGCCATAGCATCTTTTTTCTTCTGCTGGCCCCGTATTGCTGTAGCCTGACGTATCTTCCTGACTTGAAAGAGCCTCAACATTTGCAAGCGCCAAAGCACCCAGCTGTTGATTCGGTGATTGATTGTAATAGCCGATGATTCCGCTTACAGCGGCAATAACCACGGTTGTGGCGAGCATGTTTTTTTTCATGATTATGAATGTTTTAATTAAAATATTATTGAATAAATGTTTATGTAACTTGCTATTCTTTCAACTTATACTTTAACAAATACAAGGCTTCATCTTCAACCTGTTTAAATATGCTGTCAATGTCTGCAACATGATTCAGCAGCAACTTCGATCTTGTTGCCAGAACCTCCTTCTTCACTATTGCATAAGCATATTCTTCATCAGTTTCTTCTATATACGTGAATAGATATTTTGTATCAGCGACAGATGTTTTATTAGATTATAATGTCATTGCCTGTTAAAGCATTCTTGAGCTTCCACTTCATTATCAGCAGGTTTATATCTTCCGTGATATCAGATGCAAGCTGCTTTTTTCATGCGTCAATTCCTTATTGCCGGAATAAATATTGACCACTGGAGCACCACCGTTGTTTACTGCACCTTGATTCTTACATGACTGAAGAATCAAAGTGCGAATAAACACGATGAGTGGTAGGGTTGATTTTTTATTCACTCATATTAATTAGCCTTACTTATCATCCTATAGGATATCATCCAGCTCGATATACCCAAACTGAATGTTTTCGTCGTTGAATATGCAAAACAGTTTGTTTGACGCTTGGTTATATGCCATGTCTGTTATGTTTTTTCCGACAATTAGCGTCTTGACATAACTGCCGTCATGCTTGTACACTCTGATTCTGTCGGCACTGTAGGCATTTTCCCCCTCCCGCCCTGAATAGGAGGCCAGAATATAATGCGGTATCACTTCTATCTCTCTGAAAAACACCTTGTCTTTCATTACCTCAGATGAGTAATCCGGGCCCTCAGTTTTATGAAGCAATTCACCTTTAAAATTATATATGTTCAGAATATCATTATTGGTAGCGCCCTCGGCAATAATGCTGTCGGCTAAGGAGATACCAAATAATGACTTCAGCCCGGCCATACGCTCCGGATCGGAAATTTCTGTTAATTCGCCCGTTGTTATGTTATATTTGCAAAGGCCCTGGGAATATCCTCTGCTTTTGGGATCCATAGTGATTGACCTTGCAAAACCGATTGAATCATTGACATGGACATAGCGGTCTGGAAATTGCCGATTATTGAAATTAGCCTTTATCGAAGGACTATAATCGGCTTTAACCAATGCACTGTCGATGTCATAGGTGGCAATTTTCAATTGTCCATAATCGAATATGGAAATAGATTTTCCGCTATTGTCAATAAAAACAGCTCCAGGAACCGTTATTTCATCCGGTCCGGGGCCGAATTGTGCTATTTGCCCTTTGACTTTCAGCGAAGGAAGATCAATGATTGTCAGAATCCTGTCCTTGGCATGTCCATCCACAACAACAATCATGGAGCCAAATGAGTATATGCCGGCTCCATTACCTACCGAAATTGTATCAAGTTCAAATGGAATCACATTTTGTGATATGTCCACATCCTTGTCAAGAGAGTTATCTCCTAAATGCCCGCAAGATACGGCAAGCACGGGCAATACTATCAGCAAAATCTTATTAAAAAATCTCATTTTTTCAACATCATTTTACAACATTACCTTCAATTACAGCAATAGTAGGTTTCTTCACCCCTTTATAATACACCTTTATCGTACCACGGAATTTCCCTATAGGAGCTTTAAATTTAAGATATCCTTCAAGACTGATCTTCCATTCCGGCATCATCCACGGTCGTGAAGTTGCAAATTTCATTCCCGGATCAGAAACTACAAGTTTTTCAATTTCCAGTTTCCGGTTAGATTGATTATGCAGGGCACAGCCGGTCTCCACCTTCTCTCCGACATGGACTGTCCCGATGTCTATTTTTGTTATCTTGACAGCCGGGAAACCACGCAATAAAGACACTTTTACACTGTCGGCTATTATCTCGGATTCTGCTTTAGCCGTATATACAGCGAACTGCGACATAAAAAACAATGTAATAAAAATAACACGTCTCATAACTTTGAAATATATTTTATTAAGTAGCTTTGGAAAAATTAATTTATACTATATGCGGGATTTATTCAGAGGCCGGAATCGAGGGCTGAAGAGGGAGTTTATAGATATAAACGACCGATGAAGAGCTTAATTCCGGCCGGAATAAAACCGCAGAGAGGATGAAAGATCATCCGTAGAAGCTACTTATGTACATTATATCGTTTAATTTTGAAAAGTTACTTATGTTATTTGTTTCATGGTTGACGATCGAATGGATGGAATAAGTGTGAGATTCACCTATTCCATCCATCAGAAACGTTTTTAGCATATCCGATCATTCGGCAACCAATTATATGGGCCAGAACAGCATCCATCTCCACCAGGGGCACAACATCTATCCCAATCGACTATAATCTCGCTGTTTGACAACGCTTCAACATTTGTGAGAGTCAATGCATTGTTCAATACTGAATTCTGAGACTGATGAAAAAAGCCATAGCACGAACTTATGGCTGCTAAGACTCCGAATGAGGCTAAAAAGATCTTTTTCATGAGTAAATCTTTATAAAATTGAATAAAATTTAATTGATGACAGATCCTGAGACTTCCAGTACTGTCGGGTTTTCAAATCCGTGATAATATATGTACACATTCCGCCTGAATATGCCGGTAATAGAATCTTCATGGAATTTAATCTGGATCGGCAAAGTATCATTTGGAGGGATGACGCTATCTGAAATAATAGCTTCCGTGCAATGACATGATGAAATGACATCTCTGACAAACACGGTGTCCATACTTTCATTCTCAAGCGCATAATTGACAGTTAAAACTTCTCCCAATCTGACTTCTCCGATTTCTTTTTTTGAATCATCAACAGTAATCATCTGAGTCCCGCCTTCATTGAAAGTTTTTCTTCCTGAAATAATGGCTCGGTATAATTCTGCAATACCTACATTGTAAGCGGGGTTGCCAATAGCTACAACATGATTGTTTCGATCCAAGAGGAAAGTACGGAGCATAATGTCATCAGGAAACTGATTAAGTTTCTGCAAAGAGTCGTTTACATCATTAACAACTTGATAAGGATAATCATCGCGTTGGATAAGATAGGTCAATTCGCGGTTGTCTTTTGCATTGACAACAATTACTGCATTGAAATCCCTCTCTCCGACAATCAAGTCCAACGAACTGAAAAACTCTTTCCAAATCGGTAATTTCATCTTGCAACCGGTGCAACCGGTACTGTCAACATATGTGAGAATCGTAAAATCTGCATCTGACAGATCAATTGTATCTCCGGTTAGAAAGTCGGTCATGACTTCAGGAAACACTATCTCCCGTCCCTGCCACTCGGATACAAGCCTGGCATAAGCATTTGTTTCAGATGCACAAGACCATAAGGTAATGCTTGCAAGAAACATCAATATTATCTG
>ERZ778511.1055-NODE-1055-length-21157-cov-5.413847_pt1 | contig 21157 bp, 24 predicted proteins | sample MGYA00510347_ERZ778511 | MGnify/ENA primary metagenome ERZ778511 (study PRJEB29527, sample SAMN07138967) | mouse gut metagenome | material: feces | host: mouse | place: China:Nanjing | collected 2016-01-25 ...
AAGAACAAGGACACGTTCTACGCGGCTCTGGAGCAGAGCGGAGCCCCCGAGGATAAGAGCCGCCATACCTTCAGAGACTATATTGACAATATGTATACGTGTATGTGTGCAGCAGACTTGATAATATCACGAGCGGGAGCTATGACGATAACCGAGCTTACCGAGATCGGCAGACCGTCGATACTCGTGCCGTATCCCGCAGCCGCCGAAAATCATCAGTATTACAACGCGATGACTATGGTCAACGAGAATGCCGCGATTCTTATCGAGGATAAGGAACTGACAAGGGCAAGGCTGGTCAACGAGGTTTCAAAGCTGTATAACGATAGAGGCCGGCTGGAGCTTATGCGTGAAAACGCCGCAAAAATGCGCAAAGCCAACGCCGCGGATATTATCTTGTCCGAAATAATAGACCTTGTGGGCAGGGAGCACTTCGAGTAAACCCTAAAATTCACATAAAATCCCCGTTCAACATATTATGCTGTATAATTTGTTGAAAGGGTGATGTTATGGATAATCGCCGAAAATTTATCGTGAACGGCGGGCGGAAGCTCGAGGGCGAATTGAGAGTTCACGGCGCGAAAAACAGCGCTCTGCCGCTGTTGTCGGCGGCGGTTCTGGCACATGGAGAAACGGTGCTGCACAATTGTCCCGAGCTTACCGATGTGGACGCTGCTTGCAGGATATTGACCCACCTCGGCTGCCGCTGCAAAAGGAGCGGCGACACGGTGACGGTGGACGCAACAAACGTATCGGGCTATGAAATTCCCGACGCGCTTATGCGGGAAATGCGGTCGTCAATAGTTTTTCTGGGTGCGGTGCTCGGGAGGACGGGCCGCTGCCGTCTGTCGTTCCCGGGAGGGTGCGAGCTGGGTGCGAGACCTATCGATTTGCACCTCGCGGCGTTAAGGCAGATGGGCGCGGAGATTGCCGAGGAGCACGGATATCTCGACTGCACGGCGGCAGGAGGGCTTCACGGCGCGAAGATCACGCTTTCGTTCCCGTCGGTCGGCGCTACGGAGAATATCCTGCTTGCGGCGACCTCGGCAAAGGGGTTCACCGAAATACATAACGCCGCGCGCGAGCCTGAAATAGTCGATTTAGCGGACTGTCTCGGCAAATTTGGCGCAAAGATCGGCGGCGCGGGCGAGAGCGTGATAACCGTCGAGGGCACTCCGCGAGCAGAGCCGTGCGAGCACAGCGTTATCCCCGACAGGATTGTCGCGGGGACGTATCTGTGCGCGGCTGCGATAACGCGCGGCGAACTGATCTTAACGAAGTGCGAGCCACGGCATATGAATGGCTTTATCCCCGTGCTGGAGGCAATGGGAGCACGTATCTACACCTATGGCGGAGGGAAGATGTATCTCAGCTGCAACAAGCGGCTTTCCGCACCGCCGACGGTGCGGACGATGCCGTATCCGGGGTTTCCGACGGATATTCAGGCGCCGTTCACCGCACTGTGCGCTACCGCCGAGGGAACGTCGGTATTCGTCGAGACGATATTCGAAAATCGTTTCAGGCACATTCCCGAGCTTGTTCGGCTTGGCGCGTCGATAAAGACCGAGGGCAGGGTGTGCGTGGTTCAGGGCGTTAAACGGCTGTCGGGTGCAAAGGTGTGCGCGGCGGAACTTCGCGGAGGGGCAGCGCTCGTCACGGCGGCTCTGGCTGCTGAGGGAACGAGCGAGATAACGGGTCTCTGCTACATTGACCGCGGCTATGAGTCGCTGGAGGGCGCTCTGCGGTCGGTCGGAGCGGATATCAAAAGAGTATGAACGGCTGTGCGGTGCCGCGGGGAGCAATCGCTTTCCGCGGTGTGCCGCCGTATAAAGGAAGTTGAAGGGAAGTGACGGTAAAATGCCGAATAAGCCAAAAAAGCAGGTCTCCGATAAAGTGCCGAAGGGTATGCTGAAATCAACTAAGGAGCTGCCAATAAAGAGCGACGCGAAAAAACTCCGTCCCGTCAACAATAAAAAGCCGCAAAACGTACAGAAACCGCATGCTTCGCGCAATAATGCGCCAAGGCAGTCCGCGCCGAAAAGACCCGTTAATCCGCAGGCACAAAAGGCAGTCTCAAAGGCGATGCACTCCAAGACCGCGTCGAAAAAGCGCCGTAAATTCCGTGGCGGCAACTATATACTGTATTATATTCTGGCGGCGATAATCGTAGTTATCGTTATGATCGTGCTTGCGAATACGGTGCTGTTCAAGTGCAGCGAGATAGAGGTGCAGGGTAATATGCGCTATTCGGCGGCTGAGATAATCGGCAGATCGGGGCTGAAGTCGGGCGATAATCTACTGCACGTTAATGTCGGAGAGGCGGCGGATAAAATCGTCAATTCGCTGTCTTATGTCGATAAGGCTGAGGTCAAGCGTTCATTTCCGACAAAGTTTATCATTACCGTCGACGAGGCGGAACGTTGGTACGCGTTAAGTCAGGATGGCGTTAAGGCGGCGATATCGCGTATGGGCAAGATAATCGAACAGGGCAATACGGACGGGCTTACCGTTGTCAAGGGCTTTGACGCGGAGAGTATCGAGACGGGAAAATGGCTGAAATCCAAGACCGAGGGCAAGGATGAGATCCCGCAGATAGTATTCGATGCGGCAGAAAAGGCGGGACTTGAAAAGCTGGACGAGATAGATATGACGGATAGGTTCTCGGTCAAGCTGTCCGTGGACGGGGGTAGGGTCGTGCTGGAGCTTGGTCCTGCGATAGACGTCGAGAGCAAACTGCGCGTTGCGGCAGCGATAATCAAGGAGGAGCTTGGCGCGGAGGAGAGCGTTACGCTGCTGCTGACAAATCCCGAAAAGGTTGCGGTGAGGAACAAGCCCAAGCCGCCGAGCACAAGCAGTTCGTCAACGCCTACGTCGACAACGCTGCCTACTGTTCCCGAGGAGCCCGAGACCTCGGAAACCTCTGAGACATACGAGCCGCCGTCTTATGAAGAGCCGACCCACGAAGACCCCTATACCTATGAAGAACCGTGGACGAATGAGGGAACGTGGGAAACAGGAGAATAGTTTATACGCCGCCGCTTTTTGCGGCGGTTTTGGTTAAGGTAAATTATACCTTTTTGTACAATTCCACAAAAATAAGTCACAGCGATTGTGAAATTTATTTTAAAAAACAGTTGCAATTTTCATTTAATTCTGTTATAATAGTAAGTAGTATTTGCAAAATGACGTAAAAAGCAGGAGGAGTTGTAAGTTATGGCTTTTACGATTGACGATAACAACGACGGATTTGAAGTAGCCGACGATTTTCAGATGACGACCAAGATCATGGTCTTTGGTGTCGGCGGTGCGGGTGGAAACGCTGTTTCGCACATGGTTGAAAGCGGTATTCATGATGTTGAGTATGTTATCGCCAATACCGATGTTGCCGCGCTTCGCGGCAAGGACGGCAGTAAAATGAAGCGCATTCAGATCGGCAGAAAGACCACCAAGGGTCAGGGTGCGGGCAACGATCCGTCCAAGGGCAGAGATTCCGCGGAGGAGAATCGCGAGGATATCGAAAAAGCTATGGACGGCGTTTCTATGCTGTTTATCGCCGCGGGTATGGGCGGCGGTACCGGAACGGGAGCTGCTCCCGTCGTGGCGAGTGTTGCCAAGGATAAAGATATCCTGACGGTCGGTGTCGTTACAAAGCCATTCGGCTGGGAGGGTACCAGCAAAATGCGACAGGCTATCGGCGGTATCTCCGAGATGAAGAAGTATGTCGACGCGCTTATCGTTATCCCGAATGATCGTTTGAAGGAGCTAAAGGGTGCTAAGATTACGCTGAAGAACGCGTTTTCCGAGGTCGACAATATCCTCTGCAAGGCTGTAATGGGTATTATAAAGCTGCTCCAGGGCGACGGTCATATCAATGTTGACTTTGCCGATGTTAAGATGGCGCTCAGCAATTCCGGCATCGCGCATATGGCTATCGGTCACGGCAAGGGTGATTACAAGATCGACGAGGCACTTGACGAGGTTCTTAACAGCCCGTTGCTCGAGACCTCTATCAACGGCGCAAGACGCGGCTTGCTGAACATAAGCGTGCCGAGTACGTTGTCGTTTGAGGAGTTCGACAGCCTTACGCAGGATATCGCGGAGAAGTTCAACACCGACGCGAGATACAAGTTCGGCGTTGTGTTCGACGATTCGCTGGCGGAGGACGAAATATCGCTTATTGTTGTTGCTACGGACTTTGAGGAGGATGTGCCGACGACCTCGGTTTCGAGCGGATTTGCTTCCTCAGACCCCGAGCCCATGGCCTCTGTTACTGTGACGCCTACCTCCGATGGTTTTTCGGGAAATGTGGGATTTGCCTCGGGCGCGTCAGATATTGATCTGCTGCTTCAGAAGTTCAATAATGGCAGAGATTGATCAAGCGAAGATATCAGATATTTCAACAGATCCGGAGCCTTGCTCCGGATTTTTGTTGATTGTTTTACGAAAAAAATGATAATTCTCGGAAAAGCTCTTGCATTTTTTGCGGATTTGTTATACAATATAATATGTAGTATTGTTTTTATTTACATAATAGCATTTTTACGACTCAATATCATACTTAATTTTAAAGGGGTTAAAATATGGACAAGCTGGTAGCTTTTTTCAAAAATGTATGGTTCAGACGTGCCGTGGCACTGCTGTGCTGGGGATACACCGCTCTTATGCTCTGGGTGGCGTGGCTTAACTTCGGATTTTTCTTCGTGTTCGAAAATCCCACCCCGCTTTTCGTACTGTACCTTTTTGTGAATATCGCGGCGCTCGGACTGATGATCTTAACGAGAAAGCAGATGTTTACCAAGATAAATGCATATATTTTGCCGCCGATAGTGTTCGCAATCGTAATCTTCGGGTTTGGAAACTGGTATATGATCGCCCCGCCGTTGGTAGTTATGCTTGTGCTGTTTTTCGTCAATAATTCAAATGAAACGCTGAAAACCGTGCTCGGTACTATGTATCTTCTGATGTACGTTATCGGTGTTGTGGGCTATATCGGAATACGTATGTTTATGGGCGATATCACGTTTACGGGAGTTGACCTGACAAGACGCGATCCCGATTACGAAAAGCTCTCCGAGTCGGGAGAGTACCGTATCGTGCGCTATATCAACGATACCAACGAACGCAAAACGATGACGTATTATGTTGAATATACGGGCGATGATGTGGAGATACCGCTCGGGTTGTGCAAAAAGGTATTCGGCTGCAGACATATTCATACCGCGACATATCAGAACAAAAGCGAGGATCTTGTATCGTGGAGCACACAGAAGGTCGACGGAGTAAAGACCGACGTGCTGCTTGTCGAGGGAAGTCTGCGCGAAAATCCGTATCTCATTAAGCCTGCCGAGGAGGATGACAGCTCGGTCGGTTCTTCGCCGAGCCGTTCGTCGAGTTCAAGTACGAGAACGTCAGGCAGTACGTCGGGTGACTTGTCGGGCAGTGCAGAGACGGGGGAAACCGGTGATACCACACGCACTGCGGAATAATGCAAGTAAAGGAGAATTGCCTTGGAAAGAACGTTGAAGCTTGTCGGAAAGACTTCAAATGAGATTTTTCTGCTTCGTTATCCTGCGACGCTGTTGGACTTCTGCGACTTTGATCTGTCGCTTTTCGCTAAGGATTCCATAGATCTGTGCAATGACGCGCTGAAATCGGGCACACTGGACGCTGACCGCGTTTCCGACTTACGCAAGGACATTCAGAATGCTCATTGCTACATCAGGCATCATATCAGAACGATCTACGAAAAAGCCGTTCTGGACTGCTGGATCGACTATGTTTGCAGGCGTGACAATATCGGCGACAGCGCGTTGTGGAACCGCTTTGTGCGCTGTAAGACGCCGTTTGAGAAAACAGTGTTTGCGAGATTGTGCGACTTCCGCTACAACCGCGATATCAACCAGTGGCTCAATATCGTGAGAGTACAGGATTACGCGCGCACCAAGGTGCATTTTGTGTTCACCGAGACGGTAAAATCCGCGGAGGAGGTCGCCGCAAGAAGAAATTACTTCGATCTCGCGTTCAGCGTGACCGCGCGAGAGCTCGGCTGCAAGATCGAGGACATGGGCGTTACAAAGGTGTTTTCCGTCGGCAGGATACCGACCGCGCCGTTTATGTTTCCGAATATTTCCAAGGAAATAGTTCGCCACGTTCTAGCGGATTTCGATTACAGTGAGGACTATTCCGATGTTGAGAACTATGAGGAAATATCCGATCAAATAGCCATGGACGCGTTCTCCCGCATGAAGGAGGGTTTGCCGCAGGAGCTTTCAAGCTACAGCATTGTCCGCGGTAAAATGGAGAATTATCCTGAGAAAATATTTATGCCGTGCAGTCTGAAAGCCGTTATTGATCTTGAGATCGACACGATCATCGAAAACGGCGCGTGGCTCGCGAAGTGCAAGCGGTGCGGACGTTACTTTATGAAGGATAACGAGCATCCGGAGGATTACTGTTCGCGTTTTATCCCCAACGGCAAGACGTGCCTTGAACTCTGGGAGGAGGAGAACCCCAAGCCCAAAATGACCGACGCGCTCGAGAAACGCTGCGAAGAGGTCACGGACGAGATGTATCAGCGCGTTGATAAGACGATGAGCGTCAAGGAATACGACTACTGGCGAAATTACCTTGCGGCAATGAAGCAGAAGGTCGACAACGGCGAGATAACTCCCGGCGAACTGGAGGATTTTCTGAATTATTCGCTTGAGGTGGATATTACGCGAAGTCACCCTATCGTGGAAGTGCCTAAAAAAGACCCGGAGCCGCCGAAAAAGGGCGTGGTAAAGCCGTTTGTTCCAGAGAGGATAAATCGCAGCGACATAAAGCAGAATATTCCCGAGACCGATCCCGAGGAGGAGCGCGCGTTGAAGGAGGGCTTTTTCACGTCGCCGAGCAAGCAGCGCCGAAAGAGCGAGCAGCCGCAGATATCGCATATTATCCGCGGCGGCGAGAGCTTGGGCGAAAATCACAGTAAGCCTGATCCCGCGGGATTTCAACCGTTTGGCTCGCCCGTTCAGCCGCAGTCTGCCCCCGCTTCCGAGCCTGTCAAGGAGACCGTTCCCGAGCAGAAACAACGCAGTCCGTTTGAGGAACTGAAACGTCTCGAGGAACGACTTGAAGGGGAAAAGACGCGTTCCGAGCGCCCCGCTCCGCGTTTGCTGGAACAGAATGATAACGACAGAAACGCTTTCGGTCCGTCATTCTCCGCACCGCGCAGGAAGGAATTTACGGAGGAGTATCCGCGCGAAAGAGAGCGTTACGAACGTCCTGAAACACAACGTGCCGAGCCGCTGCTGGTTCCGCGCGGAGAATATACGGACGAGCACGCCGAGAGACCGCGCCGTGCTCCGCGGTTTGAGCCCGAATTCACCGACGAGTCCGGCGATCGGTATTACAAAGCTGTTTCCGAGCCTGTGTCGCAGCCGGCTCAGCTTGAGCCGCCGCCACCTCCGAAGCCTAAAGTAATACGAAAAAACGCAGCGGCTATCAGCGCTTACGGCAAAATGGCAGGCGCGTCCGTGACCGCCGCTCCGCCCGAAATGGAGCTCTTCTCCGAGCCGCCGACTATGGATCTGACTGATATCGCTCCGCAAGAACCTCGCGAGCCCGAACCGATAGCTCAGGTGCCGCCGTCTCGGGAAGCTCCGCAGCTCGACGACGATCCGTTCAAGGATATCGAGAGCATTTTTGATGTGCTTGAGCAGTCCGAGAGCGATATGGGTGCTCGCCCGAGGCGCACAAGAGCGCGCGGCGATGAGGCTGTCGACCACGGCGATAAGCCGTTGCCAAGAGCGATAACCAAGAAAAACGCGCCAAGCGGTATCTGGACAGAGGACAGGGAGCTGTTCGATGAGCAGTCCGCTCCTCCCGAGCAGTCGGAGCTTGATATGCTCAAGGAGAAAAAGCACGGCAAATCAAACAAGACAAAGCACCTTTATGACGCAATAATGCGTGAACCTAACGATAACCCGAATTTCAGAAGGTGATTAACTCAATTTAAGTAATTTGGCGCGTATTTTACTTAAACTACGCGCTTTTTTGTTTGATATGTACAAAAAAATTATAAAACAAAAACTTAAAGTTTGGTTAATTGTACGGTTGCAATATTAAGTTAAATGATGTATAATATAAATAACAAAAGCGCGGACAGACTGCGCTGTTTGGAAATTTATATTGGAGGATAATTACAATGAGCATTAAAAGAATTTTGGCTGCTGCTTCCGCTTCCGTTGTTGCAGTAAGCGCTATGGCAGTCGTTGTTTCCGCTGCTAAGGTTTCTGTTCCCGCTAACCCCGAAAATGCATGGAAGGATGTTGAGATCTTTAAGGATGTAGCTTCTCTCGAGGCAATGCTCGACGACGGCAAGAAGGCTTCCGATGTTGAAACTATCACTATCAAGACCGACGGTTACAAGATGGGTATCGGTTTCCACGCTGCTGACGCAGATCTTACTTGGAAGCAGGCTACCGACGCAGGCTATGAGGATTACTACTTTGAGGATACAATCACCTTGAATGCATCCGATATCTCTCTGAGCGAAGAGAAGTGCTACCTCAAGATATTCTATGCACCCGGCACTGTTGACGCGGGCGAGTGCGAAGTAACCTTCACTTACAAAGAAGCTGCTGCTCCCGAGACACCCGATGACACTACTCCTTCCGAGTCTACTCCCGCAGACGATAACAACGCTAACAATGCATCTAACGTTGATACTGGTGTTGAGGGCGTTGCTGTAGTTGTTGGAGTTGCGGCTGTTGCAGCAGGCGCTATGATCGTAGCTAAGAAGAGAAAGTAATCACAGTTTCTGAAAACTTCAAGTAAATACACAAACGCGGTGCAAAAGTGCCGCGTTTTTGTTGGTAATCACTAAAGAAACGTTTAAAATCGGCAAAGAAATTTGGCTAAACGGACAATTGCAATATGCTTATTAAAGGTGTATAATATAAATTGAGCAAAAAGTGCGGGCTGTCCGCACGCACATTGTTTGGAAAAAATTTACTTGGAGGAATTTACAATGAGCATTAAAAGAATTTTGGCTGCTGCGGCTGCTTCCGTAGTTACAGTAAGCGCTATGTCCGCAGTTGCTTTTGCGGGCATTACAAACGCTAGCGATGCAAATGGCAACTATATGGTTGACCTTATTGAGGAAGGCTATACTGTAACCGATGTTTATGGTTTAACAGTTACAATTTCCGGTGACTATGCTGATACCGGCGTTGGCGGCGGCATCGGCTTTAACAGTGCTTCCACAGGTTGGGCGCAGCACGAATGGGGCAATGCAGATGCTGGCAAGGAGATCACTCTTACCGAAGATAATAAGGTAACTCTTTTGCTGGATGCTCCTGCTTTTGCTGATTCTGATGCTAACGATCCTACCAATCCTTATGCACAGGTATGGATTGCTCAGTGGTGGGGCAATGATGCAACTGTTGAGAAGGTAGAGGTTCTTGGCGCTGGCGGTGTTGTTCTTACTGCAAACAACGCTGCTCCCGATGATACTACTCCTTCTGAGAGCACTCCCGATGATACCACTCCTTCCGAGAGCACTCCCGATGAGAACAAGCCAGAGGACACCAACAAGCCCAACGTTGACACAGGCGTTGAGGGTGTAGCTGCTGTTATTGGCGTTGCTGCTGTTGCTGCAGGCGCTATGATCGTAGCTAAGAAGAGAAAGTAATTAACTTAAATTACTGTTTTAACCGCGGTATTTTTTTGATATCGCGGTTTTTCGTTGAAAAATTGTGCAAAATATACAAAAAAAAAAAAAATGTTTAGTAAATTGTATAATTGAAACAAAAGTCCAAATACTGTATAATTTAATTAGTATTAAATGTGGGCAACTATGCCCTGCGTTTTTACAAATTTTTATATGGAGGATTTTACAATGAAATTTAAAAAAATCTTTGCCGCAGTCCTCGCAGGAACTGTGGCATTGAGCTCGCTTTCATTGTCGGCTAGTGCTGCCGCGGTTACTACTGTTCCTAGTGGTACAGAGACGGTTTTGTATACTGTTGATTTAACTGGTAAAACTACTGCTGACGGGAGCTGGGCAGAATCGGGCAACGTTAGTGTGACAATAACTGATACTTCAATTTTGTCAAAAGATAATGTTTATGCTAAGCTTGTTGTTGATAGTTTTGGTGATTACACAAATGAAGATGGTTCGACAACACCGGCGACGGAAGTGCTGGGCTGGGATGTAAGCGGTTGGTTAACTGGCGTTAAATGGTACAATAATTACAGTGACTCAACCGATGCGGAAGAGAACAACGTCAGTGGTAAGAATGGTGAATTTGAGGTTAACTTTCTTCCGTTCGTTTCCGAAGGCGAGATCGTATCTTACGTGCCGATCTCTGATTTCACCTTGGATGAGTATGATCAGATAGGCGGTAATCTGCAGAACGGTCATTTTTCATCTTTTACACTGAAGTCTCTTGAAATTGTAGAATTTACTGCGGGGTCTCCTGTTGATCCTGAAAATGATACTATTGAGATTGTTTTTGACAAATCAAAGGATATCACATTTAATGTTGTAGACGCTTCCGGTTGGGGTAACCCTGATTTCACAAAGGCAGCACAGGCAGAGGTTCTTCCTACTATTGATGGCGTTACCACCGGAACAACTACATTCGGTGATCTTAAAACCAAGACCGTTAAGTTGACCGATGTTGATTACAGCGGGTTCACTTTCCCTGAGGGCATTACTTCGGCAGATGTTTCTGTTACATTGTTTGCACAGTATGGTGAGAATTGGGAGCATTGGACAACGTCTAATAATGAAACCACATGGGATCTGTCCGGTATAGAAAATGTTCCTGATGATGCAATTCTTCAAAAGATTGGTTACCAAATGACTATTAATGGCGACAAGGGCGGCATTAATGATATGGAAGTTGAGGGCACCTTTAAGCTGACATTGAAATCGGGCGAGGAAGAGCCCGGCGGTGACGAGGTTGACACAAGTACATGGAAACCCGCAGCAAACGGCTTTACCAAAGATTGGAACGGTTGGTCAGGATGTAGTGCAGATGCCGGAACACTTAACTTTGTCTGCACAATTCAGGATATTATGAATGCAAATAATATCACAGATATTGCTGATTTCGGCGGTTTTATTGCACAGGTTTGGAACGGTACAGTAGGTGCAGAGGTTTCTTATACTGTAATTATTGAGGCGGCTGACGGAACGCAAAAGGCAAAGGACAGCGGTACAACAACAACCGTTGATAATGACGGCACCCCCGAAACAAATTTAAAGCAGTATGCTACTGAAGCATGTGGCGGTAATATGGTATTTGCTGCAACAGATAAGATCAAAATTGCCGTAGCGGCAGGCGATACTCCTCCCGAAATTCCGGATGACGAGCCCGGACAGGAAGAAACAACAAAGACTTTGACCTTGACGGTTATTGACGCTTCCGGTTGGGGCAAGCCCGATGTACAAAAGGCAGCTCAGAAGAACACCAGTATGACTCCCACAGGCTTTACTGTTGGAGCAACAAAATACGGCGATGTAAAAAATGCGACTGTTAAGTTAAACGGCGCGGAAATAACAAATATTTCTATTCCGGGTGTTGATCTCACTGATAGTGAGAATATTACTTTTTCGTTGTATGCTCAGTGGGGCGACAATTGGACATGGACTTCCGGCGCAGCGGATGGTTGGAATATGTCAGATATAACAGGCGTAGCCGATTCCGATGTACTTAAGGAGTTTGGCTATCAGATAAATGTCAATGGTACTGTCGGCGGTATAAATGATATGACTCTTGGCGATACCATTACTGTTACTATCAAGTATACTGACTTTGTGGCTACCGGTATTTCCGGCGGCGATACTCCCGGTGGCGATAATCCCGGTGGCGATAATCCCGGCGGTAATACCCCCGGAACTCCTAGCATTCCTTCCAGACCCACTACTCCCAGCGAGCCCGAGGAGACCGTGAAGTTTGAGGACGGCAAGAATGAAACAGGTGCAGTTGTTGAAGCTCCCAAGGACGCTTTTGAGAAACCTGATGATATTACATTCAACGCAGCTTCCGTTGCTGAGGAGACCAAGGATGAGATCTTTACATTCGACCTCTCCTTCACTGATAAAGACGGCAATAAGGTTCAGCCTAAGTCCGCTGTAACCGTTAAGCTACCTGTTCCCGCAGCACTGACTGGTAAGACCGTATACGTATACCATGTTGAGGAAAATGGTACCTACACTGAGATCAGCTGCAAGGTTGAGAACGGTATGGTAGTATTCAGCGCAAAGAGCTTTAGTAAGTATGTAATTACAAGCCAGAAGCTCAATGCAAACGGCGAGCCTGTTGCGGATCAGCCCGGCACGACCGATCCCGGTACGAACAATCCCGGCAACACAAATGAGCCTAACGTTAATACAGGTGTTGGCAGTGTAGCTGTTGTTCTTGGTGTTACTGCTGTTGCGGCAGGTGCTATGATCGTATCCAAGAAGAGGAAGTAATTTCACTTTCGGATAAGCGATTTTACGCTGAAGAGCGTACAATTTAAAAACATTGTGGTGTCGAGCGAATGTGCTTGACACCACATTTTTTATTTAACAATGATAAATGCCGTGCAGTCATTTTCTTTGACCACACGGCATATACTTTATAAGGCAAAACCGCCGCAAGGTACGGCGGTTTTGAGTTACTGGGCGATTTTCTGCATTTCGCTCAGCTCTGCCAAGCAGTCACGGCAAATGTTGCGACCCTTGAAAACCGTTATGCCACTTGCGTTGGAACAAAATGCACATGCGGGCGAATATTTTTTCAAAATAATATGATCGTCCTCGACGTAAATTTCAAGACTATCTTTCTCGTCAATGTCCAAATTTCTTCGCAGCTCAATCGGAATAACAATTCTGCCAAGCTCGTCAACTTTGCGCACTATACCGGTAGATTTAACCATTTCGTTTCCTCCCTTGCCAAAAATCCGATGCTCTCGTCTTCACCTTTAATTATACCATATAACGACAATTTTGTCAAATTTTTTAGTACACATCTTTTTAAATTTGTGGGATTTATCCAGCAAAAATTGTAATTTTTTGTCAGAAATGGTGCATATTTACAAGGTAATAAAGGGGAAATATTGGTAAATGAAAGTAATTTTGGTGGTTATTCCCATAATATCGTTGATTTTCGCTGCGGTCAACGGGAAAATGTCAGAGCTTTCCTCTAGCATAATTTCCAAGTCTGGTGAGGCAGTGGAATTAGTGATTTCGCTGTGCGGTATCATGTGCTTCTGGTGTGGACTGATGAGGGTTGCCGAGCGTGCGGGACTGACCGAGAAGCTTGCGCGGCTGCTGTCGCCTGTGGTTTGCGCATTGTTCCGCGGAGTGCCTAAGGGGAGCAAGGCGGTTGGATTGATAACGATGAACCTTGCTGCGAATATTCTTGGTTTGGGTAATGCGACCACACCCCTCGGTATAGCCGCGATGCGTGAGCTATCCGAAATTGAGCACGCCCAAGAGCATGCTACCGATAATATGATACTTCTTGCAGTCCTCAACACCGCGAGTTTGCAGATAATTCCCGCCACAGCGGCGGCTCTCCGCACCGCAAACGGCGCGGAAAATCCGTTCGATATCCTGCCGTGTGTGTGGATAGTGTCTGTGTATGCGGCGATAGTTGCTGTGATCGCGGCGAAGATCATGGGCAGGATATCCCGAAAGAGGGGAGAGCATTGAGAGATTTTACTGACTGGATAATCCCGTCGATAGCCGTGGCGGTGTTTGTTTACGCTGCGATTAAACGCGTGGATGTGTTCGAAGCATTCTGTGAGGGTGCCGCGGACGGCATGAAAACCTGTATAGATATCCTGCCTGCGTTGGTGTTGTTGCTCGTGTGTATCGGAATGTTCAGAGCAAGTGGAGCGGTCGAGGCATTGACTACGCTGCTGAAGCCGCTTTGCAGTGCGATAGGGTTTCCGTCTGAGGTCGTGCCGCTGGTGATCTTGCGTCCTTTTTCGGGCAGCGGAGCTATGGCGGTGTATAATGAGATCGCCGCGACAGTCGGTTCGGACACATTTGCGGAACGTGTCGCGGCAGTACTGATAGGTTCGTCAGAGACAACGTTCTATACTGTTGCAGTCTACTTCTCGGCGGTAAAGGTGAAAAAAACACGCTATGCCGTTCCCGCAGCGCTGACTGCCGATCTGACAGCATGGATAGTTTGCGGTTTTACTGTTTTTGTCTTTTTCGGTAATTAAATGCTTTGCTCCCGAATATAATGTACAAGCAGAACGATTGTAAATATTCGGGAGGTTAATATGAAAATTACGGATTTACTGTCAAAAAATGAAGAAACAAGTGAGGATATTCGCAAGAAAACGTTTGCGCGTGAATGCGGCGAGTTGACAGAGCGCTTAGCCGATATCCGCGCAAATTTCGACAACGTGACTGATGCTGCATCGATTGATGCGCTAATTTACGAGGAGAACGCTGTGCTTTGCCGTCTCGAGCAGTTATACCGTGATGCGCGTGTCGAAGGTATCACGTTGGAGCTGCATGAACGTACAAAAAAATAATTTTTACATTCTTGAATATTGGACAAATTTCCGCACAAAATATGACTGCGGCAGATAAAACCGCAATAAATAATGTGATATCGTTCACAGGAGGAACTAATTATGTCTAATCAGAATAATCAGAACCAGCAGAATCAGCAGAATCAGTCTAACCAGAATCAGCAGAACCAGTCCAACCAGTCTAACCAGAACAAGCGCTGATATGAGCCGGGGCAACCCGGCTTTACATATTTTTTTAAAAAAGTACTTGACAAATTTCGGGAGATATGATATAATATTATAGTCAAATAAATGTGGAAAGATGGCTGAGCTGGTCTAAGGCGCACGATTGGAAATCGTGTAACGGTTAATACCCGTTCGAGGGTTCGAATCCCTCTCTTTCCGCCAAATACTTGAAAGCGTATTGTAAAGCGTTTTATCGCTTGCAATGCGCTTTCGCCGTATTTGGGAACTTTACAAAAAGGTGTCATGGTTCAGCAAGTCCAAATGTGAATGAAAATGAGAACGCGACAACTTGAGATTGAAAGCAAGATGTAAATACATTTGGGTAGTTTGGATATTGCTGTGTCCGAGGATAAGCCGAAGCGTCTCCAGATCGCCGCCGTCTGCGAGGTAATGTGTCGCGAATGTGTGACGTAATAAATGTGGGTGAAGCCGTTCTATTCCTGAACGGACTTTCAAGTCTTGGAATACCTGTTTCATCAGATTATCAGTGCAGCGTGACAAGCTGCGATAGTCTACAAAAAACGGTTCCGCGGAATTGTGATGAAGTCCATCGGAAATATATGACGTTAGGATATCCGAGCAGCTGTCACCAATAGGCACTATACGCTGCTTTGAGCCTTTGCCTCGAACCAAAAGGGTATTGTTCTTGAGATTAACATCACCGAAATTAAGGCGCGGAATCTCGCCGCGGCGAAGTCCGCAATCGAGCATTAAGACGACAAAGCATTTATTTCGGAGATCGGTAGGGTTGTCGGTGAAACAGCCGAGCAGCTGCCTGATCTCGTCGTCGTCAAGTATAAGCTGCTCTTTTTTGTGAACTCTCGGCAGCTTAAGATGTCGGGAGAAATCCTCGAGAAAATCACTGTCGATCGCGAAATTATAAAACGCCTTGACCGCGCGGAGCGCTCCGTTTACGGAGTTGCCGGAGAGCTTATCGCCGTTATGCTTGCGGAGGGAACGGAGATAAACGCCATACTGCTTGAAATGCAGGAGCGACAGATCGGAAGGATCATCAGAGCCAAGCCAGCGGAAGAAATCTCCAAGCTGCCACTTGTACCAATCGATAGTTACTTGGCTGTTGTTGCGGTATTCCTGCTCAAGAAGAAACATTTCGTATATCTCTTGAATGTTCATTTTAAAATCCTTTCAGCGCGCAGGGCGCCCCGCCGCACTCACGTGCGGCACCCCGCGCGCTATTTAATGGTTTTAGCCCAGCGCAGAATTGTCTGATACAAATAGTAGATACCTATTGCGGAAAGCCAGCCCGTTCCAATGGCAAGCATTGCGCCGATCGGAACGAAGTAGTTGACATATCCGAGTATCTGCCGAACCTCGTAGGGTATTTGGACGTTTATAAAAAAGAAGTGGTCGTAAAACGTTCGGAATTAAAATACAGACTAATATAATAATCCGAGAACACAATCTGATTGTCGTTGTAATAACAGGCGGCATACGCTTCGCCGGGTTCAACGTTTAAAAGGTAAGAAGCGGTAGGAAGTGCGCCGATGGGGAATTCATAGGGTATACCGTCGAAGTCAAGAAAAAACGAGGAGTAACTGCTTTCAAAATTAAGACCGGGCTTTGGCGCGATCTCCCAAAGCTGATTGTAAATCTCCTTAAACTGGTCGTAGGTCAACTTGGCTTTTCCGTCTACGATCTCGAGCTCACCTTTATCGAACAAGTCTTGAATGGAGGAGGCAATACTTGCAACGCCGGTTTGCCAGAGCCCATCTTCATGATAAACGACTTCGCCCGTAAAAGGGTTTATAACGTCGTCGCCGTAGAATGTGAGCTTAACGCCCTCGCCGATATCGCCAAGTATAGAGCCTATGGCGTTAGCGGTATTGTCGTAGTTGCCGTTCATCACGCCGAGAAGTTCAAAGGCAAGAACACCTATTGAAGTGAGCGCGACTATCGCTCCGGTAACAGCTGCCGAAGCTCGGCGGTTTCCGAGCCCGAACGAGAAACAGAAAACCGATACCGAAAGGAGAATTGCGATTATGCGCTTTTTCATGCTGTTTCACCGTCCTTTGCGTTTAGTTTTTTATTGTATTCGGCAGCCATTGCCGCGAAGTCGTCATGCTGATCGGCGGCAGGCTTTTCAAATCGCTTGAATGTATCGTAAATCGCGCATACCTTCTTGCGCAGATTAAAGAACTCGCTGCCGACTTTCTCCTGTATCGGGTACCAGTACTGAACCGCGACGAACATCTTATGAAAGATCACGATCATAAGCAAGCCTTTAGCGCCGAAGTTTGTAAGCTTGCGGTGCTTGTACTCGGTTTCTACCAGCGATCTGATCTGGCGGTCGAGCATTCGGTCGTGCTGGGTGATCAGAATGATGTCGTAGAAATAGTGGCGGTGCTTGCTGAAGAAGTCGATCCACTTCATGCGGTTGCGGTTCAAGCCTTCGCGGCTGTTGAACGGTATCTGTGCTTCGTCTATGATGATAATGCCCTGATGTTCGCCGTGTCCTGCTTGGAAATGCTCCTCGGCGTATTGCATGAAGAAGTCCGGGGTCATATCCAGAGTGTCGATCATCACGTACTCGCCCTTGTGCTTCTTCTCGTTCCGATTGATCTCGAAGTTTGCGATCACAGGGAGATTTCGGCGGAGCGCGCGGTCGATGACCTCGGCGGCGTGGTAGCTCTTGCCGCTCCCGGGAGTGCCCGTATATAAGTAGATCATGTTTCGTCACCGTCCTTATGATGCTTGATGAAATATGTAATACAGCGGCAGATAAACTGACTGCGGCTGTAATTCAGATTTATGCATAAAAGATCAATGGAGCTTAAAAGCCACGGATCTATTGTTATGTTAATGCGTTCTTTAGTCATTTCCTCAACTCCTTACACACTATTGAACACTTTTTTAACGTAGTTTTAAGCGGCTCATATCGCTATGAACCGCTTATAGGGGATTAGCCGGCTACGCTGCCGAATATCTTTTTTGCGTACTTAATCATCACAAATACAGCGTAAATACCGAGACCAGACATTAAAATACCAATCAAGACAGGTATTGATGTAGAAACAAAAGCGCTAAACTGTTCAGCGATACTGTTACCAGCCTGTTCAACAACAGTAGTAAAATCAGTACCTGAAGAAGAAGTAGCGTCAGCAGCGGAAGCAACTGCAGCCATAGCGCAAGAACTTACAGTAGCGATAGCGCCGCAAATAAGAGCCTTACCTCTGTTACCGATCTTGAAAACGAAAGACTTGATCTTTTTAAGCATGGATTTCACCTCCTTAATTGAATTGCTTAAACACGGCATTACATGCTAAGGAAAGGAAAAAACCGAAAAGCCAGACTATTCCGGAAATGCCGAACCCGTAGAGAATGCCAAGAAAGCCTAATTGAAGTAGTTCTTCCATTTCGCACCTCACTTTCTGAGATGTCGGAAGATACACGCTCCGGCGATAATTCCGAGCATGATAATGACGACGATAAGCGCAGTGTAGAGATCGTCAAACATAGCGTGGAGATCGTCGAACCTGTTGTAGATATCGTAAAGCACTACGTTAATATCGTCGAGCTTGCTTTCGATAACGACAAGGCTGTCGTTGATGATCTCGCTGCTCATATCTCATGGATCCCGACGACTTTGCCCTTGATGTTGGTTTCGAGTTCTACGTCGTGCTGGATCAATGGAGTAAGAGCTTCAACGGTAAATCCGAGGTTGTCAAACCCCTCTTTACTGATGAATTTTGTATCAACAGCTTTGCCCATGACATGCTCATCGGGGAAAACGATATGCAGATTATAGCCGTCAATATGTTCATCTTTTTTGTTGATGAAGTCAAGCCGTTGGATACCCGCTAAAAATACCTTTGCCATTTTACACCTACTTTCTGCCCTGTTTCTGGGCGTTGTAATATTTATGTGAAGCGCGGTTGCGCTTGGTAGTAACCGCTTTAGCATTGTCTTTATAAGGCTTTCGTGCGGCGAGCGCGGTTGACCTCAGGTTCAACTCTTTTGCCTTGCGTTGCGGTTACATGGTAGCGGTTGGTTTTTCGTCCGAACCGCTAACGGACTTTTGAAAGGAGTGATCAATCATTGGATATAATTCCATTGTCGGAGATCTTAAGCATCATAGTCTTAATATCATTTAGGGTTTTGCAAATGAGATCGGTCTGGTAACAAGCATAAGAATCTTCATTATCTATGACCCCGGACAGAACGTCAAACGTATCGCTTAAAATGTTGAAGATCGTCTCGAGCTCATCGTCGGTGAAGTCTACGGGTTTTACGCTTATGTACATTATGTACCTCTTCTTTCTACCCTGTTTTTGGGTTTTACATATTTTCCCCGTTGTCGGGGTTTTGCCATTCGGAATTGTTCCACGTGGAACACCGAGTGGTGCGAGCTGGATATATCGCACCGAGAGGTGCTTTATATAATTATAGCACCGTTTGGTGCGTTTGTCAATAGTTTTTTTTACAGAAAGGAAAATTTTTATGAAGTTTGAAAGAATCAGAGAGCTGAGAGAGCAGCAGGGATTATCTCAGAAGGCGGTAGCTGAAGAACTCGGAATGTATGTAACGCAGTACAGAAGGTACGAACTAGGTGAGAGAAAGCCGGAGATCGGTTTTTTGATCCAGATCGCAGACTTGTACGGCGTAAGCCTTGATTACCTTGTAGGCAGAGATGACGCGAAGGCGGCACGGTGAAAGGGGGTGTGAAAAATGAAAAAGTCTGAAATAAAAAATATGTGGCATTTAACAGGTATAATAATGATTTTAATTATGATATACGCATTAGTGTTTCATGGAGAAACAGTAAAAGAATGCTTAACAAACTTTTTTATGCGCCAATTTGAAAGGGGATTTTGAACCGGGAAGTGAACAAAAGAATTGAGGACTTGTAAAGCCGCTTTATAAGCGGCTTCACAGAATGCTGAAGATCACCGACATCTAAATCCGAGTGCCGGGCAAATTGTCCCAGAACTCGCGGACTTTATCGTCCATGATCTCCTTGTACTCGGCGATCAGCTTTTGCTGGTTCGGGTTGAGGTTCCGGTCGGGCTCGTTCATCAGCTCGCGGAACTTCAGCCAGCCGACGCATTTTATGTAAGTGAAGATCGTGTTACCTGCCTGATCGCGGATATAGCGTTCGACTTTAGCGAGGTTATACTCAACGTCCTTTTTCGTGAATACGGAAACCTTTTCGGTGTGCGAAAGGAATTTCGTCCACCACTCCGGCGAAGCCCAGCGGCGGCGGTTGGTGTCGTTCTTGTTTGGCGTGATGAAGCGCAGGTAATTATTGATCACGCCGCAGAACTTGAAGCCGACCGTGCCGTCAGCGGTGATGAAGTTGACCGCAGCTTTGCGGCGAAGCTGTAACTCGAAACGTACCCAATGATAATCCAAGCCGCCACGCTCCTTTGACTTGTCATAAATACGGAAACGAACGTCAGATTGAGGGGAACCGACGTAAACGGAATAGGCAAGCGGCTCTTTCTCGCTGCCGTCGCTGTGCTTGCCAGACCATGATCCGGATTTGGAACCAAATTTGGAGATGTAGCGATCTCGACGAACTAAGCGCTCGATTTTCATGATGTCAAGAAGTCCGTCACCCTCTTTGTCAACGTCGTCAAATGCAACGTCAAGGCGCGTGATATTGGCGGTCTCGAACTGGAGCACTTGACTAACGAGAAATTCAAGCGGACGGTTGCCGGAAGTTTCATACTGGCGGCAGCCTTGTCCGCTGAACTCGACACATACGCCCATATCGTCGCGACCGTCGTATAATATCCACATACCGCCGAAAAACAATCCGGAGCGATAACCGTAATGACCGTTAAACGTTTCGAAATTGACGTCATTGAGACCGAGCCAGCCGATCAAAGCTTTGTATGTCATGTTCTTGACTGTAAAGGTAAACCAGTCTATAAGAATAATATTTTCGTCCATTTTAAACCTCCAAATAGTAAAACCTGCAAGAGCGCTAGAAAAGCGAGCGCAGGAGTGATTTATTGTACACAGTACCACCCTGTTAGCTACAGGTGGTTGAACCGAAAACGCGACGGTTTTCGGCAGGCTGACGAGAGCCAAATTTAAAGCCTTGTAGGCTCCTAAAAACAATTGAAAACTCTATCCCGTTCCGCTCGTTCCTCGCTACACGGGAAAGAGTTTCCAACTATTTTCAATCACCATACGGCTTTAGCCTAGCGGCGCTCTTACTTCTCTTTTCTTTGTCAAGCAAAGAAAAGAGAAGTAAGCAAGAGAAAAGAAATAACGATTTGATCTATTTTAAAATTTATGCATTATGACGAGATAGGAGCTCCAGTCGGGAACTCATCGGAGGGAGTAAATATACAAAATGCACAAATGAAATAAGGGGAAACTGTTAATCAGGGTGTCACTGGTTCAAGTCCAGTCGGGGGAGCCAACTAAATGT
>ERZ778511.1061-NODE-1061-length-21089-cov-10.986070_pt1 | contig 21089 bp, 16 predicted proteins | sample MGYA00510347_ERZ778511 | MGnify/ENA primary metagenome ERZ778511 (study PRJEB29527, sample SAMN07138967) | mouse gut metagenome | material: feces | host: mouse | place: China:Nanjing | collected 2016-01-25 ...
TAACTTATAATAAGCAGGTAGAGAAGCAGATTATTAATTTTTTATGGCTACAATAGCAAAATAAAAGAAGATGTTTGAAAGGTAGTGACCCCGGAATTCGGACATGGATTTCGGGGTTTTCCTATGACCAAATTATCTAAAGAAGATCAAATGAATCTCTTTAAAGAATGGAAATACTAACATAAAGGTACTAAGTATTTAAGTAAAAATATGGGATGAACTAAGATGAGTAAAATTCAAGAGTTTATTAGAGAAGACATTAGAAAAAATCCAGAATTGAAAGAACAATATGAGCAAGTGAATTTAAATTTGGATGATTCAATTTTGGTTAGAGAAATGCGCGACTGCTAATGTGTTTGGTTAAAAGAGGCATTTTAATTAAAAACTTTTCAAATTTAGAGTACGAAAAAATCCACTTAAGAAAAGTGACTTCTGGTTGTTTTGCTCACGAATCATTAACGCTTAATTTCTTGGATCAATTGAGTGACTGAATCAACGAGTCGTGAAGCTTGGTACAATATTAAACCAATAGCAATTAAAATATGTTGAGCAGACGCGCAACAAAGGTAAGCTGATTACTTGCCGAAAGACGTCTTGTGGGTGGTCATTGAACCACCTTTTTTTATTGCAAAATTTTCAGGTTTCCCGTATCACAATATATTATATTAAAAATAGCAAAAATTATAATTTAGCTAATAAATAATTAAAATTGTTGTTGACTTTTAATTTTTATCACTGTAATATTATGTTCAATAAAAAATAACAACAGCTTTGATAAGGAAAGTAAGTTTTACTGAAGTACTACAGAGAGTTTCTGGTTGGTGCGAAGAAACAACGAAGGTTTAGCTGAAAATCACCTTTGAGCAGAAATTACGAATTGAGTAGTTTCAGGGTGCGCCCTTTATAGCGTCGACGTATCGCTCCTTTTGAGCCGCACGTGCAACGAGGCTGGGTTTATGCTCGGCGAACATAGTTGGTACAGCGCCAAAAGTGCCTTAGTAGTATCAACTGCTGTAGCAGTGTTCTTATTATCAGTAACAACAACATCTGCTGTTCATGCGGCGGAAACTACACAAAATGAAAATTACAATATTTCTAGTGATGAAGTTAATGACGCGGTTGATAATTTGGCTGTTAAAAAGCTTGCAAATCTTGCACTACCTGGAGTTGGTTGGGCATCAGTAGCATGGTGGGGGGCTCAATGTGGTTGGGATGAATTCCATTAAAAAGTTTTTAAAATGGATATTTGGATTATTATTAATTAATTTTGCAGGACTAATACTAATTACACTTTATTCGGCTTATTACAACTTTGGTACTATGATTTTTGGAGTTCATACCGAAGCCGCCATAAAGGATTTTTGGAATACTGAATTTATTACTGCGGTTCCTTTTATTATTGGAGTAAATTTACTCGCAATTAGCACTGCACTTTTTCGAATGTATAAGAATAAGAAGAAAAAAACTCTTAGTTAGTTTGATAAATTGGTGTAAGTCATATTTCGAAAGATACACTCACTGGATATAGAGGACAATAATCTTATGAAAAGAAAGCAATTAATTTTATATTTTATTTGTTTAACATTGGTAATTGAACTTTATAATTTTCTAATTGCTCCATATATTTCAAATTTGTTTTTGAATATTATATTAAGCGGAATATGCGGAGGACTAATTACTTTAGTAGTTTATAAATTGAACAAATAGAAAAGTTTTTAATTTAGTAGTAGATTTTTTTGCTTATTATAAAATTTATTTTGCTTTCAATTAACACTGCACTATTTCGAATGTATAAGAACAAGAAGAAAGAAAAAATTCTGATTATTACAAGCTATATTTCGAACAGCACAATCACTGGATATAGATTACAATAAGGATCCAAATAATGAACGTATCAACTTTTAAAGAAGTAAGTGGAGGCACAAATGGGTAAAAAAATTGCTGTTTATTTGTTACCGCCAATTGGGCTTGTAGCTCTATTTTTAATTTATGATTTGCTAACTAATCAGCATAATTTATGGATGTCAGCTATTGGAACACTGGGATGGTGGATGTTTTCTTTTGGAAGTGAATTTTTAAGTAAAAATTGGCAAAAGGTATTATTTTTACCCTGTATTGCATTTTTAGTTTTTGTAGCAGGATTTTGTGTTTATATAAAATTAACTTCTTAAAACATTTGTTAGTACTATGTAATTCTCTAAAGCCCAGTAGCGTAGGGCTTGGCTACTCCGAGACGGTACGGAAGACGGCTTTAGCTGCCTGGAGCGTTGAGGATAGACTTGCCCGAAGCGGATGGACTTGAGAGGGAAAAACAAAAAGCAGTTTTCGAACTGCTTTTTTGGCAAAGTTTAAATAGATGCAGACGATACATTAGGATCGTGCAAAAAATGAGTGTTAGATACTATAACCGTATTATGGTTTAGTTGCTTCATCAATGGACTTAGACACTTGTAGTCTGCCTTGACACAAAACCTGTCTCCCTTTATCGCAATGTTTATAAATTGCATTATCTACCATTAGGAAAAGAATACACTCAATCAAGTAGCTTTACTTTAGCTATGAAATAAAAATCATATATTTAATCTAAAAATTTTTATATCTTAGTAGGTAATTTTAATAAAAAAGCAATACTTTAAATAAAAATTTATTGACTTTTAATTTTTATCGTTGTAATATTATGTTCAATCAAAAATAAAAATGGCTTTGATAAGGAAAGTAAGTTTTACTGAAGTACTACAGAGAGTTTCTGGTTGGTGCGAAGAAACAACGAAGGTTTAGCTGAAAATCACCTTTGAGCAGAAATTACGAATTGAGTAGTTTCAGGGTGCGCCCTTTATAGCGTCGACGTATCGCTCTTTTTGAGCCGCACGTGCAACGAGGCTGGGGCTATGCTCAGCGAACATAGGTGGTACAGCGCATAAGCGCCCTATTAGATCAAAATAATTGGTCTGGTAGGGCGCTTTTTTCTTAACAAGGCTGTTAAATTGTAAAACAGGAGAATAATTTTATGAATGCACAATTATCAAAATAATCGAAGTTTTTTGTTTAATGATGACCTTTGTTATGATTTTAGAATTTTTTGCTACAACTGCTGTACCAGCATTTGCAATTCAACAAAAAACAGATGTAGATAATGATCCTGAAGTTGCCGTAGCAGCACAGGAATTAGAAAAAATTTTTGTAGATGCAGTTAGTCAGAAAAATCTAAATAGATATGCATTAAAAAATTTCTCTAATAAAGAACTTACTGTTGCGGAAAAAGAACTAGATGTTAATTATAATCCGTTTTCTCTACAATCAAAAAATGATAATAACTCATTACATTCTGTTTCTGTATACGGGTGAAATAATTTAGGACAATGCATGTACAATAAAATCAAAGATGAATTTTTTGCAATGATTAATATCGGAGTAATTGTTAAGTATGCTAAGAAAAAAGCATGGAAGGAATTAGCTAAAGTTGTTATTCGTTTTGCTAAAGGTGCGGGTGTTAGAACGAATGCAGCGATTGTTACAGCTCAGTTGGCTGTATGGGCTGTCCAATGTGGAATGAATGGGGATTAATTTATGCAACATGTAGTAGATTTTCTAATTACTTATGTCCTTGTAGTTATATGTTATTTTCTGGATAGCGGATATTTTCGCCCATTTGCTTCCCTAATTATGACTTTAGTATTAATAGGCTCAGGATATTTCATTGGCAAGCTATATTATGAATATAAAAATAGAATTAATAAATAACTAAAACTATAGCTTTTAGTTATTTTCGGTGTAGTGCTACTTATGACGAATATAAATTGGATTTATAATTAAAAGAGACAATTTTTTCTCTAACTCCCAGTAGCGTAGGGCTTGGCTATGCCGAGATGGTATGGAAGATGGCTTTAGCTGGCTGAAGCGTCGAGGATAGACTTGCCTGGGAGTTAGAGAGCAAAACAAAAAGCAGTTTTTGAAGTTAACCCCTGGAGTTGGACATGAATTTGGGCGTCACTACATTGAAGCATCTTCTTTTTTAAATCTTATTATCATGATGCTTCTTTTTATCAAAATTGTGAAGCCAGATACCCCATGCGGCTTGAAATTCGATAATTAGCACGCTAGTAGAGATGAGCACTGAGAGAATTAAGGCATAACTAGCTGTTTCACCTAATTCAGAGGTATCAAAACCATATGTAAAGAGTTTACCGCCTCCATACATAATCAAAATTATCCAATAAATGTTTGCTAGCCACCACAATTTTCTCATTTAGATACCGCTTTCATTCACTATATATAGCTATTATAGCATTCTTATAGGTAATTAAAAGTTTACTGCAAAGCTCTTAGGAAAAAGATAAGTGTATAATTAAGTAAAAAATAGAGAGGCAAGTAGACTAAATGGGACAAGCTTGGGATAAATTTAAAGAAAATACAACTGTACATCGTCTTGTGACTCTGTGTTTAATTATTCTGGTTCTATATGCAGCTCGCTCGATGATGAACACAATCTTGCTAACGTTTATTTTTACATATTTAATTGTGCATTTAATTCGATTTACTCAAAAGAAAATTCCTAGCTTACCCGCGCAGGTAATTGTAGTTCTTGCTTATCTCTTAGTAATTGCGATTATTTACTTTGCGATTACGATCTATGTGCCAATTTTAATTAAGCAAATTATAAAAATGAGTCATTCTCTGATCAAATTCTATCAATCAGATGATATGAACTGGGTATCACGCTACTTAAGTCATTACATTAGCAATAGTGAAATTACAACACAGGCAAAACATGGTGTAACTATTCTAGTTCATGCTTTAACTAATTTTGGAACATTAACTATAGCGTTCTTTATGTCGCTGATCATGAGCTTTTTCTATACGATTGAGCTTAATTCAATGGCTGAATTCTCTCATACTTTTTTGCAGAGTCGTCACTTATCCTGGCTATTTGAAGATGTTGCATATTTTGGCAATAAGTTTGTTAATACTTTTGGTGTTGTCTTAGAAGCGCAATTTTTTATTGCTTTATGTAATACTGCGATGACGATGATCTGTTTAATTATTATGAGAATGCCGCAAATTATAGCTCTAGGATTGATGGTATTTATTCTTAGCTTAATCCCAGTTGCTGGAGTTATTATTTCTTTAATTCCCCTAAGTTTAGTTGCTTATTCAGTTGAGGGTCTGCGGTATGTAATCTATATCTTTATTGTGATTATGATTATTCATGCCATTGAGGCCTATATTTTGAATCCAAAGTTTATGTCAAGTAAAACTGAATTGCCAATCTTTTATACCTTTGTTGTTTTACTAGTCGGGGAACACTTTTTGGGAACCTGGGGCCTAATTGTTGGTGTCCCGATCTTTACCTTCTTACTAGATATCCTCGGGGTAAAATCAGTTAAAAAGAAAAAGCCACAAATTTTGAAAATTGAAGATAAAAAATAAAGCAGCTGTAAAGGCTGCTTTTTGTGTATTGTAAATATGATTGTAGGATATATGAGATTATGAATGGAGTTTGGTTATTCACAATACACTATTAATTACGCAAATAATTGTCTTTTTTGTTTTTTTATAAAAATCCCGAGTACTTATGATAGCGGTCTCATGTAACTTTTTGATAAACTGAAAATGAAAGAAAGATATGAGGCGACGTTATGAAAAAATATGATTATATAATTTTAGGAACTGGGCCTGCCGCTTATAAATTAGTTAAGCTCTTAGATACACAACATAAGTCTATTTTAACCGTCGAAAGTGGTTTGTTTGGTGGGACTTGCCCGAATGTTGGCTGTGAACCAAAAATATATTTAGATGGAGCAGTTCAAGCAGTTTTATCAAATCAACAATTTGAAAAAGAGGGAATAATTTCTCAAGGCGGAAAATTAAATTGGGCTCAACTAATGAAAGACAAAAAGGCACGATTTGCAAGCTGGCCAAATGAAACAAGAAAAAATATTAGTAAAATCAGTGATGTAATTAGCGGGAGTGCCCATTTTGTTGATCGACAAACGATTGAAGTAAATAGACAATATTTCCAGGGAAATAGAATTATAATTGCTACCGGAAGAAGACCCCATGAGCTCTCAATTCCAGGAGCGAAGTTCTTACACGATAGTTCTGATGTTTTATCTTTAGGCACATTACCTGAACACACTACTTTTATTGGCGGTGGTTATGTAGCAATGGAATTAGCGACATTTTTAGCTGCTGCTGGTAGTCAAGTAACAATCTTAGTCAGAGGAGATCGGGTGTTACGCCATTTTTATCAAAAATATAGTCGTGAATTAGTAGTTAGAATGAAGCAACGAGGCATTCAATTTGAATTTGAAACGGAGCCAACTCGAATTACTCAATTAAGCGATAAATATGTTGTTGAATTGAATCAAGACGGTCCAATTGTGACTGACTATGTAGTGAATGCGAGTGGACGGATGCCGAATATTGAAAAACTAGATTTATCAGCTGCTCAAATTGATTATTCAACTCGAGGTATTGATGTAGACCGCCACCTTCAAACAAACGTTAAGAATATTTATGCAATTGGAGACGTTACAAGCCAAGATGTGCCCAACTTAACACCGGTTGCAGAATTTCAAGCACAATACCTCTTTAATTCTCTTGAAAAGGGGCTTACTCAACCGATTAATTATCCAGCTATTGGAACGGGAGTATTTGCTTTTCCGCAACTAGCTCAAGCCGGAATCAATCCTGATAGTGTTCTTGAAGATGGAGATAATTTTAAAATTAGAGAATACGAACTAAGCCAAAGTAGTTTATATGCTGGTCAAAAGGAGAAGGGCTTGTTAACTGTCGTTTATGATAAAGCCAATCACATTGTTGGTGTTAGTGAAATAAGTATGAGTGCAGTTAATGATATAAATTATTTTGTACCAATTATTGGTCTAAGAATTAATAAAAATGAGTGGCATCGAAATGTGTTGCCAATTTATCCTGCACTGGCCGATAAAATTGAAGGAATTTTGAGATAGAAAAAAGCACCTTGTGGTGCTTTTTTATTACAAATCTAAATTTTATAAGTCGCTACCGCCATAGTTTGGAGCTTCTTTTGCCATTTGAACATCGTGTGGATGAGATTCACGTAAACCAGCATTAGTAATTTGAACAAATTGACTATTTTCAATTAATTCTTCAATTGTACCTGCACCCACATATCCCATACCGGCACGTAGACCACCATCAATTTGGTAGATGATATTGGAAACATCGCCTTTATAAGGAACTAAGGCTTCAACACCTTCAGGAACTAATTTATTTGCTTCATTAACTCCACCTTGGAAGTAACGGTCAGATGATCCATGTTGTTGAGACATAGCGCCAACTGAACCCATACCGCGGTAGGATTTGAATTGTTTGCCTTCATTAGTAAAGATTGTTCCTGGAGCTTCAGTAGTTCCTGAGAACATTGAACCGAGCATTACAGCATTTCCACCTGCAGCTAAAGCCTTAACTACATCTCCAGAATATTTAATACCACCATCAGCAATGATTTTCTTGCCATATTTTTGTGCAACACTAGCAGCGTCATAAATAGCTGTAATTTGTGGAACTCCCACACCAGCAACAATACGTGTAGTACAAATTGAACCAGGTCCAATACCTACTTTAACAACATCTACTCCGGCATCAAATAGGGCAGCAGTTCCTTCACCAGTAGCAACATTTCCAGCGATCAATGTAGCATTAGGAAAATGCTCACGAATTTCTTTGATTTTGCGTAAAACGCCAGCGGAATGACCGTGTGCTGTATCAATGACAATTGCGTCCGCACCAGCTTCAAGTAAACTTTCAGCACGTTCAAAAGTATCGCTTGTAACGCCAACAGCAGTTGCAGTTAAGAGACGACCTTGTTCATCAACTGCTGGGTGAGGTAAGTTAGGATCTACAGTTTTACCTTTAGCTTTTTTAACTTCTTCAACTTGGGCTTCAATTGAGAGGTTTTTATGAATAACCCCTAAGCCACCATTTTCTGCCATGGCAATTGCCATGTTTCCTTCGGTAACAGTGTCCATTCCTGCAGAGATGAGTGGAATATGAAGTTGAAGATTGGGCGCTAATTTAGTATCGAGTTTAACTTCATTTGGCAGCACATGACTTTCAGCTGGAATTAAAAGTACATCATCAAAAGTTAATCCTTTTTTGGCAAATTTTGTTTCCCACAAACTCATTGTAAAGTCCTTTCTTTAGAAGCAACGTTTTGATATTAAATTAGCTAAACTTTACTCGAATATATGGCAGAAGTCAATTAGAAATTTGATTTAATTTTTGAACAATTAATTTTGCTAAGAGTTCATAACCCTTAACGCCAAAATGGAGTCCATCATTCTTTTTACCATTGAAAATTTCTGGAAAATTTTTACTTGCCTGCATCTTACTTGCTAGATCAATAAACGAAAATTTATATTCATTTGTAATGCGTTTGATTATGTTGCTATATTCCTGCACTAAGAGGTTATTTCGCACTTTTTGCTTATTTTCATCAACTGCAGGTGGGGTAACAAAGATAACCTTTCCTGGGTAATAACGCCAAATAATGCTAGAAGCGATTAATTTTAAATTATCCTCAAATTGTTGCAACGGGACTTGCTTGTGTACTGCTAAGTCATTAGTGCCAACTAAAATGATCAGATAATCGCATTTTGGCTGATTGAATACTAAATTGGGTAAAGAGAGGGCAAGACCACCAGAATTGATTCCCGAGATAGCTGTATTGTAAATCTGATACGAATTTAGTTTTTGCAATTGAAAGTTAATTTCTGGAATAGAATGATTTTCAGAGCGTGCAATAATACTGTCGCCGGTAAGAAGTAATTTCATTAATAAAAAATCCTTTAGGGTAGAAAAAAGACCTTGAGAAAATCTCAAGATCTTTTTGATTATCATAATTTGATTTTTAGAACTTGTTCTTGTCCAAAGCAACTGGAGAATCTGGTTTTTCACCGTTGATCATCTTTAAGTTGTTGTCAAATGCTTTAGTTACCATGTTACGTACAGCATGAGTAGTGTAGAAAGCAGTATGTGGAGTTACCAATACATTTGGACGATCGATTAAGTCAGCTAAACGAGCATCTGGGAATTCTTTACCTTCCCAATCTTCGTTAAATACACCAACTTCACCTTCGTAAGTGTCCATTACGAAACCAAAGATCTTACCAGAATCTAAGCCGCGGATAACAGCGTCAGTGTCAACAAGTGGACCACGTGAGCAGTTTACGATTACAACGCCATCTTTCATCTTAGCGATTGATTCATCATTAATCATGTGAACATTTGCTGGAACATCTGGAACGTGAAGTGAAATTACATCAGCTTGCTTGTATAAGTCATCAAGTGAGTCAACGTAGTAACCCTTCTTTTCAAGTTCTGGGTTCTTGAAGATATCGTAAGCAATAACTTTTGCGCCAAAGCCTTCCATAATCTTCATAAATACTTGACCGATGTGACCAGTACCTACAACACCAACAACTTGGTCACGAACTTCACGACCAATAGTAGGTGCCCAGCGTAAGTCGCGCTTAGCCATCTTTTCATCCATACGCTTATCTTGACGTAGTACGCGAGCAGCTTGAATTGCAGCATGTTCAGCAATTGCGTCAGGAGAGTATACAGGAACGTTAGTGATTTCAAAGCCTAATTCCTTAGCCTTGTCCATGTCGATGTTATCAACACCAACGTTACGTAATGACATCTTAGTTACGCCAGCATCAGCTAAAGCTTGAAGAGTTTCTGGGGTGTAGTCTAATTGTTGGTAAACAACAACACCATCAGCACCCTTAGCTAATTTAGCAGTTTCAGGAGTTAAAAGTTGATCAGTGTATTCAACTTCAATATCCTTGTGTGCATCCTTCCATTCGTTTAAGAAAGGTTCTTCATCTTTACGAATAGCGTAAGCAAAAATCTTTGTCATAAATTAAACCTCCGTCAAAATTAATAGTATGACCATCTTTTATTATACACTTGAGTTTGTTAATAAAAACACAAAATCTAATTTTTTTGAAACTTCTTTTGCAGATGTTTCATGTGAAACTGTTAATGTTATAAAAAATATATTTTCTTTTGCTTATCAATATAGGGTGCCTTATGATAATGATTAGGGAAAAAGAATGATAAGTAAGCTACTATATGTTATTAAAATTTGATCAAGATAGATGAGGGAATAAGTAATGTCAGTTGTTGTTAAATATGTAGACCTAGACGATAATTTGGTTGAACTTGCAAATTCAGGAGAGTTAGAGGGAAAAGTAGGAGAAAGAATAGACTACAGTACAGAAGATGAGATAAGAAAATTACTGGCTGCTGGTTATATACTGATTAATAATCCTTTTGATCCAAATGATAAAGTAAATTTCTTTAATGAAGACTCTCAAGAATTCACGCTTACTTTTAAACATGGTAAAGAAGAAATAACTGCCAAAAATTTAAAGTATGGTTGCCATTTAGAGGATGTTCAAATGAAAGGTGAACAAGTAGTTCACTATGTTGGACTCGATCAAAGTATTCCGGACAAGGTTAGTGAGGTTGCTTTTAATAGAAAAATTATTTATGACAAAGTCACTAAGAAAAAATTATTAACTAATACCTGGCAACCAGAAAAGTATTCCTTTCCTTTAGTTGCAAGCCCGACTGTGATTGACTATACACCTGATAAGGCAGTAATTGGCGGAGAAGAAGCAACCTTTCAAAAACCAAAGCATGAATATGTGGTCACTTATTCACCTAATAAGAAGAATGCTAGAAGGCAGAAAGCTGAAATAAAATTTATTGACGTTGATGATAACAACCGCGAATTAGTAACTTCTGGAGAATTAAAGGGAAAACCTGGAAAAGAAATACCTTATGATACCGCAGAGATTTTGAAAAATTTAACAGCTAAGGGATATGAAGTAGTTACTAATGATTTTGATTCTGAGGAACAGAAGCCTGTTTTTGGAAATAGTAGAGACTATGTTCAAATCTTTTTTGTGGTTTTAAAGCATAAAAAACAAGTAGTTAATTCTGAACATCCATTTTCAGGAATTGATGCAAGTTTGTATGAAAAAGAAGTTCATCGAACAATTCGTTTTTCAGGAGTAAATAGTAAAAAACTAGATGATGTAGTTCAAACAGCTATTTTAAAACGGAACCTAACAGTTGATCTCGTAACTAAAAAAATTATTCCAGGAGAATACACAAGTCAATGGCATAGTAGTGAAACTTACCCGTCAGTCTCCGTGCCTGTAGTTTCGGGATATCATACTAAGATTAGTGAAGTAGTAGCCTCATCAGTAGAAAAACAAGATATAACTGAAGAAGTTAAATACTATCCAAACGGATATTTAATTCCTGTTGATGTAAATCATAATGAATTTTCAGAAATAGATAAAAAGCAACTAATTACTAATTCAATTGATCCAACTAAGGTAGTTTTACCAGAATTAGACCTAGAAAATATTGTCTTAAAACAAATTAAAGAAGTAAAAATTGCAGATCCGAGTCGTAATTATGAGATTCCATATTTACTAGTTCATAAATATGTTGCTGTTGATGAAAAAAATCCCCAAGAAACAGTAAGCCCCGCATATTACCGTCGAATTGTTACAGCCCGAGTTCATTATCAAGGAGCTGGAGACCAGACTCCTCCAGATGCTGAACAAACAGTGCGCTGGACAAGAACAATTACTTATGATGAAGTAAGTAAAGAAATTATTGAGAACGGGATGTATACGACCGACTGGGTAGCTGATAAAGATATTTTTGAAGCAACTCCTACACCTGTAATTAAGGGCTTCGCCGCAAATATTGGCTTAATTGGCGAACACCCAGTTACGGAAACTGACTTAATGGCTACAATTACCTATACTCCGCTTGGAAAGATGATTCCGGTTGATGAGCATGGAAATGAAATTAAAAATGCTATGCACCCAACATACGTTAATGATCCATATGATCCTGTGCGTGTCCTCTTTACTGAAGAAGTACCAGAAGTGCCAGGATATGCACCAGTTAAAAATACAATTTCTGTCAATGATCCTTTTACGGATATTAAGGTGTCCTATACTTTAAAGCCACGCTATATCCCTGTGAATAGCGAACATCCTTATCGTCCGATTAAGCCAACTTTGTATAGTGTCCCAGTTAAGGAAATAATTAAATATCAGGGAGCTGGAGACCAGACGCCAATTACTAGAATTCAGGGTGCTAATTGGACGAGAACTTTGACTGTTGATGAGAATACGGGTGAATTAGTAGATGCCGGTAAGTATACAACAGGATGGTTAGTAGACAAGAAGCAATATATAGCAGTAAAAACACCAGTCATTGATGGTTATCATGCAGACAAAAATATAATTGATGAAGAAAAAGTAAAAAAAGCCGATCTAAACTTCACGGTAACTTATAAAGCCAATGGACGAATAGTACCAGTTGATACAAAAGGAAATGTTTTGAAAGGTGTAGAGCAGCCATTCTATGTAACAGATCCAAGCGATGCGACTAAAGTAATCAAAATACAAGGTGTACCGAGAATCATGAATTATATTCCAGAACAAGCAACGATTACGGTAAGGAATGCTAGCGAAAATACACCGGTTAGATATTATACTTTTGATGAAATGAGTGAGTTAAAAGCAGAATCTAAAGAAATAGCTCAAGAAAAGAGTAAAGATATAAAACCAAAGAAAAAAGTTGAGGAAAAAACTGAAGAGAAGGAAAAGGAGAAAGAGCACCCATTAAAAACAGAGGAAGAAAAGAAAAAAACAAGTAAAAAAGATACAGGTTTAAAATCTATGTTTCCATGGCTTAAATAGTTACATAACAAGATAAGTATATATTTTTGTTATATAAAAATTTATGTTAAAGCACCATTTCTATCTTTAAATAGAGTGGTGCTTTTTTCTTAGGAAAATTATAGACAGTTAAAAGCGTAACTTAAAATAACAAAGCATAATAATTGATCTATTTTGCAATATAAAAACAATATATAAAATCAGAATATTATTCGTAAAATAAACATATTTTTTTACATGAAAAGTGCTGAATCCTATAAAAATACAGGGTCAAATAGATAATGTGACCTATTAAATAACTCTCTAACCTATTTTTGCAATAAAAAATCTTTGTTATAATAACACTAACGTTTTGATAGTATAATTAAAAAGTGTGATTATATGAGATTAAATGGAGGGAAAATAGGGATGTTATCCAAGAATAACTACCAAGAACGCTTAAGAAAAATGGATGATAAACAAGAACGTTTTTCAATCCGTAAATTTTCTGTTGGTGCAGCTTCTGTATTAGTGGGTACAGCAGTATTGAGCATGCAAAATGTTCAAGTTGCTCATGCTGATACAGTGAGTGATACTGATAAAAATACAACTGATTTGACCTCAAAAACTGATGATCAACTTAAAAAAGATGCTTATGATCAAGTTGTTTCTGAAGATCAAAATAATGCTACTAAAACTGCTGATACGACTATGGAGAGTCAAGATAGCAAGGTAGCTTCTTTTAGTGTGCCTAAAAATGAGGGTGAATTTACAGACTCTACAACAGCAGGTACTTGGTCAGTAACTACTGATGAAAATACTAGTACTAAAAATAATGAAAATGAAAATCAAGCTTCAGAGGCTGTTAATACAACTGAAGAACCTAAGAATGACGCAGTAAAAAATGATAGTGATAGTACTGCTTCAGCTCAAGAAAATCATGAAAATAATGATAATAAAGTAGCAGAAGCAAAAGCTAAGGAAGACCAAACCAAAGTTGATGCTCCACAAGTAGCTGCTACTACAAATTCAGCTAATAACAGCGAAAAGATAGAATCGAATCAAACTGCGGAAACTAATAGCGCAACTTTCAATATAAATAGTAATACTTCAAATACCGCGCTTTTTTCAGCAGCTGCCTTAAGTGAAAGTAAACTTCAAGCAGTTACTCCACGTGCGAGCCAAGCTAACACAGCTACTCAAGCTCAAAATAATAATTACAACTTAGTAACTAATGCAAGCGCGCTTCAACAAGCTATTAATTCTGGTGCAGCTGGTGTTAATATCGATAGAAGTATTGATGCATCCAACATGGATTTAGTAATCAATAATACTTTTGCAATTGTCGGTATTAACGATGCAGCCGCTCTTAATTTGGGTCAAAAGTCTCTTAACAATTCTGGTAACCTAACCCTTCAAGACATTACTATTAATGGTTCCATTTCAGGAAATGGTACTGTAAACATCAAGGGTAACGTTACTTCTAACGTAAATAGTATTAACTCATCAGTTCCAACTCAGGATCAATACAATGCTCAGAATTACACTGGTGGTAGAAATAATTTTAAAAATTCAAATATTACTGGTAGTCGCGTAAATATTGAAAATGGTGCTTCATTAACTGTTAACAGTTCCGAGGTCAATGATGGTATTAACTTAAGTGATGGGGGAACAGTTAATGTTGGTGATAACGCTACTTTAAATGTTAACTTAACTAATGCTTCGACTAATGCTGCTCGCTACCACACTGCTGGTGTATTTGCTAAGAATGGCGGTAATTTCAACAGTGGCTATAAGTCAAACGTTAACTTTAATACCGGCTTAGGCCAAGCTATTTCTATCGGAGCTACTCGACCAACTGGAACTGATTCTGATAGATTTGGTGGATATGGTGCCCGTTCAAGAAATGATGGACCAACCCTAGTTAAGTTAGGTGACTCCTCAACTTTTAACTTTACTGGTCGTGACGGTATTATCTTAGGTAATAACGCCAACTTTATTTCTGGTGAAAATTCAAATGTTCATTTTGAAAATAAGGGTCGTGGGGTTGCCTTAGACTTAGCTGCTAACTCAAACATCGAAATTTCTAAACATTCTACTACTTACTTCCACTCAGTTGGTAAAACTGGAACATCAGGTAGTTATGATGGTTACAACTATATTGGGGTTAACGAAGGCGGTAATATTACTGTTGACGAATATGCGACATTCCGTGTAATTCTTGAAGGTCGTGGCGATAACCCATGGGATGATGTAGTTTCATTAGATTCAAGAGATGCCAATACTAATGCGGCTTTCACTTCTAAGACAGGTGCAATTGTTGATATTCGTGATGATAATACTAACTTCTATGCAGAATTAATCTCTTTCCCATTAGGTGGATCTAATTCTAGAATTGATATTCATGACCCACTAATGCTTAACTTGCAACGCTACTCTAATGGAGGGGCAACTACTGGTTGGATGGCAACCGGTGGTGACATGATTAATACTACTTCATCCCAATATACTGCTAACTTAATCTATATGTCAGGCAGTAAAGGGGTATTTAGTGTTGATGGTAGTGACTATGTTGTATATCAACGTATTAAGTCAGATGGTTCTAAGCAAATTTGGTTGAATGTTAATGGTGTTAACATTCCAATGAGTGGATTCCAAACTAAAGATATTTGGAATAACCAGGCAAATCCAGATGTGTCAATTAATGGTAATGGCTTAACTGGTGGTATTAGAGCTAACCAAGTTCATAACTCTAATGGTTCCCCATTAACTGGTACAGATGCTCCATATTACGGTATTTCTACTCAGCGTGCTAGTCACCAAATTTGGTTCCCACATAAGACCCAAATGGAAATAGTTGGTACGCACTCTAACACTATTAAATATGTTGATGAAGATGGTAATCAATTATTTGACGATAAAACCCAAAACCTTAATTTAACACGTAAGCTAACTCTTGATATTACCGACGATAAGATTGAAGAAATTCAAAAGTATGCTTTATCTCACAGTGCAGATGAAACTTTAGAATATATCAAGAACGCACAAGGTGTAAGTGAAGATTCTGGTTGGATTTATACAGATGATCAAGGAAATACAATTACTAATCCATATGCTGAAGTTGTTTCTCCAGTTAAGGATGGATTCACTACTTCCATTGAATCTTCAAACGTTCCAGGAATTACCGCTGGTGCCGATGGTACTTCTGTAACTGCTAAATTGCAGTACAAAGAAGATCTTGTTCAAAATGGTGAATTATCTCAGAACTATAAGAATAATGGACTTAGTGCTATTTTGCCTGATAACTATGAAACTGTAGTTGTTTACAAGAGAGCACAAGAAGTAAAGAACACTCTTAAGTTCTATGATGATACAACTAAGTCATACATTACTACCGCTCCTGATCAAACTGTAACCGGTAAAGAAAACGATGATATTAACTTTGAAAATGGGGCTACTACTGTAAGTTCATTAGAAAATCAAGGCTATAAATTCGTTAACGTAACTGATGGTACGCCTGATAATTCTAATGCAACTGTTTTACCTGGAAATTCATTTAATGAAGTTAACTTTGGTAAAGTTGGAAAAGATGGCAAAACTTTTGTTGTTCACTTAGTTCATAACCAAATTCCAGTAGGTCCAGATACTCCTGATAAACATGGTGTTGATCCAGATCAATTAAAGAAAACATACACATCAACTCTTCACTATCAGGATAGTCAAGGCAATACCTTAAGTCCTGATAAACAACAAACTTCAACTTGGACTCGTCAAGTTACTGTTGATGCTGTAACTAACCAAATTATAAACAATGGTCAGTATGATACTGAGTGGTCATTGCAAGACACGAATAGTAAGTATAATGACTTCACGGTACCAGTAATTGAAGGCTATGTTGCTAGAAAGAACACTAACAATGGGGCAGCTGTAAGTGCTATAGTTGCAGGTCAAAATAAGGTACAGGAAAACCTTGAAGATACTGTTGTTTACGATAAAGTTGGTAAGCTTGTGCCAGTTGACCCTGGAAATAATCCAATTCCAGATGCTCCAACTCCAAGTTATCCAAATGATCCAACAGATCCAACTAAAGTAAAGCCAGACCAACCAGTTCCAGATGTTCCAGGTTATACTCCAGTTGACCCAACACCGGTAACTCCAGTTGATCCAACTAAGGATACACCAATTCCTTACACTAAGGATGCAACGAAGGCTGGTTTGACTGTTCAATATATTGATCAAGATAATAACAATAGTGTAATTAAGTCTGATTCAGTAGATGGTAATATGGGTGACAAGATTACCTATACTACTAACAGTTCAATTTCTGATTTGGTAAAAAAGGGCTATGTTCTTGTAACAGATGGTTTTACTGGTCAGGCAGGGGATGATTTTACTAGTGAGAATAACGGTAAAATTTATCAAGTTATTTTCAAACATGGCACACGCCCAGTAACTCCAGAAAATCCTGCAGATCCAGATAAACCAGTTGATCCAAATAATCCGAACACTCCGACTCCAAGTAATCCAAACTTGAGCAAGACAGACTTACAAAAGACCATTACTCGTACGGTTGAATATAAGTACGACAATGGTACACAAGCATATGAACCAGTTAAGCAAGAATTGACATTTACTGGTGAAGGTACAATTGACTTAGTAACTGGTAATTTAGTAACTGTCGATAATGCTGGTAATATCACCAGTCAAAACGGCCACATTACTTGGAATCAAGATAGCCAAAACTTTGATGCAGTTCCTGCAGTTGACCATGATGGTTATTACATTTCAGGGGTTAATAAGAATAATTCAACTGCTAATGTTGATAACCAAAGTGGTGCTGTAAGTAGTGAAACAGTAACACCAACAAGTCAAAATAGTAATATTGTAATTACTTTAACTAAGAATCCAGATGTTCCGGAAGCTGCTAAAGGTACGATTAATTATATTGACGATACTACTGGTCAAGTTATCGAAAGTGCCAACTTTGCTGGTAGTGTTGGAGAAAAGATTAATTACACAACTGCTGATAGCATCAAAAACTGGGAAGCTAAGGGATATAATTTAGTATCTAATAGCTTCAAGGATGGCGAAGAAGTATTTACTAATGGTAATAATGAATTTGAAGTTCACTTAGTACATGCAACTACACCAATTACTCCTGATAAGCCAGGCAAACCAGGTGAACCAGTAGATCCAGCTAACCCAGATGATCCACACAAATATCCAGATAATTATGTACCACAAGATTTAACTAAAACTGTAACGCGTGATGTGACTTATGTGTATGCAGATGGTAGTCAAGCAGAAGAGCCAGTACACCAAGAAGTTAAATTTACTGGTAATGGATATCTTGATCTAGTAACAGGAGAATATGTCACTGTTGATAACGGTGGTAACATCACTGGTAAAGGTAAAATTAATTGGAATCCAGAAAATGCCAACTTTGATGCAACTAAATCAATTGATACTTCTAAATATCAAATTATTGGTATTAGAGAAAACAATACGGTAGCAAATGTAGATCAAACTACTGGTGTTGTGGCAGCTGAAACTGTAACTAAAGATAGTAATAATAGTTCAATTGTAATTACTTTAGCTAATAAACCAACTCCATCAGTTGAAAAGGGTTCAATCACTGTTCGCGTTCACGATATAACTGATAATGTTGACTTACCACAATATGGTAAGGAAAGTGGTGAACAAGAAGTTGGTACAAGCTTTACTTATGACAAGGATAGTGTAATTACTGAGCTTACTAATAAGGGTTACAAGATAGTTGATAGAGGAGCAGATATACCAACTGAGGTAGCGCAAGGCTCAAGAACTATTACTATTTTGGTAGAACATGATACAGTTCCAGTAACACCGGATAAACCAGGTAAGCCAGGCGAACCAATTAACCCTAATGATCCAGACGGTCCTAAGTGGCCAGACGGCACCGATGAAAAGAGTGTTAAGAGAACCGGAACTCAAACTATTCATTATGAAGGTGCAGGGGATAAGACTCCTAGTGATGATGTTCAAACATTCGACTTCACTAAGAAGATGGTAGTTGATAAGGTAACTGGCAAGATCATTGATTCAGGTGAATGGAATGTAACTAGTCACACATTTGGCTACAAAGACACACCAGTAATTGATGGCTACCACGCAGATAAGCGTAACGCTGGTGGTTCTGTGGTAACTCCAGAAGACCTCAATAAGGAAATTGTTGTTACTTACAAGCCAAACGGTAAGATCATTCCAGTAGATCCAAATGGAAACCCAATTCCAGATGTACCAACCCCAACTTATCCAACAGATCCAACCGACCCAACTAAGGTAGTACCGGATGAGCCCGTTCCAGAAATTCCAGGAATGACTCCAAGTACACCAACAGTAACTCCAGAAGATCCAGGTAAGGATACACCAGTACCATATAATCCAGTAACTCCAGCTAAGGATCAAGCAGCTATTGTTACTTATGTTGATGCAGATAACGGTAACGCTGAGATTACTAATTCAGGTAACTTGACCGGTAAAGCTGGCGAAAAGATTAACTACTCAACTAAATCAACTATTGAAGATCTTGTAAACAAGGGTTATGTCCTTGTAAATGATGGCTTCCCAGCAGATGCCGCATACGATAATGATGATAGTACTACTCAACGCTTTGTAGTTGTCTTGAAGCACGGTACAGTTCCAGTAACGCCAGATAAACCAGGTAAGCCAGGGGAACCAATTAACCCTAATGATCCAGATGGACCTAAGTGGCCAGATGGCACTGATGAAAATAGTGTTAAGAGAACAGGAACCCAAACTATTCACTATGAAGGTGCGGGTGACAAGACTCCTAGTGAAGATGTGCAAACATTTGACTTCACTAAGAAGATGGTAGTTGATAAGGTAACTGGTAAGATTATTGATTCAGGTGAATGGAATGTAACTAGTCACACATTTGGTTACAAAGATACGCCAATAATTGATGGTTACCACGCAGATAAGCGTAATGCTGGTGGTTCTGTAGTAACACCAGATGATCTTAATAAGGAAATCATTGTTACTTACAAGCCGAATGGTAAGATCATTCCAGTAGATCCAAATGGAAACCCAATTCCAGATGTACCAACCCCAACTTACCCAACAGATCCAACCGACCCAACAAAGGTAGTACCAGATGAACCAGTTCCAGAAATTCCAGGAATGACTCCAAGTACACCAACAGTAACACCGGAAGATCCAGGTAAGGATACACCAGTACCATACAACCCAGTAACTCCAGCTAAGGATCAGATTGCCCAAGTTATCTATCGTGATGTACAAGATGGAGCTAATACTCAGTTATCTACATCAGGTAACTTAGCTGGTAAGGGTGGTTCAGAAATCAATTACTCAACTGCCCATACGATTAAAGATTTAATTAGTAAGGGTTATGTTCTTAAGAATGACGGTTTCCCAGCAGGTGCTGTATTTGATAATGATGACAATAAGACCCAAATCTTCTATGTAGACTTTATCCATGGTCAAGCTCCAGTTAACCCAGATAATCCTCATGAAGGCGTTGATCCAAGTCAATATGAAAAGAATGTTAAGGAAACAGTTCACTATGAAGGTGCAGGCGATAAGACACCAGCTGACAATGTACAAACTTCTAAGTGGACAAGAACTTTAACTATTGATTCAGTAACGGGTAAGATTATTGAAAATGGACAATACACTACTGATTGGTCAATTGCTAAGGGTGAAAAGATTGTTTACGATCAAGTAAATACACCAGTAGTTGATGGTTATCATGCAGATAAGAGAGAAGTTTCTGCTACGGCAGTAACTCAAGATGACATTGAGGTAACTGTAACTTATACGCCAAATGGTAAGATCGTTCCAGTAGATCCAAATGGAAACCCAATTCCAGATGTACCAACACCAACTTACCCAACAGATCCAACCGACCCAACTAAAGTTGTACCGGACGAACCAGTTCCAGAAATTCCTGATTTGATTCCAAGTACACCAACAGTAACACCGGAAGATCCAGGTAAGGATACGCCAGTACCATATAACCCAGTAACTCCAGCTAAGGATCAAGCAGCTATTGTTAGCTATGTTGATGCAGATAATGGCAACTCTGAGATTACTAATTCAGGTAACTTGACTGGTAAGGCTGGCGAAAAGATTAACTACTCAACTAAGTCAACTATTGAAGATCTTGTAAACAAGGGTTATGTGCTTGTAAATGATGGCTTTCCAGCAGATGCTGTCTATGATAATGATGACAATACTACTCAACGCTTTGTAGTTGTCTTGAAGCACGGTACAGTTCCAGTAACACCGGATAAACCAGGTAAGCCAGGCGAACCAATTAACCCT
>ERZ778511.1063-NODE-1063-length-21030-cov-5.352801_pt1 | contig 21030 bp, 16 predicted proteins | sample MGYA00510347_ERZ778511 | MGnify/ENA primary metagenome ERZ778511 (study PRJEB29527, sample SAMN07138967) | mouse gut metagenome | material: feces | host: mouse | place: China:Nanjing | collected 2016-01-25 ...
ACACCTCATAAAATCCTCTCAATGAACCTCACAATTAAATTTAAACAGTTTCTAAATAACAAAAAGCGTTTTTCAGGCGTTATATGTAAAAAGTTGTTTAACAAACTGTATTATTTACAAACACCTCCTCCACGGCACCATATTATGGACGAAAAGGAATTTTTTGATCACCTCGCACCGACGTGGGATGACAACGAAGTGCTTTCAACCCCCGACAAAGTGAGATTCGTGCTCGGCTTCATGAATCTCAAGCCGGGACAAAGCGTGCTTGATCTCGGCACTGGCACAGGTGTGCTTCTCCCCTATATCGCTGAAAAAATCGGAACAGCCGGGCATATAACTGCTGTTGACTATTCTGCCGGCATGTTAAGCCGTGCCAAAGAAAAATTCTCAGGACTCACTCCGACTCCCGAATTTCTCGAAATGGATCTTGAACAGGACAACATACCGGGTGAGTATGACCGGATTATTTTGTATTGCGTATATCCGCATCTTCATGAACCTGTCGAGACGTTACGATGGCTTCATAAAGTGTCGTTAAAAAAAGGAGGTTTGATTTCCATCGCTTTCCCCTCCGGACCTGAGTTCATTAACAATGTGCACAGGGAGAAACATTCCGAAAGCGACATTCTTCCATCAGCCGATGAACTTGCCCGCACATTCCGTCTCAACGGATTGGATGCGAAGGTGGCGCATTCAGACACAGATAGTTACATTGTAAACATTTATAAGTAACCCGAATATATGTCATAACGAATTACGTTAATGCTTCTATAATACTTTTATAATACTCTTTTAACATGAAATTCAAGAAACAGACACTCTTTTCTCTCGCAATAGCGGCTTCAGTTCTGGCATCCTGCTCTTCGAAACAGACAGAAAACACTGAAAGCAACGCGGCGTTAGACAACATCATGACACGCACAAGCATCCGTGCTTACACTGCTGATTCAATAAGCAAGGAAAACATCGAGACAATGCTCAGGGCGGCGATGGCGGCTCCTTCGGCAGGCAACAAACAGCCCTGGCGTTTTGTGGTTGTCGAGAACCGAGCCACTCTTGACAGCATCGGTGCCAATTTCGGATCAATGAAAATGGCTTCGCAGGCACCGCTTGGCATTGTGGTATGCGGTGATCTTGAAGCCACTTTTCCTGAAGAGGGACGCGATTACTGGATTGAAGACACATCTGCGGCAATGGAAAATCTTCTTCTTGCCGCGCATTCAATAGGTCTGGGCGCTGTATGGTGTGGAATATATCCCATGACCGACCGCGTGCAGGCATTCTCTGAAATGTTATCGCTTCCGGAAAACATCATTCCGATGGGCGTGGCGATAATCGGTCATCCGCAGTCCGCCCAAGAACCCAAAGACAAATGGAATCCGGAATACGTGCATTACGAATCCTGGAAAAAATCAGGAGCCAAGGGTTTCTGACGTTAATTCAGAGGCACGGACGGTGCGGGCTGCCAGTTTCGCCACTGTTATGCTTGCTTCGTAAAGCAGGCACATGGGCACAGACACAAGCATGAGCGTAAAGACATCTGACGTGGGAGTGATTATGGCTGCGGCTATGAGTATGGCGACAATGGCGTGACGCCTGTATGTCACCAGCATCGAAGGTGTCAGCAATCCTGCCTTTGCCAGCATCCACGCAAGCACCGGCATCTCGCACACAATACCCATGCATAACGAGAGCATCACCATCGTGCTCATGTAGGATTCAAGCGATATCATGTTGACCACATCCTTCGACACCTGATATGTGCCGAGAAACTGGAATGTCATGGGAAAGATGACAAGATAGCTCAAGGCTGCGCCTGTAATGAACATGACGTATGCACTTGTCACTATACCCACGGCATGTTTTCTCTCCCTTGCATAAAGCGCGGGTGAGACAAAACGGAAAAGCTGATAGACAACATAGGGCGACGCGGCAAGAAAACCGGCGCAAAACGCCGTTTTCATATGTATGATGAATTGCTGCGCCAGCCCTGTGTTTATCAACGCCACATCCGTTTTCATCTCATATGGTATTCCGAATGAGGCGCAGAGATCAGCAATAACTCCGTATGTGACAAAACCGGGATATTTAGGCGCAAGAACAAAAGCGAACAGTTCCTCCTTGAATACGAATGCGACAATGCCGCACAGCAGAATTACTGCAAAAACCCGTAGCAGCACACCGCGCAACACGTCAAGATGATCCCAGAAACTCTGTTTCTCCTCCTCTCTGCCCATTTATTTATCTTTGTCTGTATCTTTTATGTCTTTCTCAATATCGTTCATTCCATCTTTGAACGAACGGACACCCTTGCCAAGACCTTTCATCAGTTCAGGTATTTTCTTTCCTCCGAAAAACAGAAGAACAACAAGCACAATCACAAGCACCTCCGACATTCCGAGGCCCCCTATAAAAAGAAGTGTATTCATTTAAATTATGATTTTATTTCAACTAATCTGTTTGGAAATCACCGACAACCTTTCATAAACTGTTCAGACTTCACGTTTGAGACGTTCAACCACCCCGTCGATGCGATGCAGTTCTGCCGGAATATCAATCGACTGAGGGCAATGCGGCGCACATTGTCCGCACCCAATGCAATGGCTTGCCTGACGAAGTCCGGGCACACTCCTGTCATATCCTATCAGGAACGCCCGGCGTGCCTTCCTGTAGTTCTCACTCTGCCGCGAGGCAGGCACGTTGCCTTCATTGATACATTTGTTATAATGCAGCAGTATCGATGGTATGTCAAGTCCGTAAGGACATGGCATGCAGTATTTGCAGTCGTTGCAGGGCACTGTAGGATACTGCATCATCAGATCCGCCGTCTCGTATAGAAACATATTGTCTTCGTCAGTAAGCGGCTTAAGCGGACAGAAAGAACGGAGATTGTCTTCAAGATGTTCCTTGTAGGTCATTCCGCTTAGTACAGTAAGCACATCCGGGTGAGACCCTGCATAACGGAATGCCCATGACGCGACACTTCTTTCCGGATCTCGCTGTTTGAGACGACTCACAATATGATCGGGCACATTCGACAGTCGTCCTCCGAGCAAAGGCTCCATGATGATTGCCGGAATATCGCGTCGGGCGAGTTCGTTATAGAGATATTCGGCGTTAGTGTTACGCTCGTTTACCTCTTTGGCATGTTTCCAGTCTACATAATTAAGCTGGATCTGCACGAAATCCCACTTGTATTCATTATGTTTCGACAAAAGATGATCAAACACCGCTATGTCGCCGTGATATGAAAATCCAAGATTCCGGATTCTGCCGGCTTCACGCTCTTTCATAAGAAAATCAAGAACACCGTTGTCGATATATCTTTTATTGAATTCTTCCATGCCGTCGTTGCCCATTCCTACGCCATGCAGCAGCATGTAGTCTATATAGTCGGTCTGCAGCTCTTTTAAGGAGTTGTGATACATCGCCAGAGATGCCTCCCGGCTCCATGTGGACGGAGCGAAATTCGAGAGTTTGGTGGCAATGTAATAGCTTTCACGCGGATAGCGACTCAACGCAATGCCTGTGGCACCCTCGGAACGCCCTTTGCAATATGCCGGCGATGTGTCGAAATAATTCACTCCGTGACGGATTGCAGTATCGACAAGGTCGTTGATCGCCTCCTGATCCAGTTCCTCACCTCCGTCACGACCGGTTTCTTGCGAAACCGTAGGCCATCTCATGCACCCGTAACCAAGAAGAGAAACTTTCTCTCCTGTCTTGGGATTCACGCGATAGGTCATTTTGTCTTCCGGTATATCTCCTGTAATAACGTTATCAGTCGAAACCTTTTTTGCCGCTTTTTCACATCCTGCAAACGCAAGTCCAGCCACTGATGCTCCGAGTCCGAGACGTTTCAAAAAATCCCTGCGGTTTATATTGCTCATAATTTCTTTGTTTTCAATGATTAGATAAGTGCAAATGATAATGATCTCCATTTAAATAATACGGTGGCGTTCGTTGCCTTCTACATAAATGGCACTGAACGGACGTGACGGACACAGATTCTCGCACGCTCCGCAACCGATACATCGCTCTGTGTTCACAACCGGTATCTTGCGTGACTCCGGATCCGATGCCGATGACGAAACCATGGTTATGGCTCCGACAGGGCAATGGCGGGCACAGTTGCCACACTCCACGCCATCTGTAAGTGGAATGCAATTCTCTTTTATCCAGACTGCCCTTCCGATCTGCACAGAAGATTTTTCTGCTGCATCTATTTTTAAGATAGCACCTGCCGGACACACTTCGGAGCACCGCGTGCATTCCGGACGGCAATAACCTCTCTCATATGAAGATTCAGGCTGCATAAGCGTCGAAAGGTCGGTTGACGGACGTAACACTCCGTTCGGACAAGATGCCACACATAGCTGACAGGCGGTGCAATGATCTGTAAGATTCTTTATACTTTTGGCTCCGGGCGGAACTATACGTGTTTTCCTCGCCGGCTTCTTTTTGTCGACGATAACTGCAAGACCGCCGTCAACGGTTTTTTCCTGGGCGTTAAGCGCGGCGGTTGTGGCAATAGCAGCTGCCATGCCAAGAAACTGTCTGCGGGAGCCGTCAACCATCACGTCTTTGCCCTCCGACGCTTCCTTTCCGGATACCTGTCTCTTATAGGTGTATGATATCGCACTTTTACTGCATTTCCCAATACAGTCGAAACATGTTACGCAGCGGGAATAGTCAATCTTGTGTTCCTTGCTGTTGATGCAGGCTGCCTTACAGTTTCTCGCGCACAATCCGCAACCGTTACACTTTGAGGTGTCGATGACTGGTCGTAAGATTGAATATTTCGATATCAGACCAAGCAATGTCCCTACAGGGCATATTGTATTGCAGTATGTTCTGCCGTTACGCCATGAAAGATAACCGAGAATCACAATAGTCGCCACTGCCACACCGAGCGTGACACCGCTTCTGAGCCACACATCAACGTTATAGAACGCATAGCTGTTGTGTCTCTCTGCCCACAAAGCAAGTAAATTGTTGCCCCACGCAACTAAAGGAGCCATCAGCGTCTGGGCTATTCTTCCGTAGGCACTGTATGGAGCCAAGAGAACAGCTACAGAACTTATGCCAGCCAATATCGCGAAGAGCATTACTGCCAGCATGACATATCTCAGAATGTTTCTTGCCGGCGAATAGGAATAACGGTTCTTTTTGCTCTTCTTGCCAAAGAAGGCGAACACATCCTGCATCACTCCGAGAGGACATATCACCGAGCAGTAGAGTCGACCGAAAAGGAGTGTTAATGCCACCAGCACGCCTACCACTCCAAAATTGAGCGCAAGCAATGCAGGAAGGAACTGAATTTTGGCCATCCATCCTAACCAGACATGAGCCATACCTGTAAAGTCAACAAACAGAAGTGTTACAAGCAGTATGCTTACAACAGCAAATGTTACCCTGATTTTTTTCAACATAGTCCGAAAGTATTACGTTTCTAAAATTTCAAATTATGAAGTGATTGAAACTTTTTTCAAAGTCATTTTTTCAAAGTCGTTTTAATTCCCCGATTAGGAGTCATTCAGTCAACTTCTCCTTCAAATGCAAAAATAATATGAAAATTCCAATAAAACACTACCTTTTTTACCATTCATTTAACCAAAATGCCTTAAGCATCCGTATATGAGCCGTGGTTGTGCCGCAACATCCCCCGACAATGTTCAGCAGACGGTCGGCAAGCAGTGGACCGAGACTTTCTGCAAACATCTGCGGAGTGACGCCATAATTGCCGGTTTCATCAGGATGTCCCGCATTGGGATAGTAAATCAATGGAAATGATGAAAAAGTTGCAAGTCGCCTTACATAGGGGTTTATCCTCTCAGGGGCATCCGAACAGTTCAGACCTATTGCCAATGGCGAAAAATCCGACATTGCCGCGACAAATGACTCCAACGTATGACCGGAATACATTCTTCCGGTTTTCCCGGAAACGGAAACAGATGCAATATATGGCACTTCTCTATGGAGCTTTTCACATGCGAGACCGATTCCGGAGATAGCGGCACGGACATTTCCGAGATCGTACATAGTCTCGGCAAGTATCACGTCGGCCCCACCCTCTATCAACCCTTCCGCCTGCTCCTCAAACACATCGACAAGTGTATCGAAATCCACTGCGCGACATCCGTCTATCGCCTTATTTCCAGACAATGACGATGAAAAAGCTGTAGGCCCCATGGCTCCTGCCACAAAACACCGCTTGCCGGGATTCTCTCTCATGAACCGATCCGCCTCGACTCTTGCAAGCCGTGTGGAGACAATATTGAGCTGAACGATATTTCCGTAATTGCAGTATCCCGATTGCGAAAGCCGGTTGGAATTGAATGTGTTTGTCTCAATAATATCCGCTCCGGCTTCAAGCCACGACCTGTGCATACGTGCCACAAGCTCCGGATGCGTGACCGACAACATATCGGGGTTAACGGCACAAGGAATCAGTCGCAGGAGTTCAACACCCGTAGATCCGTCCAGGAGCAGCACCCTTCGGGACATCTCATCCTGCAACGATGCGACTCCGCTTACATTTTCTGTTTTAAGATTGCACATAATCAGCAAAGCTTCCGTTGATGCAAAATTAGAAAAATTAATCAAATGACCCAAACGCCTTTGTCATACGTTTAAGGTATAAACCCATTAGTAAGTCAAAATTGTTGGAATATGAGTATGCGCCAGATAATAACCCATTTTACGGATGATGACCTATACAAGTTCACGATGTGCTGCGCGGTAATAGAAAATTATCCGAGAACCCAGGTGAAATATAAATTCATTGATCGAAACGATACAGTATATCCTCGCGGATTTGCAGTGGAGCTTCTTCGACAGATTAAATTTCTTGAAAACGTTGTCATAACCGATGAGGAAATAAGTTTCATGCGGCACAAATGTCCCTATATACCGGATTGGTTCTACAGCTTCCTCAAAGGATTCCGTTATGACAGCCGATGGGTCTCAGTATCTCAAGATGCCGAAGGACATCTGGAGGTGGGATTCGAGGGAAACTGGAGCAACACCATTCTGCTTGAAGTCAAGGTGCTTGCCATAATATCGGAACTTTATTACATGTTCACAGGTCTGGACAAGGCTCTTGACTACTGCGCTTATTATGGAAAATCGGAATCAAAAGCCAGACGCATGATTGAAGGTGGCTGTATCTTCAGTGACTTCGGCACACGTCGCCGCGCCTCGTATAAGGCACAGGAAACTTGCATCAGAGCCATGAAAGACTGCAATGACAGGATAGCAGGACCCGGAAGATTCATCGGAACAAGCAATGTCTGGTTCGCCATGAAATATGACCTCACTCCGGTAGGTACAATGGCTCACGAGTTCATTTGCGCCATAGCGGGAATGTATGGTCCGCAGATGGCCAACTATATCGCCATGCAGACCTGGGCGGAGACTTACAGGGGGGCGCTCGGCACATTTCTCTTCGACACTTACGGATGGAAAATATTCAGTCTCAATTTTTCGGAAGATTATGCCAACATGTTCAAAGGACTGCGCGTTGACAGTGGTGACAATTTCAAGGAACTCGACCTAATTGTCAGCAAGTATAAGTCGCTTAAGATTGATCCGCGAACAAAGCAGATTGTCTTCAGCAACGGTCTTGATGTTGACAAGGCAATAGAAATTCAGAACTACGCTCACGGCAAATGTCTGCCATCGTTCGGCATCGGAACGCATTTCACAAATGATTTTTCCGGGATAAAGCCGATGAACATTGTCATAAAACTCGTGGCGGTGAAAATCACCGAATCGTGGCCTTTCTACTGCGAGACCTGCAAGCTAAGCGAAGACATCGGTAAATACACCGGCAATCCTCAGACTGTGAAAAGATTTATGGAAGCCATTCATTTCAACGAATAATATCTCCTTTCCCGGAACTGTACCATCGTTACTCTCTGTAATACATACATTGTCAGCACATCTGAATGCGTCTGCGATGATTGCTAATAATTTCCCATTTTCCAATGCAAAAAATAAAATATTTCAGTTTATCTATTGTTAATCAATGCATTGTATGTTTTACAGGGTTATGCAAACAACAAATTAGCAGCAAAAGCGCACAAAAAACGGCTTGGATTACCGGATGTCCGCTGCAAATTTACAACTTTATTTCCATAAAAGCAACGCGCCCCCGGATGCTGTTCGGAGGCGCGTCGCTTTCTCTTCCGGTCGTGCCGGTCATGTGTTCCCGGGGATGGTTCCCGTCTTCCGCCTGGCTATGGTGTGGAAGATGTCCTTTATCTCCTCATCGCCGAAAAAGTCGATCATCTCCTGAAGGCTTTCGGGAACCTTGGCGACACCGTCCCTGCGGCGGCTGAAATGCTCACGGTAAGATTTCCCCTCCGTCCACGCCACGGCAAGCGTCACAAGTATCGTGAGATAAGGCAGGTTGTACCATGTGAACAGAAGTCCTATGGTTCCCACAAGCGATGCAGCGATCTGCGCCCCCCAGTAGAAGGTCAGCTTCTCGATGCCTTTGCGGAGTTTGCGGGAACGTATCTTCTCGCCGAGCATCCGGGCGGTGCTTGTGGCGAAATATGTGTCGAGAGCAACAAGTGCCGGAGGAATCAGAATAAGTGTGAACACTATGGCGTAATGAAATATCAGATGTCGGAAGAAGCCGTCTCCCAGTTCTGAAATGAATGCCTCGATTATTGTCTCCATTGTCGTTGTTGTTTTGATTGTTGTTTATTTTCTGAATTTCTTGATCAGCCAGATCACGGCGATGCAGACAACTGCTATAATTGCTCCGATAGCAAACCCGCCGAAGTCCATCTTGGTCTGCTCCCACTTCGTGAGTTCTCGCTCCACGGGATAGGGAACCGGAATTGAATCGGACTTCACCGATTCAAGCTGAAGACGCAGTGCCTTGATTGTACTGTCCTGTTGCTGCACCTTGTATTCAAGTTCCTTCTCACGATGGGATGCGACATATACTATTCGTTCCTTGTCATGTCTTGCGGTGTCGCCGTTCTCTTTGAGCACCACAGTTTCCTTTGTGCGGTCGATGATGGAGTCTGAGGAGGTCTCTTTGAGTCGTTGCGACTCAAAGAAACTTCTCATGCGCTCATACAGCCCCGTGGTGTCGGCTTCGACATACTCCGTCCTCACCGTCTCCACCGGCTTATAAATCGTGCGGGTGCACCCCGTGGCGACAAGGCACATCAGAATGAGTGCCGTCACCGACAGAGCCAGCAGCATTCCCCATGCCGCCTTCTCGATGTTCTGTTTCGTCTCTTTATCCATATTGATGTGGGTTGTCTATTCTCTATTTTCTGCCGTATTTAGCCACGTATGCCTTTATGCCCTCGACATGGAGGCGCGTCACAGCCTCGCGTCCCTCTGCCGACAGCAGCCAGTCAACATCAGCCTTGTTGTCCTGAAACATGTTCTCGGTCAGGCATGCCGCGCATTTGCTCCGGTGGAGAATGGTGAAGTTCTCCTCTTTGTCACGGTCTCCGTCTGTCATGTCGGTGCGGACGGGCGTGCCTTTTGGCAGGTATTTCTCCGCCGCGTCATAAAGACAGTCTGCAAGCCTGTCTCCCTGCGTCTGTCCTTTTGAAGTCCATGCCTCCCAGCCGCGTGCGTTCATCCATGCGGCACCGCTCCCGGCGGCGTTGCAGTGTATGGAGACCAGACACACGTTCTTTGTTCCCAGACGGTCGCACCACGCGTTGACGCGGCTGCACCGCTCGCCGAGGCTTATGTCGGCTTCCTCCGTTACAATGCGCTCCGCGTCATAACCCTGCGCTCTGAGGCGTTTCTCCACTTCCGCTGCGATCTCGCGACAGTAACGGTATTCGAGAAGTCTCCCGTCGGGTGAACGTTTCCCTTTCGTGTTCACCCCGTGTCCGTTGTCGATAAGTATTTTCATTTCCGTAAAGCACTAAGGGTTTCTCAAGCGTCAAGACCGCATTCTGCGGCATTCTCCACAGCGTCCTTGATGAATGCGTAGACCTCGGCGAGGCATCCGGCGTGCTCCTCCATCGGCAGACCGTAGAAGTTCACCGACACGCTGGGCGCGGCTTCCGGGCTGGACTGCGACACGCTGAAGTTGGCGACGTTCACGCCGTCCCTGCTTACCTGTATGTTGCTTACACTGCGGTTGCCCGCCGCGTCTGTCTCCACATTGCATGAAACGGCGAAGACGCGATTCTTGTCATCCGAATTGTCAACTTTAATGATAAATCCTGTTCTCTGTGCCATAATGTCTGTTTTTTTTGATTGTTGTTGATGATTGTTATCAGCTTATTGTTATCTCCTTTTCCGTTATGCTCGTGGAAACCGATCCGCTGCCGTCTACAAGGGGGACATATTCATCCTCCTCATATTCCCACGAAAGCTCCCCCATGACCTGACGTTCCGGAGGTTCGGGAGCATAGTTTATATCGTCCTCTATCTGACTTGCCACAGACCACATCCGGAGCCTGTATTTTCCGGCGGGAAGCGCCGGGAGTGCGGTGTCGTATTCCTCCAGCCCCTCTTCGAAACCTATGTTGTATATGCTGTGAGTCGGGTTGTAAATCGAACCGCGCACTTCCGAGACGCGCGTCTTCCCTCTGAAAACGAGCTGCCCCGAAGAATTGTAGAGGTCATAGTAGAGGTCGTGTGCAAGTGAATCTATGACCGAGTTGCCCGGAAGATAGACCGGAGGGAACGGGGAGCATGTCAGTGCCAGGCGGTGTCCGCTCCCGCTCCTGTAAGCCCATCCGTGCATATGGCATTCGAACGGTACATATTCCGAGGCGGGCGTGGTAAGGTATGAATAGCTTGCGCTCGCGCCTATCTCGACAGTCTTTATCTGGGCAGGGATCGAGTACTCATCCATGTCCTCTATACGTGAGAAAAGCACGGAGTCGGTCTTTATAGACCCGTCATCCCACATGTCGAGGCTCACGAGCCGCATGTTCGAGAAGTCCAGCGATGTGCTCGCCCACACGTCATCCTCAACTTTGACATACTTCCCGTCATCGTTGGTCACGATCGGAGGGGCGAGACACAGCACCGCAAGCCACTTGTCAAGATCAAACTCCGATCCGGTGATCTCCGATGTCCTGTCGCGGTCGAGCAATATCTGCAACCGCTCGTAGGTTGATCCGCCCGAGATCATTTCACTGATTGACATGTTGCTCTGCGCCACCCATGGAGCCGCACTGAAACTGTCTGACACACCCTCCACACCACCGAACAGGAGCGTGAACCTGTATCCGGCAAGGGACGCGTCAGCCTGGTCTGGATGCGTGAACTCATGGGGGCACACTTCACGCGAGGTGTCGAAGTTGAACTCGATGTCCCCCGTTATGCGTCCCTTGCCACGTCCTCCGAGCATTATCCTGCGGTCTCCGTTCGGATTGTTTGTCGATATACGTGCGGAATATATACCCCCTTTGGAGAAATGATAATACCGGTCGAAATCAAGCATACGCATCCAGTGCTGTCCAACTTTCGGCGGCGTCCACTGTTTCCACGGCATCGCCCTGTAGTCTCCTACATTCCCGCCATAGACGTGTTCGACACAGGCTGGACGCATACAAAAATTGTTCTGTCTCAAAAGTTCGTCCGTCAGCTCAGTGTTATAGCTGCCTATCGGATACGGTTTGAAACGGGAACGCTTGTTAACCTTCTGTGAGATGCACAGTGTCGCCACATCGTGACTCGCCACGCCCAGAGTCGCGGAGATGTCGTCAGTGTTGACCGGCGCCGTGATTATACCGTTTGCGTGTCCCATGTCTAATCCTCCTGATTGCAGAGCAGGTCGCGCACAAGCATCGCCTGTCCGAGAGTCCACTCCGGATTTGACTCCATCAGCCGCCCGAACGTCTCCTCGGACACCGTTCCCTGCGGCGACTCCACCTCCCTCTCCGCCTCATCGGCGATGCAGTCGTTGACCGCCGCCACATATTCCGCGTTGGCTTTCAGTGCCGCCTGCATCTCTGCGGAAGCCACAGCCACGCCGCGCTCTTCCGCCGGCATCGCGTTGAAATCCGCTATCAGCTTCTCCGCCTTGTCGAATCCTTCGGGGCGCAGACGCTTTATGGCATCGCGGCGCGTCTGCTCGAACTCTTCCGCGATTTTTCTCAGAGGCTGCATCCCTCTTACGAACGCCACGCGCTCCGCCGTCTCCATCCTGTCGCACTTCGCCCTGTCAAGAAGGGCATACGTTTCCGCGATTCTCGTTGTCTTCATGTCTTTGAAATTTTTGATTGGTTGTTATTGTAAAATATCATGTTCACGCGTTTCCGCGCATGTTCTCTATGGTCGCCTTGAGCGAGGCGTTCTCCGCCTCCAGTGCCGCGATGCGCTCTTCATGGTCGAGAACCTTGCGGCTCACGGTCACGACACCCAGCAGCGCGGCTTTGTCATACTGAAGATCGAGCATTCCGGAGGGTTTCCGGGGTGTGAGCTGCGGCATCAGTGCCTGCCAGTATTGCGCGATGCTTCCCACATCCTCGCCGCCGGTGTCTTTCCATCGGAAGAAAACCGCCGGGGCACGGGCGATGGCGCGGATGTCAAGCTCCACGTTTCCCGTCACGTCCTTGAGCCTTGCGTCCGAACTCGTATTCTGACCGCGTGCCGTCACATAACCCTCCGTGTAGATTCCCTTGTCTACATGCAGCGGTCCGGTCATGTTCGCCGCTCCGTCCGGCATTATGGACATGACGGTGTCTACCCACACGCCGTTGCGGTGGAAAGCGAGGTTGAACTTGCCGAACGCTCCGGACATGTAAGGCTGCTGGTCGTAGCCGGAGGCGTTGAGAAAGACCTGACCGTTCGTCCAGATGTCTCCGTTTATCCTTGCCGTGGAGTCAAAGTAGACAAGAGTGCGCACGTGGAGCGAGCCGTTCACGTCAAGCGTATACCCAGGCGCGGATGTGTTTATTCCCACATTGCCGCCCTTTGGGTTCAGCAGCAGCGGAATCGCCCCCGTGCCGACTTTGCTGCTCTGTATCACGCCGTAGCCGTCTGTCGCCGCTCCCATGCCGAGGTAATAGTTCGTGCCGACAGCGTGCGCCCTTATCTGACCGCTGTCCGAGAACCATGCCGTGGACTGTATGGAGCGACCGACCCGCAACTCCCCGTAGCTTGTCATCAGGACGGGGCAGCCGCCACCATTGCCGAAACCCCCGAAAGAGAACCGCAGCTCTGTGCCGGTGTTCAGGAGTTCGAGGGAGAAAAGGCGGTTGGCACCCGTCACGGCAGGTGTCTGTCCCGAGCGGTACGCCACCATCAGCGGTGTCTGTCCCGAGTTGTTGACGATTGCAGTGTTATAGGCACCGTAGCCGTTAAACCATGAAGCACCGCTGTAACCCTCACGGTCGAAGTAATTATCCGTGCGGATTATTGCCGTGCCCATATAGAGACCCTTGTTGCCGAAGTTGCGGATCCATGTGGTGTCGTTCATGTACCACCCGGCGCCGTATGTCTCCGAGTACCATCCCGTCGCCCCTGTCGAGCGGAACCAGTTGGAGGCGTAGATGGAGGCTGTCTGGATGTCTCCGTTGACATGCAGTTTGCGTGAGGGCGAAATCGTGCCGATGCCTACGTTGCCGGAGGTAGTCACGGCGATGGCATCTGCTCCGTTGTAGGCTATCCCGAAATATCCCGCGCCATACATCCCGATGCGGAAGTAATTCGTGGTCTGGTTGTTGTTGTAGAGGCGGATGAACGCTCCGCTGCCGGCTTCTACGCGTTTAAGCAGGATGCCTGTCTCTCCCGTGTAGTTCACAGTCATCGCACCATTCACATTCCCCGTGCCGTCGAAACTCTGACCCCACAGCGTGCGCGGGGTCTGTAGGCGTGTCGCTGATGCAACGTTGTCTGTGGTGAAGGCGATACGCTTCCATCCCTTCCAGGTGCCATCGTATTTCGTCCGGATATAAAGGTCGGTACCCAGATATTGCCACGACAGCTGCATCGGGCAATATATGCCGCCGAAACCTATTGTGCCACGGGCATCGCTGTTTCCCGCCGGTTTGTTGGCTACAGATGCCGAATCACCGTATCCGAAACCATATATCCTTATGCCGTTTGAGTTCAGCACGTCGTTGAGGCTTGAAAGCTTGGCGGTGACGTTGTCGTATATGTCGCTCTTATGGAAACCGTCAAGCAGGTCGGCGTCAAGCCCGCTGCGGGCACCATCGTTGCCCGCGTGCCAAAGTGTGTTGCCTTGAAAATGCGGAGTGCCGTTGTCTTTGATACCGAGGTATCTGTTAGAGGGGGAATTGTAGATATACGAGCCGTGGGGGTTGTTCCAGCCAACGGCGGTCTTCGCCACGCCGCCGGAATAGACATACATGTACACCTCCCTGCCTGCCGTGACGCTGTCAAGCTTGAGGCATGGCTGCGTGTCGAACCTTAGTGTCAGCATCCCCGTCATCGTGTCGCCCGCCTTTTTGACATATGCCGTCAGACCGGAGCCGATGAGAGAGTTGAAGTTGGAAGTTGTTAATATTCTCTCCCATGGTCTCCAACCCACTGTATTTGTCCTTGTACGTACCCAGAGCCCTCCTCCATCAGTAACACTTGCTAATTGAGTTATCCAATGTGAGTTTGTGCCACTTACGGGCGCACTTATATTTGACCATTGGAATAGAACGCCATAAGTGCCTGGTGTATTGGTGGCTGTATTTGCCCAAGAATAGATGCTGTTTCTATTAAGTGTTGTGGCGTTTAAATCAGCAGCGGATTGGGGGAATATATTGGAGGTGTTAGTCGCATACGGCACGGTGACGTTGTTGGTCGCGCCGTTCTTAGTCCACGTCAGATAATTGCCTGACGTGCCGAGGGCGGTGACGTATGCGCTCGTTATGTCCGTCAGAGCTTTCACGCTGCCGTCAGCCATGAGGAACTGCGAGGAAGTGCCACCCCGCCTGATGAACGAGGCTGCCGTTATCCCGCGCTCCGTGATGCTTGCAACAAGCGTCCCGTTGCCACTGGCGGCGGTGTAGGCGAGATTGGTCTTGTAGAAATTGAACACACCCCCGAACTCGTTGAAGTTCATGTAATCGCGGTTAGGATAGCCAAGCTCAATGCCGTGTGACTTCTTGCTCTGCACGGTGTTGTTTGCCGCTCCGGTCTCGCCGGTTATTATCTTAGCCGTTATCCACTTGTCCGTGGCTATGACCTCCTGCGTGAATGTCTTGACACCACTGATCACCTGCGCCGTGCCGAGCGTCACGTAATCCGACAGGCTCTGGTGCTGCCGCAGAAACCTCGCGTCAGCCTCAGCCTTGGAGTAATAGTTCCCGAGTGCCGATGTCACCCACGGCTGGGTGGCGTATTTATGCGTGGTCAGGTAATCCTCAAGCATGGCGATGTCAAGACCGCCGGTGCCCCCGCCAGCCTCGTTCTTGCTGCGTGCCGAGAGGAACTCGTCAGTCCAGAGACCGTGTTTCGCGCGTATCGATGTAACCCCGTTCTCCGTCACCTTCTCAAACAGTGAGTCGAACAGATCCCGGAACTCGGAAAACGTGGAATTGTCGACCTTCCCCGCCAGCAGCGCGGTAAGTCTTGCCGCCTCGATATGCTCCCCCATGTCTGGCGACGAGGCGGCGGAATATGCGGATGTTGCCGGATTTCCCTTGCTTTTCAGTTTTATTTTAACTTTAGTCAGTGCCATGTGTCGTTGTGTCAGATGTTGTCGATACTTCTCATTCTCACTGTCGCCGCGCCCTGCTGAAGGTCACGCGACACGCTCACCGGATAGAAACGCCGCCTCCGCATCGCCGGAATCGTGTAACACCACATCATGGTTTTGTTGCTGCCCGTCCTGATCGACTGCTCTATCTCCACATGCGGTCTGTGACATTCCCGGTAGTACCAGTCCACATAGAGCTGTTCCGGCTTTGCCTGGACTCCGAGACGCGGATCCCACACACTCAGCAACCCCGTGCCGCTGTCTGCGTCTATCGCCGTACTGTTGCGCGTCACATCCCGTACCCCGAACGATGCCCGCTCTTCCGCTGTAAGGTCGGAATGTATGCGCATCGTTATGTCATCCTTGGGATTGATGAAACTTTCGTCAGTGTCGGAGACATAGACAAGGTCGTTTTCGTTCAGCGGATCATTCCCTGCATTGTCACTTATTATCCGGATGTTGAAATCCTTGAGCCAGATTCCTGAAACGTAGTTCAGAAGCAACAGGGAGGAGTCCTGCTGTCCGGTTTCGGTGTTGTCGGGCATCGATGACAGTGTGTATGGTATATTCAGACACATGTTTAACGGCCACAGCGTGTCGGTCTCCGGACCGAGGATCAGGAACGTCACCTCTCCGTGAAGATTGTCGCTCTTGCGTATCGGGATTATTGTCCCTTTGGTATCGAGCTGAAGCGAGTAATGCGCGTTTTTCCAAATGTCGTATTCCTTGCCGATTATGTAATCTCCGATTTTCGGATCAAAACCGATGGTGAAACTCTGGGCGAGAAACTCGCCGCGGTCGGCGCATTCTCCGATGGTGTGGAACCTCTCCCAACGGTAGGAGTCGGTCTCACCGGGTCTTGTGTGTTCCACCAGACATTTGTCACCTACAATCAGCATGCATCTCAGTGCCCTGATTTTCGAAAAGACATCTTTTTCAATAAAGGAGTTGCCGGTGTATACTGATATGTATTCCCCGCGTTTCAATGCCTCTTCCTCGCAGAATACATCGAAACCCATATTGGACACCCACAAGCTGAAATCATTGATTTCCGGAGTGTCGCCGGGGTTCTCCGCCTTGTAATACTCGCGGTAGAACCGCCGGAGGTCTCCCTCTTTGTATTTCGTTACTGGCACCTGATTGAAATCGACCACATCCTTGCTCGGCTTGATGGTTTCTGAAACGGGTGCAAACGCTATCTTTCCGGATATGTCGAGATATCGGGTCGTGGTGTCGTCTGACGGAGAAAGCTGCATGTATCCGCCGGAGAAAGCGGCACGGGGAACCGAGAGATCGAGCATGTTTTTGAACTGTTCGGATATATGTCCTATAAAATCAGATTTTGACCGCTCGATGCCGTCACCCCCGACACCGATCACCATATATTTCTCCCTCTCTGAGTCAATGGCGATGCTGTTGTCTTTCTTCTTGGGTTCCGTCTTTCCTCCGGTCAGTTCCACGAACATCGCCCCCTGTGTCCTGTTCACGCCATCGGGATAGCGGTTCTGCCACGTGTCGCCGAAACTGTAGAAATCATCCGCAAGCTTTGCGGCGGAAAGGGGAATCATGCAGTCCCATTTTTTCGACTGCGCGGTGCGCCCGAAGAGCCGCCACCCTTTCGCCTCAAGAACACGGATCCACCACTCGCGCATCCAGTAGCTCTCTTCTCCTGCCGGATATATGAGATTTGTGCCACGGGATGAAAGAAACAGCGATCCCTCGCGTGTGGGGTCTCCCTTGGTGAATGAAAATTCCTTCAGATAAAGCTGGTTGCCGGAGAAAGGGCTCGAATATGAGTCATCGCCGAGAGGATCGGGGATAAAATCATCAATCTCTTCTGTCTCGCATGTCACCTCTATCCGGTTGAACACCTCCCCTATGTCGAGCTTTGAGTTACTGCCGTATGCCGTGCGCTGTGTCACCGCATAGACGCTTGCGTTTTTCAGGTCATCCCATGAAAAAACAATCACGCGGTTTCCGTCATGGGCGATATGGAGATTGAGATAACGGAGGCATTCCGTCACCACCTCTTCGGCGGTCCACACTGATTCCTCGTCATCCCCCATGAAACGGCATTCGTCCACAAGGATGCCGTCGAGCGCCGACACCCCTCCCTCTTCGACAAGAGGCGCGGAGATCACATCGAGACTGTCGATGCCCACAAGCGCGAGCGCACGTGTCAGAATATCGCGGATCGTGCGCTGTGCGCACTCCGTGATCGCTTCCTGATATGTCGGGTTGCCCGACATGGTTTCGAGCCATGTGAGCCATTGCAGCGCGCCCAGACGGTCGATGCAGTTCACCTCCAGTGTGTCAAGCACGGAGTTGTAGCCCTGCGAATAGGTGCGCGGCAGGATGAAACCGTCAAAAACGGTGTTATTCCCCACTTTCATCACCACTGTCGCCTCGCGGCAGTCGCTCCGGAAGAGATCCGGCACGAAGTCGCGAGCCTTCAGGCGGACGATTGCCGACTGCCGGAGGATTACGTCAAAAATGTCGTTTGTCTCCCCCTCGATGGTCAGAGCTTCCTCGGAATCGAGCATCAGACCCGATTCGGGCGCGCCGATCTCGATATGTCGGCTTCTGTCGTTGCCCGTTACGATCTCCACGGAGACAACGCGCCCCGCTGTGTCATATGTCTTGCCGGTGTATAACATCTTTTTTCGTTCGTTTTTATCGGTTTTTTCTGCCGCTCGCGCTTCCTATGCGCCGGCGGTTTGCCATGCACAGCTCTATGTCGGAACCGCGCAGCCGTCCTGTCACCTCTATGCGCTGTGTCCCCGCTCCTGCGTCGGGAAGCAGTTCCCGGAGCTTGTTGAGGGGGGCGATCACCTCGGGGTTGTTCGATGCTCCGGCGTATTCGCCCACAAGTGCCATTGTCGGACCGGACACGATGCCGCCGCTGGCGAATGCCGTGACCTGTTTTATCTGCGCCACCGCCGCGACGGCTGTGGCGAGTCCGGAGATGGCGAACGCTATCCATTCCCAGGGAGACCCCTCGCCGCCTTCCTTTGCGGAGGCGGCGGCGAAGCCCGCCATTACGTTGGCGATGGCTCCGGCGATGATGCCGGCGATGTTCAGAACCGGACTCTCCATCGCGTCTCCCATTGCGGAAAAGGCGGAAGCAGCGGAACGCCCTACATCTGCAACCCCTTTGAGGTTGTTTTGCAAAGCGTCTGTGGCATCGTTCGTGTTATTGACCAGCCGGGGAAGTTTGCCGAGTTCCTTCTGCAGCGCGTCCGCGTCCACCTTGACATCAAGGGTGAGATCCATGGAGCGGACTTTTTCGCGTAGGTCGGTCATCAGGTCGCTTTTGAGAATTATGTCAACCACCTCAAGCCGTATCCCTTTCTCTTTCTGCCTGAGCGTGTCGATCTGCCGCTGTATCTCCGCCATATCCTGCGGGTCGACCTGCAGCTTCAGTTTCCCCTCCAGTTCGGAGACCTGCTTCTCTATGTCGGCGAGCGATCCGGCGGGTATGACCGTGTCCGTTTTCGGACTGTCGTGCGGCTCTGTCCTCCGGGGCGTGCCTGTTTTTAGACCGTTGGCGGTCTCTGCCATCTGCTTCTGAATATCCGCAAGCTCCTCTTTGTCCCTGTTTATGGCTTCTTCATAATGCCGGTCAATGGAATCGTTGACCTTTATCAGGTTTTCTGTGAATTTGGCGAGAGCCTTGAAGCCATTTTTTCCTGTGGTGACAGGCTTTGGGCGTTTTTCGGCGTTTTTCTGGCGTGCTATCTCTTTTTCGGCTATGTCGTTGGCAATTATCCTCGCTTTCGCCTCAAGCACCATCTGCCGGGCGTAAAGCTCCGAAGCGGAAGTCAGCTTGTCATACCAGTCTTTGACTGAGGAGAAACAACCCATTGTGTCGCCGTATACACCGTTTAGCTCCTCTACTTTCTTTCGCTCTTCCTCTTTCGAGCCTTTCCAGTTCTTTAGCTCCGCGATATGGCGGGTTATCTGGGCGGTGGCATTCTGCATCGCCTGGTCCACGCTCTTTTGCGCGTCCGACACCTCGGTCACGGCATTCGCGGTGTCCTGTGCCGCGTCCTCGACCCCGTTGAGCTTGTTGACGACAAAAGCGAGACCTTCGCCAAGTGCCCAGATGGCGGCTCCTACACCGGTCGAGATGAGGGCGGTCTTCACGACCATCATCGATGCCTTGAATGTCAGGGCGAAAGTCTTGGTGAGAACCGTGTTCGCCTGCATCGAGACCCCGAGCACCTTGACATCAACCGAAGTTGCACGGCACGCCGCGCCGATTGACTTGATTCTCCCGGGAATGCCGTTTATCATCGTCCCCACTTTGACGAGATTCGAAAAGCCGAGAACCGTCTGGTTTATGAACGTGATGCCAGGCTGCAGCTCCTTCACCATCCCCCCGAGTCTTTCCTGAAGGTCTCCGATGTTGTTTGCCGCCTGTTTCATCTTGCCGCTGGGGGTGGCGGCAAGCGCGGCGTTCATCTCACCTACGTTGTTGGTGATGATTTTCGCAAGCGCGGCGGCGCGCTCCTGTTCCGTGCCGTATTTCACGGCTTTCTCCTCGGCTTCTGTAAATGTTATGCCCACGCGCCGGAGTGCCGCCGTCTGTCCCTGCATCGCCTTGCCGAGAAGGTTCCCGATATTGACCGCATCGCCGCTTGTGGCGTTCAATCCTTTCTGCTGCGCCACAAGATTGTTCATCGCGGGGATAAGCGTTTCCAGTGCCTCGCGTGTCTGCAGGAAGGTGGAGATCTGCTGTGCACCCGCGAGCTGCACTTCATCGCCGATAACCCCGAGTTGCTGCTGTGCCGAACAAAGATCCTTGATGCTCTGTATCTCCGCCTCGGTCGCACTCATGCGCTGCCGCATGACTGTCTCCAGCTTGGTCTCTGCCTCGACCTGCACATCATATGCGTCTGTCAGACTCTTCATCATCCCCTGCATGGATGACAGTGCCCCGGTGATCGCGTCGAGACCGAACGAGACTTCCCCAAGATCCTTCAGGGATTGCTTCACACTGGCAGTCTCTTTCAGCGTGCCCTGCATCACTTTTTTCAACGCGTCCGCGTCCATCGTGAGCTTCTTGAGTCCGTCTTTGCCGTCCTCGATCACGAAACCTATGGAGATAGTCTTGCCCGACATAATTTTTTTACCGTTTATGCGTTATATTTTAAATATCGTTAATTCATTCATTCACTGTTCACCTTTAAAGAAAAACCGGACAAATGAAAAAGGCAGGATTCACAATCACCCGAAGCCGGCGACCTTTGCTCGACCGTATGTTCGAGCCGTTGAAAAGCAACCGGTCTTTTCGTTTTATTTATCTGCTTGCCGGTCTCAACGGCTTCCTTTTCGGCATATATTTCCTGCTGAAGGGCACCGGG
>ERZ778511.1068-NODE-1068-length-20921-cov-4.908511_pt1 | contig 20921 bp, 13 predicted proteins | sample MGYA00510347_ERZ778511 | MGnify/ENA primary metagenome ERZ778511 (study PRJEB29527, sample SAMN07138967) | mouse gut metagenome | material: feces | host: mouse | place: China:Nanjing | collected 2016-01-25 ...
CCCCAATCTGTGTTCTGTCCGGCGCTCGCGGTCCGCCCCGGCCAATCTCCCGGTTGGCGTAGGCGTTCAAATCCATCTCCGCCCGGACGCCTGCCAGATACTCGTAATAGCCCTGGCTGCCGATCATGGCCCCGTTGTCCCCGCACAGGGACAGGGGCGGCAGGTACAGCTTGATGCCGCTGGCCCCGCAGGCCCGCTCCAGGTCCCCCCGGATGGTCCGGTTGGCGGCCACGCCTCCGGCGGCCACCAGAATTTTCCGCCCCGTCCGACGCGCCGCCTCCATGGTCCGGGGCACCAGCTCGTCGCTGACCGCCGCCGTCACCGACGCGGCCAGGCCGGGCAAATCCAGTTCCTCCCCCTTCTGTTGGGCGTTGTGAATGAGGTTCACCGCCGCCGTCTTCAGTCCGGAGAAGGACATGTCCAGCTCGTGCTCCAGCTTCGCCCGGGGCAGGGGGTACTTGTTCGGGTCGCCCCCCCGGGAGAGATCATCCATGGCCTTCCCGCCGGGGTAGGGCATTCCCAGCACCCGGGCGATCTTGTCGAAGCACTCCCCCGCCGCGTCATCCCGGGTAGCGCCTAAAATGGTCATATCCGTATATCCCGCCACGTCCACGATCATGGAGTTTCCCCCGGAGATGCACAGCGCCAGGAACGGCGGCTCCAGCGCGGGAAAGGCCAGATAGTTGGCGGCGATGTGTCCCCGCAGGTGGTGGACGGGGATCAGGGGCTTCCCCAGGGCCAGGGCCGCGCTCTTGGCGAAGTTCACCGCCACCAGCAGCGCCCCGATGAGCCCCGGGCCGCAGGTCACCGCCACCGCGTCGATGTCCTCCCGCGTCACCCCGGCCTCCGCCAGGGCCCGGTCCGACAGGGCGGCGATGGCCTCCACGTGCTTCCGGGAGGCGATCTCCGGCACCACGCCGCCATAGAGGGCGTGGACGTCCACCTGGGACAAAATTGCGTCGGACAGGACGGTCCGCCCGTCCCTGACCACGGCCACGGCGGTCTCGTCGCAGGAGGATTCAAAGGCTAAGATCAGCATGGCGTCACTTCCCCAATTTCTTTGTCTTTTCCACGGCGGCGATCACCGCATCCATGGCCGCGCCCCGGAAGCCCTTTTCCTCCAGTACCCGGACCCCGGCGATGGTGGTCCCCCCGGGGGAGCACACCGCGTCCTTCATCGCCCCGGGGTGCTCCCCGGTGGCCAGCTGGAGCGCCGCCGTGCCCTTCACCATCTGCGCGGCGTAGAGCAGGGCCTTTTTCCTCGGCAGGCCGCAGGCCACGCCTCCGTCCGCCAGGGCCTCCAGCAGCAGGCACACGAAGGCCGGGCCGCACCCGGACACCGCGCTGCCCGCGTCGATGAGCTTCTCCTCCAGCCGGTCGATGACACCCGCGCCGGACATGGCGTCCATAAACTCTTGCAGCTCCCCCTCCGTCGCTCTCTCGTTGGCGTCGCAGAGGACGACCCCCTCGCCCACGGCGCAGGGGGTGTTTGGCATCACGCGGATCACGGGGTACGCTCCCCCCGCCATTTCCGCAATGCGCTCCATGGTCAGCCCTGCCGCCATGGTGACCAGGACAAACCGGTCCGTCCGCGCGGCCAGGATGGGGGCGATCTCCGCCAAGAGGTCCCCCATCATCTGGGGCTTGACCCCCAGGAAGACATATTTCCCCTGCTCCGCCGCCTGGGGGACCGGACCGCAGACACATCTCAGTTCCTCCGCCAGAGCGCGGGCCTTTTCATGGGTACGGTTGGACAGAAAAACGAACTCCGGCGGCAGCTTCCGGACCGCCGCCCGGGCCAGGGCGGAACCCATATTGCCGGTGCCGATAAAGGAAAAGGTGTAGGTTGACATGGCAGACCTCCCGAATTGCTATGTAGGGGCGCACATTGTGCGCCCGCACGACCATACGGTGGGTATCGTCAGAACGGGCGCACAGTGTGCGCCCCTACGCCTGCAAATAAGTGAACCCCGCCGCCAGTGCTGGCGGCGGGGATTCGTATAGAAAGAGTACGCCGCCGAAACGGGACCAGGTCCGCCTAAAGCCGGCTAGATCATTACGCAGAGCCCGTCCCCGCGCCGGGCGGCGCACGTTCCTCCCGAATGGGGGAGGAATGGGTTTCTGGACGTATCATACCACATCTGCGTCCGCTCGGCAAGAGGTAATTTTCGTTATTCCCAATTTATGGGAAAATTACCCCGCATAGACCATGCTCTCCTCCGGATGGACCACGCTCTGCTCCGCCATGACCGCCCCCCTCATTTCCCGGTCCTCCCGCTCCAGGACCTCCCGCCACACTGTCAGCTCCGCCTCCGTGAGATACCCCAGCTTCACCAGCGTATGCAGGGTGTTGGTCATGGAGGGGGACAGGTAGATGCTGTTGCAGCCGCCGTAATATGCTCCCTCCTGGGCGTCATAGAGACGGTACTGGAGCTGTAAGTAGAGCTGGTGGCTCTGATTGCTGAACCGCAGCACGTCCCGGGCGGGAACATTGCCCTCCTGCGCGTCCTTTTGCAGCGCATCGTAGATGGCCCGAGTCTCCGTGTTGACCCCGCCTGCGTGGTCCGTGGTGTTGCAGTAGAAGTCTTTCATATAGTCGCAGTAGATGTCGATGCTGTCCAATTCCGCCCCCTCGGGGATGGCCACGTCTCTGGCCCGCACCGTCGGGTCCTGATAAAATTCCGAAAGGAGGTGGTCATAGGTCCCCGGCGTGCCCACCCGCTCCCTGGTCAGCCACAGGTCGTAGCCCCGCTCCAGGATGGAACCGTCCTTCAGCCGGTAGGACAGGCGCACGAAATGGCTGAAGACCTTTCCCTCCTCGTAGCTGAAGTCGGGGGTATAGGAGCGGATATACTGCCGGTCGTCCACAATGGCCTGATGGAGCTGCCGCAGCCGCTCCACGGTCTCCGGGGCATCCTTCACCGTGTAGGGCCCGCTCTCCAGGCCCCGGTCCCGCAGGGAGACGCTCTCGATCTCCTCCATCGGGGGGACCCTCCGCTCCAGGCCGAACAGATCCACGCTCACCAGCAGGCACACCGCCGCCGCACCGGCCAGTACGATCAGCGCGCCCTTCCAGCTGCCCCGGAACACCCGCAGGGACTTCTCCAGCAGCATGGAGGCGATATAGTACCCCACCAGTCCCCCCAGGAAGGCGCACACCCCCATGGGGATCCGGTCGGCATAGTACCCCCGCTGGAACAGGGGCGCCCAGAACACCTCGAACAGCAGCCTCCCGATGGTCAGTCCCCCCAGCAGGGCCACGCCGTACCGGAACACCGGCCGCAGCCACCGGAAGGCCACCACGTCCCCGGCGGACTCGCTGTGCCGCTTCCGATAGAGGAACCAGGCCAGGGCCAGCATCGCCAGCCCGGCCAGGGCATACAGCGCCAGCACCCACAGCCCGATGAACCTGCATTCGCCCAGCGTGCCGTCCGGAAGGCGCTGATAGTAGAGGCGCACACTGTTGTAGATCTGCACCACCGGGGAGAGGAAGCCCAGCATCCCGATCTCCCGGACCATCCCGACGCCCAGCAGGAACTCCTGCGCCAGACTGGTGGTAAGGGCTTCCAGCAAAAAGGACAGGAAGTTGGCCAGCAGGTAGAACACCGGCAGCGCGAAGATATGTCCCGTCAGCATGGCGCACAGCGTCCCCATGCCGAAAAACAGCAGCGTGCAGAACAGCACCGCCAGCACCGTGTTCACTACGGCCACCAGGTCGAAGAACCCCCAGGCCAGCGCCAGCAGGCACAATAGCCCGCCGGTGACCGCAAAGGGGATCAGGATCATGGCCAGCCCGGAGAGGGTGTTGGTAATGAACAGACAGGTCCGGTTCACCGGCAGGGTGTGCATCAGCCCCACCGACCGGGCGCTATAGAGGTATCCCCACACCAGCATGGCGCAGAGGATGGCATAGACGCCGGTAAAGCAGGGGACGAAGTAGGCCGCCATCTGATACAGCCCGATGGCGAACTCCCTGGACTCCAGGCTTGCGGCGGGGTAGCGCAGGAGCTCCAGCAGGAAGTACAGCGGCACCATGGCCCCCGCCACGCTCAGCAGGCCCCACAGGGGCCAGGTGCGGCTCAGGTTCTTCCGGAACAGGGTCTTGTTAAAGCAGGATCTCTTTGACGGCATAGTGCTCACCTCCCAGCTCGTAGATGAAGATCTCCTCCAGACTCAGAGGCAGGGCCTCCAGCATGAGGGGATTGTACTGTCCCATTCTCTCCGTCACCGCCTGGGCGGTGCCCCGGACGATGTAGGTATAGACCCGTCCCACGTTGGAGGTGTGGAGTACCTCCAGCTCCCGGGGCAGCACCGGGGTCTCCCCGGGCTTCCACACGGCCTGCATCTTGACGATGTTCTCCTGGAGGTCCGTGAGGCTCCGCTCCAGCAGCACCTTCCCCCGGCTCATGATGCCCACGTGGTCGCACACATCCTCCAGCTCCCGGAGGTTGTGGGAGGAGACCAGCACCGTGGTCCCGTACTCGGAGACGTCGCTCATCATGATGCTCCACACCTGTCGGCGCATGACGGGGTCCAACCCGTCCACGGGCTCATCCAGAATGAGGTACTTCGGGCGGCAGCACATCGTCAGCCAGAAAGCGGCCTGCTTCTGCATCCCCTTGCTCATGTGCCGGATGGGGGATCTCTCCGGCAGGGCGAAGACATCCCTGAATTTCTCGTACCGGTTTTCATCGAAGGCGGGGTAGAATCCCCGGTAGAACTTCATCATATCCCGGATGGTGGCGGACTGGAAGTAGTACCAGTCGTCGGGGATGGCGGCAATGAGGACCTTCTTCTCCGGATTTTCGTACACCGGCGCGCCCTCCACCAGCACCTCCCCGCTGTCGGGCCGGTAGATGCCGGTAAGGTGCCGGATGATGGTGGACTTCCCCGCGCCGTTGGGTCCCACCAGGCCGTAGACCCCGCCGGTGGGAACGGTGATGCTGGCCCCGTCCAGGGCGGCGAATCCGTCGAAGGTCTTCACCGCGTTCTGCACTTCGATCATTGCGCCACCCCCTCATTCATCAGCGAGACGATCTCGCTGTCCTTCAGACCCAGGTATCGCAGCTCGGCCACCAGCTCCCGCAGGCGGCGGACCAACTCGGCCTGCCGGGTCGGATCCGTGCCCATCCGCCGGGAGGCGAAGGAACCCTTCCCCGGCAAGGAGTAGATGAACCCCTCCGCCTCCAGCTCGGCATAGGCCCGCTGGATGGTGTTGGGATTGATGGCCAGGTCCACCGCCATGGAGCGCACCGACGGCAGCTTCTCGTCCGGCTCCAGTGCGCCGGTGACGATCATGCGCCGCAGCCCGTCCTTGATCTGTCCGTAGATGGGCCGGGAATCCCGGTAATTGAGCGTCAGCAACCCATTCCCCTCCTATCTCTTCTTCTGCACCGCCAGCGCGGCGGCATAAATCGCAATAAACATCATGATAATGCCCACCAGGAGCAGGTCGATCATTCTCATTTTCCGGACGCCTCCCAACTGTACTGCCCATAGTAATACAGCCACTATACACGACTCCTTCCCCGGATGCAAGAAAGAACCGGAGAAGAATCCTTTAAGAAAGCATTAAGAGCCGCCGCCGTTCCCTCGCCACTCCGCCCGCACGATTGACAAAGTGGGACAAAATCGCTATAATAAGAAACAGATAGAGTTGGGAATACCGTAAAGGAGGTGCAAAACATGGGAACGGAGGCCGAACGGCAGGACACGCGGAAGGCGATGGCGTTTGATCTGTGCAACATCATTGACGAGGACCCGTCCCAGGAGACCTACACCAAGGAGGAGATTAAAAAGATCATCCGGGTGTACGTCACCACGGCGGACCGGAAGTGACTGTGCGGAAAAGGAGGCGCTGAACATGGGGAGCGAAAACGGACGCATTGACACGCAGAAGGCGCGGCTCTATGATCTGCGCCTGATTTTCAGCAGCGGCGCAAAGGAGCGGTACAGCCGGGAGGAAATCGTGAAGCTGCTGGATAAGATCGCCTTGGCCAAAGGGCAGGAATAACGAAGAAGAGCGGGGGCTGTGCCCCCGCTCTCCGCGTATAAAAAACTAAGCAGGAACTCTCCCTCTGTGTTTCCGATCTCACAGGCTGTCCGGCGTATACTCCCCGAACCCCTCCCCCAGCACCTCGTGGGCTTCGCAGACGATAATAAAGGCGCTGGCGTCCAGGGCCGTGACGGCGGCCTTGATGGCGGCGATCTGACTGCGCTTGAAAGCGCAGAGGACCACCTGCTTCTCCTCCCCGCTGTACCCGCCCCGGCCGTTGAGGAGGGTGATCCCCAGGTCCATCTCCAGCAGCCGCCGGGCGATCTCCCCGCTGCGGGCGCTGATGATATAGGCGATCTTCGCATTGATGGACCCGTAGACCACCGCGTCCATGGCGAGGCTGGAGATATACATGGCGATGATGCCGTAGAGCGCGTTGTTGATGCTGCGGAAGGTCAGCGCGTAGAGGCAGATCACGATCACATCTATCGACAGGCAGAGCCGCCCGATGGACAGGTGGCGCAGCTTATATTTCAGCAGCCGGGCCGCCAGCTCGGTGCCGCCGGTGGTGGCGCCCACCGTCAGCAGCAGTCCCATAGAGACGCCCAGCAGCACGCCGCCGTAGACGCAGGCCAGCAGCGGCTCCATGGGCTGGAAGGCGTGCAGGGCCGCCAGTCCGTCAAGGAGCAGGGAACCGACGGTCATGGCGTACAGGGAAGAGATCAGCAGCTTCACCCCCTGCTTGCGCACCCCCATGTAGAACAGCGGGATATTCAGCAAGATCGACGTGGCGCCGATGGGAAAGACGGGCAGGAACCGGTTGATGATCTGTGCCACGCCGGTAAAGCCCCCCATAGAAATATTGTTCGGCTGGAAAAACCAGTCAAAGCACAGCGCGTACAGCGCGCACCCCAGCGTAATCACGCCGTACTCATACAGCCACCGCAGTGTCGGGCTCTTGCTCTTCATCATGCCATATCTCCTCCAACCAAAGCTGGCCTACCGGTCAGTTTCTGTATTATTCATCCCATTATACATTTTTTTCACTCTTTTGACAAGAGCAAATTCCCCGGCAGCCCCGACCTTGTGGCCGGAGCTGCCGGGGACGCCGTATCGTTACCGGGTGAAAAACCCGGAAACGCCGAAACCGCAGAGCGCGTGAAAGTTCTTTTTGGGACCCTTTTTCTTTCAAGAAAAAGGGTCACTGCGTCATGGCCCGGTGCAGGAGCAGGGCCATATCTGCCCTCGTCAGGTTCTCCCTGGGCAGCAGTCGTCCGCTGGAGGAGAGGGGGAAAATCCCCTGCTGCGCCAGTCCGCCCACCGCGCCCTGGGCGTAGGACGCCACCCGGCCGCGATCGCTGTATGCCGCCAGGGCGGCGGCGTTGCCGTCAGGCGCATCGATCCCCGCCTGACGGAGGGCCCGCTGGACCATCAGGGCCGCATCCTGCCGGGTGATGGAGGCCGATGGGCTGAACTTCCCCCCGCCTACGCCCTCCACCACGCCGATGGCGTACATCTGGTTCACCGCCTGGGCGTAGTAGGCCCCGGCGGGTACGTCGCTGAACCCCTGGGTGGTGCTGCCCACGTTGAACTCGAAGGCCCGGGAGAGCATCAGGCAGAAGTCCCCCCGCCGGATGGAGGCGGTGGGCTCATAGCGCCGGGCGCCGGTGCCGTTGACCACGCCCATGCTGTAGAGGTAGTCCACCGCCGCGTTGTACGCGCCGGCGTATTTGCCCATATCGTCGAAATTCTCCGAGGCGGCGGGCGCCGACACGGTAATCCGGATCGTCCCGCTGTAGGTGCTCCCGTCCTGATTCGACGCGGTGTAGGGGATCTCCACCGTCCCGGCGTAGCCCGCCTTGGGCACAAAGGCCAGCTCGGACACCGAGGGATCCCCGTAGAGGCTGTAAACGGTGGAGGTGTTCCCCTCCCAGCTGTACCGGGTGGGCCCGTCGTAGCCGTAGTAGACCCTGCCCTGCTTGGCATCCGGCAGCCCGGTGAGGCGCAGGGTCTCGGGCTGTCCGCCGGAGGCCGCCAGCACATCGGAGGCGGCGAAATAGACCGGCGCACCTCCCGTCTCATAGCGGATCAATCCCCCCAGCGCCGCCGGGGAGCGCACCGTGATCTCTACGTTCCCCCGGTACTCCCGCCCGTTGATGGACGTGGCCGTAAAGGGCACGTAGGCCGTCCCCGCGAAGCCGGAGGCGGGCACGAAGGTCACCTTGTCCACCGACACCTCGCCGGAGCGGAAGAGCTGGGTGGAGGGATCCAGGGCCCGGGGCGCGTTGCTCTTGCGGTAGTCGTAGTAGAGGATCCCCTGTCCGGAAGAGGGCAGGTCAAATTTCACGTAGCTGAGTGCCGCATTGGTGGCCTGGCGGCAGGCGGTGTCAAAGTCCTGTCCGGAGAAGGTCACCCCGTCCCCTCCGGTAACGGTGTAGCGCACCGCTCCGGCGGAGCCGCTGCCCGCCCCCTCGCCGCTGCTGATGTAAAGCACCCCCGTGAAGGTCTCCCCGGACACGGCGCAGCCGGTGAAGGGGATCTCCACGCCGCCGCTGAAGCCCTCCTTGGCCCAGAAGGAGAGGTTGCTGATATAGGGCGCGGCGCTGTTGAAATACTTGGTGGTGGTGGTCACCCGGGTGCCCATGCTCCCGGCGCTGGTGCGGTTGTGGAAGAGGGAGCCCCTGTTGAAGTCCGGCAAGGTCTGGAAGCTGATGTAGTGCAGCCGCTGCCCGGTGAGGGTCTGGCAGAGGTTGGCAAAGTCGGAGAGCGCCAGTTTCACCGATTCCCCGGGCGCACAGGTGTAGCTGATGTCCCCGTTGCCCGCGTCGGCGGACTTGATGTGGACCTCCACCGTGCCGCTGAAGGTCTCACCGGCCCGGTCCACACCGTTGAAGGGGATGCGCACCACGCCGTCAAAGCCCTCCGCCGCCACGAAGGTGAGCCGGTCGATCTGGACGGCGCTGTAGGAGTTCCCCGCCGCCACCGCCGTTCCCCGGACGCCGTTCCAGTTGTAGTAGAGCACCCCCTGGCTGGCCGCCGGTGGGGTAAAGGAGATCGAGCCCAGCAGACGGCCCGTGGCGTTCTCGCAGAAGCTGTCAAAGTCCGCCCGGGCGAAGCCCACGGACCCGGCCCCGTTGTCATTGTAGGTGATGGCGTCGTCCACGCCCTGCTGCACCTGGATCACCAGCTGGCCGCTGTACTTGCTGCCGGAGACGCTGTACCCGGCGTAGCTGACGGTCACCTTGCCCACGAAGCCCTGGGCGGGTACAAAGGTGATGTCGTCGATCTGCCGCTGGCTGTACCGCTCGCTGGCGGAGACCGCAGCGGCATAGTCCCACTCGTTCTTGTACCCCGTGTAGAGCTTCCCCTGATTGGCCGGGGGCAGGGTGAAGATGACATAGCTGAGCGGAGAGCCCACCTGCTCCTGGCAGGCCCGGCTGAAGAGGCTGGCGGAGAGCTTGAGGGGCGTGTCCCGCTTGGTGGAGACGGTGAGGTCGCTCTTCTCCTGGGTCAGGGTGACCTCGATTTTCCCCTTGAAGCTCCGGGTGCTGCCGTCGCTGCTGGTCCCCTGACCGGTGAAGGTGATCTCCGCCTTCTCCCCGGCGAAGGAGGCGTTGGGCACGAAGGTGATGTCCTTGATGTAGGGCCCCCGGGCCCCGGTGTGGTAGTAGTAGGTCACCGAGCCGCCCACGCCCGCGCCGGTGTCCTCCGGGCTCTTGTAGCCCAGGTAGAGGGTCCCCTGGCTGGTGGGGACGTTCAGGCCGATGATGGAGGAAAACGTCCCCCCGGGGAACATCTCCGTAAACTTGGCCGCGATTTTCTCCTCCAGCGCGGAGAACTTTAGCGGCTTCGCAGCACTGCATCCGTCGGTCCACTCGATTTTCTGCTCGTTGGAGGTAACCGTCACCGGAATATCCTTGCTGTTATAGACATACCCGGCGGAGGAAATGGTGAGACGCACCCAGGCGCTGCCTGCCTCCCGGCCCTCCACAGTGACCGTTCTGCCGTCACCGTCGAGAAGGACCTTGACGTTGGGCTTATTGTCCACCACGGAGGCGGACAGCTTCGCATTTTCTGAGTCGGCGTTTCCAAAAAGAGTGTAGAAGTAGTCACCGCTGTCCAGCTTTATATCTACCGTCTGGTTTTCCTGGATTGTGATGCCCTCGGCCAGCTTCTCATTGAGCTGGATGCCGCTGACGACGGTTTCAATTTTGCACGTAAATTGCGCGTTTCCGCTGCCTGCCGAGGCTGTAACGGTCGCTTTACCCGGCGATATGCCATAAACTCTGCACGCGTGGCCGTTATCGACCTCTGTTACGCCCACGATGGAAGGGTTATCCGGAGACCAGGAAACATGGAGGTTCTGCACCTCCGGATCATTGTTAGGCTCCAGAAGCGCCTTGACTTGGACGGCGCCCGCGTCAGAGGAGGACTCCGGTTCCAAAGTAAGCTTGTACTGCCCGGTCGATCCGCCGCTCCATTGGTCGCTGCTCAACTGGAGCCCTGTGAGTATGCCGGTGGAGGTATCAGGCGGGTCAGAAGGATCGGATGGATCCGTTGACAGTCGAGCCGTGGGCGTCAGGCCCAGGATCATCAGGAATGTCAGAAGCAGCGACAAAATCCGTCGCTTTTGGGAGATTTTCATGAAAACGCTCCTTTTCTTCATTTACCGGATAAGGGAACGGGAGCGGGCGCAGGCCCGCTCCCGTGGGGTGGTTGCTTATCTTCCGGAAGTCCCGGCAATATTGATTCCGGATTCGTTGCCTGTTATGGACAGATTGAACGTAAAGACCTTGGTCACGCCACCCGCCTTGAAGGTAATCTTCACCGGCGACTTCTTTGCGTTCTTGAAGTCCAGCTGGAAGCTGCCGCTCTTTCCTCCGCTGCTCAGGGTGATGGCATTGTAGAGGTCAAGCGAATCGGGCACGGTGGAATCGACCGACAAAGAATTTTTGAGAAGGGGAATGTCGGACGTGAAGGTCAGCTTCACGGTGCGTGCGCCGGTTGCCTTCCTGCTCCAGGTATAGGTGCCGTCCTTGTTCTTCTCAATAGCCGAGCTGGCAGCAGCGGGATCGGACAGGGTGATCGTGGGCGTCACGTTGACGGTGATGGTCCTGGAGAGGTTCCCGATCTTGGCGGTGATCTTTGCGGTGCCCGCATACAGTCCTGTAATCTTTACATTCCGATCACTGCCCGTGAGTTTGACAATGTCCGCGCCACTTATCACCGTCCATTCGACCTTACCGCTCACGCCGGTGACGGTGGCGGTAATGTCCTTTTCCAGATTTTTCGCGGTCAGATCCACCTTGCTGCTTGACAGGGTCAGAGAGGGCCTGACGGTCGGCATTTTCATGGGAGTAGAGGAACTGGCAGTTTTGGTACTGGCCTCAACCTTGATATTGAGCGTTACCTTATTGGTCAATTCCGTCCCATCGTCCGCAGCCAGCCAGATTTGGATGCTCCCATTAGCGGTAGTGGTGTTTTTGCTGCTTGGGGTGATCGTGATGGTGTCAGTGGCATCGTTCGGCGTAATAGTCACACCATTGAGGGCCGAAGTTTTGATAAACGCGCTGTCGGAAAGCGTCTGTCCACTGTTTGCTTTCAGTGTGAACGTCGCGCTGGGGGACAGATTCATTCCTGTGGTCAGTGTCAGGCCAGCAGCAGTAAACGTGGCCGACTCCAAGGACGGGCTTGTCAGCGCATCGAGCGTACCCTTGACCGTTACCGGTATCTCCTTCTCAAGGGACACCATACTCCCCGCCTGTGTCTGACCGGAAATTGTCAAATTGATGATCGTCTTGCCAGGAGTAAGTCCTGTGACTGCTGTCTCCGACTGTGCTTTATTGCCGTTCTCCGATGGATCAATTTCGACAACCTTTGTATCCGATCCTGTCTTTATGGCCCAGGTGGTCTTGAACACTTCTTGCAGCGCGGGGTACACTTTCGCCTGAAGATTCGCCTTCGGGGTGGTGGAATCCAGCTGGAGTTCGGAGTTGTTGTTCAACGCGCCGGAAGTTGTGCTCTCTAGGAGTATCCTGTAGTCCCCGGAATCGTCCTCCAGCGGGAAGGTCCACGGAGAACCCTTCGCGCCGTTCCAAGTGACAACCAGGCTCGGGACGCCATTGACATTCTTGACCTCGAACCGCAGTTCCTTGCTGGATTCTTCGTTGTTCCCGTTGGCAAAGTAACCGCTGGGGAAGCTGTAGCTTTCGTTCAGTTTAACGCCGCTATAGCTGAGTTCAAAGCCTCTGGTGCCCGAGATATAGTTTACGCTAATGGTTCCGCTGCCGAAATTTTTCGGAGGAATCAGCGGTGGCTTCAGAGGCACCTGAGCTCCGCTTAACAGGTTATTCTCCGAAATAAATTCCGCGTCAGAACCGCCGTGCAGAAATACGTCTCTGTCGAATCGGATGCTGATGTTGCCCTTATAGGTATTGAGGCCATCCGTCTGGATGGAGCCGCTGGCTCCTGTGTCGTCCTCCACCTCCGGCGGGACCATCTTGCCTTTCTGAAAATCCAAGCCTCTGAAGGTGGCAAGCAGGGACGTATTCTGGCTGCTCTGGGCGGGATAGTTGGACTGCACCATCTTGGGGTTGATGGAGTAGGTAAGGATAATATACCGGGAGTCGTTCAGGTCCTTGCCTGTCTCCAGCAGGGTGTCTGCCCAATCCTCGCCCTTCTTGGGGGCGCTGGTATTGGTTGTACCTGTGGGACCCCAGTTGGAAATGTCCACCGTCTCCGGAGGCGCCAGGGACCCCTCCTTAATGAAGTTATAAAGCTGGTCACGGGCCTTGTCGCTGGCATACATATCAAAGACGGTGTAGCCCGTACTGTAAGCAGTGGCATCGCCGCCCCGGTCCGGGTAATAATAGTGGGCATAGCTTGAATCATTATTGAGGTTGCCGTCCGGCGCGGGGTCCGTCGATGCGGTAGTATAGTTGTAGGGGGTAGTCAGCGCGTCCAGAACGGTAAAGAATACGCCGTCAGACTTCTCCAGATATTTTTCCGGCGTACCGTCCTTGAGATCGTCCACCTCTTTGATTCCGCCGTCTGTATCCACGTTGCCTTGGTGAGCGGTGAACAGGCCGAAGGGCTGGGAGAGGATAGACACCTTATCCTTATTCATGGCATCCGACCAGGAGATCACGCGGTAAGCGCCCTTGGTAGCCACATCGATGGACATGGTCACATCGCCGCTGCTCTCAGCCCGCAACGTCACGGCGGGCTTCATGGCCTCCGGTGTGGTGAACTGATAAATATAGACATGGGACATATTGCTATAGTCATCCACACTGGTGATAACGAAATAGGCAAAGTAGGTGGTATTGGGCTTTTCCTTGTCGCTGGTGATGGCATCATTGATGCCCTCCTGGGGGGTAAAGGTGCCGGAATCCACCACCTGCTGCTGCCACTTGTTCTGGACAATCAGGAGGTTGGAGGGCTCAATGATTTTGTTCTCCTTCTCCGGGTCGTCCGTGGCGTTGGCCAGGTCGGCGTCGGCAACATCGCTGTCCACGCCCTTCATCCAATCTGGCATGGGGTACTCGTTGAGCGATCCGCTCTTGACAGGCGGGCGGGGGCCGTCTGTGGTGATATACATCTGGGGCGGCACCTTGCCGTTGGTCACCACTTGGATATGATCGTTGGGATCAATAATAATGCTTCCATCTTGCGCCTTCGTATAATCCTTCCCCTCTACCATCTCACGGATGGTCGTAAGAGTAGGCTGTTTGCTTTTGCTGTCCACCTCAGAAATGGCGTAGTGAACAGTACCGGCGGAAGTAAGGTTCAGGTTGATGGAGACATCGCCGTTGGTCCCAAAGATAAAGTCCGGCGTGTTGTTGGTGAAGGACGGCACCTTGGAGACGTTGAACTCCCGTTCCAGCAGTTGGGTATCGCTGAACTGGTTGTTGTCGTTCTGCCAGTTACCGATGGACTGGGCGCCGCGGATGATGCCCTTGGCAATCTCTTCCTCCCACTTGGCGTGGCGGGGCTTTCCGGATATGCCAGCCATCTGGTCCAGATTCTGACTCTGCCCGGCCGCTACGTTGATTTCCATATGCGCCGTGTCATCCCAGGTGCGGTAATCCGCACCCCAGTTGTTAAGCTGGGTCAGGCTGATAACGAACTGGTAGTGGTGCTCCTCGCTGAGCTTGTTGAGCTTGGCATACTGGGAAGCATCACAGTTATTGAAGAAGGCGGTAAGGGATCGGCCATCCCAGCCCTTCTTTCCGTTGGGGTCTTTCTCATCCAGCGGCGGCGGGACGCACAGGTCGCTGTTACCCAGGTACATCCAGCCGTGAGCGTCCGCTGTGAGGCTTGCGGTCCCCGCCAGCATGATGTCCTGGTTGGTTGCGTAGTCCAGCACATTGCCATCATGGTCCACGATGCGGTAATAGAGATTGTAGCTCATGGTACTGCGGCTCCACAGGAGGACATCATAGCTGATGCTGTCCGCCATCGAGCTGGTGGACACAGGTTCCATATAGAAGCTCATATCCATCCGGACGGGCTCAGTCGTCCCATCCTTTGTGACCAGCGGCCCCTGATCGCCGATAACAGGCACATCCAGGTTCACGGTGGGCAGGTCCACCACAAAGGGCTTCACATTGTGCCCGGCCTTGGCGGATTCTGTCGCGTAATTCCAGAAATCCACGCCGGTGTCCGGCTCAATGGGGTTCCGGGCGTTGGAGGTATCGGCCAGGTCGTTGATGATGAAGCAGTATTGTCCGCCGTTCTCCAGCTGGAGGCTCTCGGACGGGAAGGTGATCCGGATACCGCCCTCTCTTCGGGACTCCACCTTGGCCTGTGTATAATCAATGGTCCAATCCGTACTCGTATCGTCTGTCCGATATTTATACTTGATCGTTTCCTCCCGCTTCGTCTGCACGTCGTACTTGTGCAGGACGATACTATTGTACAGATTTTCAGCCAGCTGGTTGCGGGCCTCCAGCTTCGAGGCTTCGGTCCCGGTCTGCGTCTCCTGATACAGCTCCAGAAGGCTCTTTCCGCCGTTCTGTCCCAGGTACAGAACATCCTCTGTGACATCCAGGTAGATGTTGGTATCCGCCCGTGGGCTCTGGCCGTCAGAGGTGTTGGAGAAGGACTGTGTGAACACCGGCGGCTTGTTGTCCTCGGTGTTGATGGTCATATGCAGTACGCTGACGGAATAGTTGCGGTCGGCTCCCGCATTGTCCTTTGCCACATAGTAAAAATCGTAGACGGATTCCGGTTTCAGCCCGGAAATGTTGATGGCTCCCTTCACCCCCTCCTTGGCGGAAACCTTGCCGAATTTACCATCCGAGCCAATATTCATGCCGGAGACGACCTGCAAAATAGCGTATTCGCTGTCCAGAGGCGCCCTTTCATAGCTGGTCCCGGGCTCCGGTTTGGGGTACACAGTACCTGCGGGGACCGCCACCCAATATACTGTACCGTTCTCGCTGAGCTGGTATTCCAAGCCCACGCTGGTGGCCTGGGTCTTTACCTGTGTGGGACCTGCAACAAACCACGGCTTGGTCTCATCATCGGTGGTAAACTTCAAAGGCGTGATCTTCCCCTTATTCACCCCATCGGCGTCCACCAGCCACAGGTAGAGCACATAATTGGTCGTCTCATCCAGGATCACATCATTGACCCGGAAGGCGTCCTCCACATTCTTCTTCACATCCCGCACGCCGTAGCCCAGGGCCCCGGCGACCGCGCTGCTCTTGAGCTCATTCTCCGTCGGAGCCGCGGCGCTCTCGGGCAGCAGGGCGTAATACAGCTTGCAATCCTTGTTGGGCATGACCACCACTACGCTGTCGGTCCGGGACACCTCGCTCATCCGCGGATACCCCGTATTGAATGCAGGCACGGTATTATCCGGCGTAGTAAACGAGATCACCTTGACCGCGCTTCTCTGCCCCCTGCCGTCCACCAGGATGGCAGAGAGGTAGTAGGACCCGCCGGGGGTGAGCCCGGCGACCTTGGAGATGGTCTCCTCGTTGCCCTTCGCCACCTTCACCGAGCCGTTTTTCACGGCGATATTCCCGTAGGAGGGCGGCTTGATGAGGTCCTCCTCGCCCACGGACCCGTCGGTGAGGGCGCTGACGGCCCAGTAGATCGTACCGGCCTTGTTGGTCATAAACGCGGCGTCCAGCCCGGTGGGCACGACGTCCTGCGCCTCTGGGTAGCCCGCCAGGATCATGGGCTGCTCGGAGGACTCCTTGGCGGCCACGCTATCCATCTCCTCGCCGTTGATGGTGGCGGTGATGCCCGGGCGGATCTCGATCTCGTCGGGCAGCATCTCCACGGTGCAGCCCGGGGCGTTGACCGTCAGCTTCCCGACGTCGCCCTGTCCGGTGACCTCCACGCCGGTGTCCAGGTTCAGCTCCTTGACCACGGTCCCCCGGTCGATGATCACGGTGGACCCCACTGCGGCCTCATCCACGGTCAGCTTGGCCACGGTGCCGCTGGCGGCCCGGACCTGGGACCCGGGGGTGCGGTTGACGACCTCGCCGATCCGACCGGCCAGGTCCAGCTGGGGGGGCACCCAGCCCTCAGGCTCCTCCCCCTCGGGGTAGGACTCGGCCTCCAGGGAGATATATTGCAGCCCCAGGCCCTCGGGGGTGTTGTCCTCGATGTAGGCGCTGGTGCGCACGGTGGTTTTGCCGATCTCCGTGACGCCGTCGGCCCGCACGGAGACGTAGTTGTCCTGGAGATTGTCCACCAGCAGCTCGTCGGCGGTGACGTTGCGCAGCAGGATGCTGTCCGCGCCGCCCTCCGCCTGTCCGGCGCCGCTGGCGATGATGCGCCCGAGCACCGTCACGTTCTCCAGCTCCACGCCGCCCAGGCCCACGCCGCCGGTGATGTAGAGGTCCCCGCTGACCACGGTGTCCCGCAGCTTCACGCCGGGGGAGGTGATGGTCACGTTGCCGTACACCCCGCCCAGGGCGTAATCGCCCGCCTCCTGGAGGGGCGTGCCCACCAGGGCGGTCACCATGGAGGCCATCTCGCCCCAGCTCACGTTGCGCTGGGGACGGAAGGTGCCGTCGTCATAGCCGCTGACCAGGTAGTGCTCCAGGGAGGACTTGATGGTCCCCTTGGCCCAGGAGCTGATCTGCCGGGCGTCGGTGAAGTCCAGCAGCTCGCCGTTGGACTCCTCCAGCATCATGTTCCGCCCCAGGATGGTGGCGGCCGTCTCCCGCGTGAGCGCGTGGTTGGGGGAGGCGGTGGTGGGGGAGGTCCCGTTGATATACCGGGCGGTGTAGGCGATGCCCACGTCGTCGTAGTACCAGTCCTCCACGGCCACGTCCTCGAAGGGGGTCTCCCCCATCTCGTGGTAGCCGTAGGCCCGGTTGACGATGGCCATGAACTCCGCTCTCGTCAGGGCCCGGTCCGGGTATCCCGCCTGATCCTCCCGGATGAAGCCCCACTCCACCAGCTGGCTGAGGTAGGAGTCCGCCCAGTGGGCGGAGGCCGTCTCAGACGCGCCGGGGAAGCCGGGAACCAGCCCCAGCAGGATTGTCAGCGCCAGCAGGAGAGAGATCGCTTTTCTCCTCCAGGCGCGGAGGGTGTTTGACTGCTGCATAGAAAAAAGCTCCTTTCTGAACGGTGAAAAAGACGCGATTCGCCGGTGGAAAACCGCCCCGGCCTCCGCCGCGGCGGGAAAACGCTATTGTTTCGGCCTCGGCGCGCTGACCTGGATGCTGAACACCGCCTTGCGGATGGCCATCTCCTCATCCAGGCAGAGGTTGGTGAACCGGGCGGCATACAGAGGCCAGGCCTCGTCGGTGTCCAGCTGCCGCAGGATCCTGGTGTGCAGAAGCAGCGGCGAGTCGGTGACGGGCAGCACGATCTGTACCACCTCGCCCACCTTCAGCGCCCGCTCGGTGTGGAAGGCGATGCCGCCGCAGCTGAGATCGTGGCCCCGGATGCCCTTCTGGCCCTTCCAGTAGCCGGAGACGGGGTACATGACGCTCTCGAAGTCCGTCTGGATCCGCAGGTTCTCCCGGGCCTCCTCGCCCAGCATGGCCCCCGGCCGGATCACCAGCCGCTCGCCCCGCTGCATCGTCACGGTGCCCCGCATGGATGCCGAGCTGTTGTCCAGTCCGATGCACTGGATCTCCCCGATCTGCTGGAAGTCCAGGTCCGTCTCCTTCGTCAGGCGCAGCTGCACCACCTCCGTGATCCGGGGGGACTCCAGCACCGCCTGGGCCAGGGCAGAACCCGAGCTGTCCAAAATGAGATACAATCTCTCCACTATCTTGCTCCTCCTTCCTCCACATGGCCGCTGCCCTCCGCGGGAGCCGCCTGCCTCTCCTGCCGCTGCCGCTTCGCCTTGTCCGGGTCGGCGGGGTCAAAATTCAGAAAGTACACGTAAATCTCCACAATGGCCCGGTACAGGGAATCCGGGATCTCCTGCCCCAGGGAGAGCTGGGAGAGCATGGTGGCCAGGGAGTTGTCCTCGTAGACGGGCACGCCGCTCTCCGCGGCCACCTCCACGATCTTCTCCGCCACGTACCCCATGCCCGAGGCCACCACCACCGGCGCGCCGGAGCCGCCGTCATAGCTCAGGGCCACGGCTCTCCCCGCGCCCCGTCCTCTCTCATGCGCTGACATTGATACTGTTCTCTCCTTCATAAATCTTGGGGAATACGGCGGACACGTCCAGGGGGCGCTCCATGGTCTGCACCTGGACGTTCACGGGCTTGAGCCCGTTGTCGCTGAGGATACGGCCCATTTCCCCCTGGACCATCCCCGCAAAGTCGGACACCGCCGGGGGACCGAAGATCTGCAGGTCCACGTTGTCCCGCTGGCAGGTCAGCACCATATCGAAGAATCCCAGCCCCTGGATGTCCATCTTGAAGAGGAAGCGGATGGTGTTCTCCCGCTCCCCGTTGCCCTTCTTGAGGTTGTCCTCCGCATCCGGGTCCACCCACAGCTCGCTGAACATCATCTTCCCCTGCCACTCCAGGGGCAGCGCCAGGTGGGTCAGGGGCATATACACGCTCTCGTTGATGAGGAAGGCGGAGACGATGTTGCGGAAGGCGTCCTGGGCCTCCATGCCCGCCCCGCCCCGGAGGGCCCGCTGGGCCGTCTGGGCCAGCTGCTCGGCGAACCGGTCCTTCCCGGCGGCCTGGGCGAAGGTGCTCCGCTCCAGGAGCCGCAGCAGGTCCACCTCGCTCACGCCCCCCAGCTTCTCCCGCAGAGCGGCGCTGCCGCCCAGCTGCCGGAAGGCCTGCATGACCCCCTCCTTGGACCCGCTCTCATATCGGGCCACGTCCAGGGCCAGCAGCGAGATCAGCGCCCGGCTGAGTCCCATGTCGTTGGTCCGGGAGGTGTACCCCGCCAGGAAGGGCATGATGGTCCCCTGGAGCAGCTTCAGCGCTCCCGCGCGGTCCCCGGAGGCCATCTTCCCCTCCAGGTCCGAGACCATCCCCAGCAGCTGGTTGCCGTAGCTGGAGGGGATGGACCGCGTCAGCCGGGTGAGGGTCCTGAGCAGGTTCCCCTGGATGTGCCCGGAGGAGGAGTAGTCGCTGTAGCGCTTGAGGAACTGGAGGATGCTGCCCCGCAGCGCCTCGGAGCTGCTTCCCGCGTAGGCCTCCCGCAGGATGTTGAACAGGGGGCCGGAAAACCGGTTGCCCAGCTGCATCTGGGAGCGGAAAAATTCCCCGAACTCCCCCTCGTCCATCTTCAGCATATCCAGCAGCGTGCTCATCTCCACCGCAATGCCCTCCTCCATGCCGGAGGAGACCCGAGTGCCCTGGTAGGAGCGCAGCACCTCGGTCATGGTGCGCACCAGCCCCGGCGTCTCGCTCATTCGCTGGAGGAAGGTGAGATAGTTGGAATCGTAGCGGGCCGCCTGACTGCCGGTCTCTCCGGCGTCCTGCCGCTCCGCGCGGTTGTCCGGACGGCTGACCCGGTTGAGGTCCGGCGCGTTCTGTACCCTCGGGTCGTTGGGGATGGAGGGCATGTTCCGGTTTATTAAGTTGGCGTCATTTCCTGGGACCGCATTGGTTACACCGAGCAGATCTGGCATGAGCGACACTCCAATCAATCCTTCCACACCGGGGGCCGGCGGATTTTTCCCCGCCGCGCGGTATGGAAAATAATTAAGTTGGCGGATGTCTTATTTTTAGTGGGCATCCTGCCGATAATTATGATGATGAAATCAGCGCGGGGGAATTTTGCCCTTTTGGCCCCCCGCGGGGAACAGAAAAAATACGGGAAAAGGTGGCGTTTTTATGGGTAGTGGCAGCGACAGCATCCTGGATATGTATCTGTATGAGACGAACACCCTGCTTGAGCAGCTCGACGGGATTCTTCTGGCGGCGGAGCAGGCGGACACGTTCTCTCAGGACAGCGTCAATGAGATCTTCCGCATTATGCACACGATCAAGGGTTCCTCCGCCATGATGGAGTTCTCCTCCCTCATGACCGTGGCCCATCGGATCGAGGATCTTTTCTTTATCATCCGGGAAAAGACCATCGACGTCGTCCCCGAATCGCTTCGCCCGGAGCTGTTCGACATGCTCTTTCAGGCGGTGGACTTCTTCCGGAGCGAAATCGAGAAGGTGGAAAACGGCGAAGCTCTCTCTGAATCTATCGACAGTATCGTAGATAAAATTAATAGTCTTATCAACAAAATTCAGAACGGCGGCGGCCCGGAGGAGGCGGAAAATTCTTCCGCTTCGCCCGCGCCCGCCGCGGAGGCCGCCGACCAGGCGTATCCCTTCGGCATCCGCGTCTTTTTCGACGAGGGCAGCGGCATGGAGAACCTGCGGGCCTTCATGCTGGTGACCGCCGTGAAGGATTACAGCGGCGACTTCATCACCGTGCCCCAGAACGTGGAGAATGACCCCTCCACCTCCGAGGCCATCGCCGAGGGCGGCTTCTGCCTCTGGTTTAGAGAGGCCGGGGAGCGGGACTGCGCCATCTCCGC
>ERZ778511.1091-NODE-1091-length-20568-cov-7.182762_pt1 | contig 20568 bp, 23 predicted proteins | sample MGYA00510347_ERZ778511 | MGnify/ENA primary metagenome ERZ778511 (study PRJEB29527, sample SAMN07138967) | mouse gut metagenome | material: feces | host: mouse | place: China:Nanjing | collected 2016-01-25 ...
GCATAGGCTATTGCCAGAATTTCCAGTATTTACAAGGCTTTGTGGGCTCTGCCCAAACCCGGCCTCCGGAATAAGGATAAAGGTCATAGACACAAAAATAAGAACACTACCTTTTTATTTTTCAGGTATGCCCTTTTTCTAATATACAGAATTTTCATTTCAGGTTATCTTCAATCATCGAGATAACTTTATCAGGAAGCATATCCAGATCTGACCTTCTATCCATGAAAAGCAAGTTACTATATTTTTTGTCTGAATTATCTTTTGAAAAAATATGGCTGACCTCGTATGCAGTCTTGCTTTTACTGAAACAGTCTTCATCCCGTAGTGATTCCACTATGTAACATTCACTTTTTTCCTGTCCATTTTCATGATACTCTTTGTTCAGACACAGGGTAAAATTAAGGTTGGTTGTCCCAAACCTGTAGCTTTTTGTATTTGTCAGGATCTCCTCCAGCATGAAATTCTCTGTTCTTGCCAATACAGCAATCTCACATATATGTTTTAATTTCTTTTTACATAGTGAATATGGATGCCTGGATGTAAAATAAATTTGTGAAGACTGTAACTGATTTTTTACTGCATACTGATAAAATCTCCTGGCTGAAAGGTTGGTTTCCACTCCGGTCAAATGCCTGAAACTATCAGATTTAAAACAAACCTCTATGTATCTGCCATCGAAAACGTATAAAAATTTTTTTCCAACAAGATGTTTTTTATATAACTGTGCAGCCTTACTGATCTCATTTATGATTAGTTTTCGGTCATTAATTTTCTTTTTATTCATCATATAATCTCTTTCCTATCATGGCTTTTTATTTTCATAAATGTATCTCCAATATTTTAAAATATAATTTTCTTCCACACGGAATCCGTCAAAGCAGTTTCTAATTTTGACGCCACCGCTGACAGCGTTTCAACTGGTCCTTGCATTCATTATACGTTTATGCTACATTAAAATCAAGAAATTTAATTCGCAAATCGATTCTTATATATAGAGAAAGGAGAATCAATGAGAAATAAAATTCCTAATTATCATTTTGGAAAATGTTTAAAATACCTGTATTCTATTAATGAAATAGATACCAGCAAACGCGGATGGGCTGATTCAGTTGCATCTTCCCTATTTGATACAGGCATACTGGCATACCATTCAGCTAATGATGTAAAAAATATTGATGCAAGGACAAAACAAAAGTACAGCGTAAAAAAATCACTGCAGAATCATTTAGCAAAGAATTCTGCAGAAGAAATCAGTGTACAATGGCTTTCTGTATATTGCAATTACTTTGACTGCAGTGCAGATTATTTAATGGGATATATTGAAAAGCCTACTTATGCCTTGACAGATATTAATGAAAAAACAGGTCTTTCTGTAGAAGCGATAACAGCGCTTGAGCTGCTGAAATCTGATACAGAAAATATTCATCTATTTCATAACATAGAATTAGAAACTCTGGATTTTGTTTTAAAAAGTATACGCAAAAAACAAATCCTTCAAAAAAACGGTATTGGGTTTACTGAATCCATCTTTCATTTTATCGGGCTGTATCTCTGCTCTGGCGAAATTGTAAAGGAAAGGTCAGACAGTATTCGGTATAGATATGATGATAAACACTTTGGATTTTTTAAGGTTGGTGATACTATAGATAACCATATTGTTCAAAATATTTATGTAAATTACAATGATACCAAAATAAATATCAATGATTTGGAAAAACTATCTGTTTTGAATGTTAATAACAATCAGCACTATGTATTAAACATCTCAAGGCTTTTTAAAGCACATGCATTTGATGGAATTCAGGAAAAATTAATTGAACTATCAGATGAATGGAAAAAAGAAAGCCATAAAGATTAATTACAAATACCCAAAATATTTGAGCTACAGAAATAGCTATCTTTAAAAAATAAAAATGCGTTGGACATTTAGTTATCCAACGCATCGGTAATCTAAAAAAGCGGTTTTATGCTGGCTGTCAGCCGGGATACCCTTCCAGGCATCAATCAGTCGCCGGAATGTTAAGTCCCCGACGCGGACTCACCGTATCTCCCTGGTGCGGGCGCAGCATCCTTCCGGATACTTTAAAGTCCTGGTATATTACCTGCCCAGGCGCAGTACAGCTTGATACGTGCCGCTTCACGGAACCTTTCTGGTTCACTTATAGTATATGTCAAAATGTTTGATTTATCAATGATTTTTTTGGTATAAAAGTTTATTTTTCTGAACTAAATACGTTCGTCTAAAGTGGTATATAAATAGTGTACGGCTGGATACAGCAGTTGTCAAGAATCTGGTACTTTTTAGTAGGCTTTTATTTTGGTACAGTGAAAACTGTTGAATGCATGGATATAGATTTATCTGTATCATTGTATAAACAAATGTAGGCATATATGAAAATTTATTCTGTATCTGTAATATAAATATATTTTACATGTATAAATGGATGTGACCTTACATATCATTTATTTACATATATTAATAAGATATTATAACAGACATTAATACAGACATTGCTAAAATAGAAATCCGGAAAGCTGCGTGAAACAAGGGAATTTTATATATAATTATAAATTACGTTTTTTAGTGGTGGATGAAAAATAGAAAATGCAGATGAATTTCTTAAAATATGGATATAATTCTATCTGATTTGATGAAATTATCTTCAAAAGGATGAAAACCTGATAGTGTTGATAACTTAAATATTCAGAAAATTTAAATATTTATTTTAAATATTTGGAAAATAATCGAAATAAACAGAATGTTTAGAATAATAGAAATGAATGAAGATTTTAATCAATTAAAAAAGGGCATAAAATCCCTGAAGCCATGCGGGATATTCAAAAAAACAGGTGTTCTTTTTATCCCCCATGTAAAGCAGCGCGGCATGGTGCCATGCGTACCCTGTCTGGATGTTATGCCGCAGCCCTGTCGGCTGACAGCATGGCACGTATGATGGTGCGCACGATGCCGCCGAAATTCCGGATTTCCGTCCCATGCAGGGTGTAATCATTATAGACGGATATGACGGCTTTCCGGACCATGTCGCGGCTGTACTGTACGCACATGGACGCCAGATCCTTATAATCTTTTTCGGAGAGGCTGAGCAGTTCGTACCCGCCAGCTATAGCGATATGGTAATCTTCCAGGCGGGCATCGGCCAGCGGATCAGCGCCGTTTAGATAGGTTCTGCCTGCCTGGGAGAGCGTCTGGTTGAGGGTATCTATGTAAGATTTTATTTCAGCTTCTTCGTTTTTTAACATTGCGCTGCGAATGTTTTTCTGCACAAATTCCCTGCTTGTGTGGAATGTCACGGCCCTTTCATAAAAATCACACTTGAAAATGGAGCTGTCCTGCTGCAGTGCCCGGACAATCACGTTGCGCTTGCAGTAAGCCGGAAGAAAGCCGCGCAGTTTTTTATAGGTGGTCGTGGCTGATGCAAGCTCCGGGTCTTCCGTGCTGCTGGAGGAGCTGCTGTCAATTTCCAGGATCCCTTTTAAATTCAGCCGTAGCGTATTCACGCCTTGTAATCCGAGGATTTTGTGCATCATGCCGGATGACATCGTAATATAGCCCCTGCCGCCTTCTGCGGCGGTTTTATGGTAATCCCTGTATTCCGGAAGAATGATATTGATGCAGCCGTCATAAATCCCGGACTCACAGGTATGGCAGTAGCCGTAGCCGGAAAGGGTCTTGTTGCAGGCACGGACAGTTGCCGTGGTGCATCCGACCATTTCCGCCAGCCCTTTTATGCTGATATCCGTGACCATGCCGCTGGCATTTGGCTGTAAGAAATGATAGACCATCAGAAGCTTAATGGCGTTGCTTTTTAAAGTCTCCTGGTAGCCGAACTGGTTCTTTTCGTTGATGTACTTTTTCTTTTCGGTATAAGTTTCCGTGTAGACAGCCTGCGGGCATTCCTTGCATTTGGATTCCAGTATTTCCATGGCTTCCCCTGCGCCCAGGTCACGCATCTGGCACTTGGCCTGGCAGAGCGGGCAGCCGGCGCAGCCGGATTTTTCCTCGTCCAGTTTTGATTCCGCTACTTCAAAGACATCTATGTAGTTTTCCTGCAGGCCGATCGCCTTTGTGATCACGCCTTTCCCGATGCGGGCATAATTACTTAATTCCATGACAATATACCTCATTTCTGTGGTTACTGCCGTTTTTACATCCGTGGTGTAAAGAAAGGGAAATAAAAAGGGCAGTGTATGATTTTTACCATACGCTGCTCATTTCTGTAAGAAATATGTATAAAACTCCCACTTGCAAATCTAAAATATCTTTGTTATAATAAACTCCGAAATAATTAGATTTGTTAGGGCGTGTTTATGACACTCTGAGCGATATGGTGACGTCATATCATTCGGAACTTTCGGAACGGGCAATTCCTGAAAGAGTCCTACATGATAAAAGCCTTTCCTTTTGCTGGATTGGCTTTTTTTCTGTTTTTTTGATGTATTGTATATACTTCATTAATTTGTATCAATGTCTATTGTACAAGTTACAAAAAAAAAATGCAATACTTTTTTTGCTTAAAATTAAAAAAAATCCAAAATTGGTATTACTTTTTATATAATTATTAATACCGATATTTAAATAAAGTCATCTTCATCTAATAAAGATTTGTTTTCTCTTACATACTTTGTGATTATCATATTAAGCGCAGAATTATTTGATAATCCTTGCATTCTGTTAATTTTCGTAAATGCATTGAACATTTTCATATTTACTTTGGCAGATATTTGTTTATTTTTTAAACCTTCTCTGGATATGATGTTTTCGATTGGTTTTTTGTTTTCGCCTTTTTCTTTATCTTTCTTTTCTGCAGCCTGTTTTGCTTCTTTTGCTTCCATTTCTTGTACGGTATCTAATAATTTTCTTGGCATTTTAAGATCTCCTTATAGTAATAATAATTAATACTTTTTATATTTATATGGTTACTATATAATAACTATTAATATTTATCATATAATAGGTATTAACTAATTTTGAAAGCAATTTCCATATAAGCTTTTGCAGCTTTTGCTTTTTGATTTGCTAAAACGACAGGTTTTCCGTCAGCTATCGACCTGTTAACATCTGCTGAATCTCTTACAATTCCTAATATAGTCGATTTGCTTTCCAAAAGAGTTAAAACATCTTTATTATCATTTAATTTCATTTTATACATGGTAGCAATAATCCCATCTAAAATGAGATCTGGATTCAGGGAGCGATCACCATCACCACTCTGCACATCAGTTATTGTATTCATTAAAGCTTTTAATCCTCTGTAGGCAAGGTATTCTGTTTTTACAGGAATAATTACTTCATCAGCAGCTACAAGCGCATTTATAAGTAGGGTACCAAGCTGTGGAGGGCAGTCAATAAAGATATAATCGAAATATGGTTTTAAAGCTAAAACAGCTTTCCTTAATTGTACATCGCTATTACGTCCTACAACAAGCTTTGTTTCTGTGACAGCAAGATCAATATTGGAAGGAATAATAAATAGATTATCTAACCCCGTACTTTCTACATTAAATGCACATTCAGCAGGATTTGTTTTGCCTGTGAATAATTTGCATACATTGTAGTCTTCAAATTCCTCTGCATCGGGATTCATTCCACAACTGATTGTTAGACTCGCTTGTGGATCTAGGTCAATCATTAATACTTTCTTATTTATGATAGCTTTTGCGGCAGCTAGATTGTATGTTGTTGTTGTTTTCGCTACTCCGCCTTTTTGATTTGCTATGGCGATTACTTTCATAGATTGTTCTCCTTTCATACAAAAAGTAATTAGGCGTTTGCGAAACGCCAGAACCCGCATAATCACGGGATTCTTTTTGTCACAAATTAAAATAACTCCTCACCGGATATGGTATAATAGAGTTGCCAAGAAACCATTAACCATCACCAAGAAAGGAGTTATTCTGATACCTATGATACCATATAAACAGCTTTCTTTGGCAGATATTTTTTCAGATTGCCAGCAAATATTCGATCATGACAAACCTGCGTTTCTTTCTCTCTTAGAAACCCATATCGACATGGATGAAATTATTCCGGTTTCCTTTAGAAATCATTTTTATGCGCGGGCGGGAAGATCCCGTATATACCCTTTACAGGCTTTCCTGTGGGCTCTGATCATTCAGCGTGTTCTCTCTATCCCTACAGACCAGCTTCTCCTGACTTTTCTCGCTTACTCGAAACCTCTTCGTGAGTTCTGTGGTTTTACCAAAGTTCCGGACACTTCCAAGATCACCCGTTTCAAACAGGACTTCTTAGATGATCTGCAGCTCGTATTTGATAACCTTGCTGACTTAACTGAGCCCATCTGTCAGGCCATTGATTCTGCCAAAGCAGATATGACTGTCTTTGACTCTTCCGGAATTGAGGCTTTCGTTACCGAAAACAATCCTAAATATGCCAACCGTATTATCAAACAGCTCAAAGCCTATGCAAAAGCTAACAACTTCGATAAGAATTATGATCCTTATAAAGCCGCTTATGGCTCTATGCCCTCCCATGCTTCTGCTAATCCGGAGATCAAGCAGCTGTATATCAATGGGCATTTTTGCTATGTCTTCAAGTTTGGCATTATCACCAACGGGCTGGGTATCATCCGTCATATCTCTTTTTATAACAAAGACTTTATGACATCTCATCCTGATATTGTTGTCGAAAAGAAATCCGATTCTCCTGACGAAGATAAATGTGTTCATGATTCAAAACTTTTGATCCCGACACTCAAAGACTTCTTTTCCAAACATCCTCTGATCAATCCTAAAACATTCCTTGGTGATGCTGCTTTCGATACTGTAGAACTCTATAAAAGCCTTCTTACCGGCTGCACTTTTGGTGATAACAGACATTTCTCGAAAGCTTATATTCCACTGAATGCAAGATCCGGACTTAAAGATCAGGATTATACCATCAATGAGGATGGTATTCCATGCTGTCCTCATGATCCTTCACTTCCCATGAAACCGGAAGGCAGCAAGTCAAACCTAAGAAGCGGCATACCTACTTTCAAGTTCGTCTGTCCAAAAATGAAATGGATTTACGACAAAACAACCCAAAAAGCACATCGCCAGTGTTTTTGTGATAACCCTTGTACTTCATCTAAATGCGGGCGCATGGTCTACATCTATCCAGAAAAGAATCTTCGTGCTTATCCCGGAACAATCCGCGGAACCGAAGAATGGGATAATACCTATAAAATCAGGACTGTTGTTGAAAGAGACATCAATCACATCAAGGATAGTCTCTGTCTTGCAGGACGTAGAACCCAAAATGAGAAAACTTTACATGCCGACCTGATCCTTGCAGGCATCACACAGCTCATTACGGTTGTTCTTGCAGACAAAATCAACCATCACGAATATATTCGAAGTCTGAAGCCTCTCATAGCATAGGACTTACCAACTTCCCAGAGCCTGAGGCTTATTAAAGTGCGCTTAAAATCAGAAGTTATCCACATTTCATCTTATAATTCGCGCTCTGCACGAATTCTTCCGTGTTTTGCTTCAAGATTACGAACGAGTTTAGAGAGTTTCGCAATCACCTAAAAAAGTAATACTAATAATATACAAGTTTGTAATATTTAGTATATTATTAGTATTACTTTTTGTAAAGTGTTTTATAAATCAATTTGATTTGTATTTGTTTTTATAAGAAAATGTATTCGTCTATTATCTCTAGAAATTGTTTCATTAAAAAGGAACTGCCAAACCTTTTTCAGTATGGCAGGCACGGCAGCTCCTTATTTTGCATTAATGTAATGACCTATTGAAAATTATGGTAAAATATGGTAGGATAAAAAGAAACGGTGGTGTTATATTTATGGGGAGAACAAGAACTTACCATATCTTTTTATCCGATGATGAGAAAAAGACGCTTCATAATACTATAAACAATAAAAAAACATGTAAAACGATCATCCGCAGATGTTTCATACTTCTTGAGTTGGATGAAAACGCATCTGCACGCCTAACCCAGATGCAGATTGCAAAATCATACGGCGTAAGCAAGGCAACGGTTTCAAACATTGTAAGGGCTTATGTGGATGGCGGCATTCAGGCAATCACGGCAATCAAGCGCAACCCGAACTCAAATGCCCGCAGAAAGGCGGACGGCAGGATGGAAGCGGAGATCATCCGGATTGCCTGTGGGCCGGCGCCGGAAGAAAGATGCCGCTGGACGCTACGCCTTCTTGAAAAGCAGGTCCGCCTGGAGCTCGACGCGCCTGTCGGACGGGAAACCATCCGACGTGTATTAAAAAAACGAACTCCGCCCCCACATGAATGAATACTGGTGCATCCCGCCAAAGGAAAACCCTGATTTTATCGTGCGCATGGAAGACATCTTGGATGTCTATGAAAAGCCATATGATGCCAAACCCCTGTAATCTGCATGGATGAAAAGCCATATCAGATGCTTGGGGACCATCTGGAGCCGCTCCCGGCGCGTCCTGGCGACATACAAAAAACGGATTCCGAATATGTCCGCAAGGGAACCTGAAGCATCTTCATTTTTGTTGAGCCGCTGTCAGGATGGCGCCATGCCAGTGTACAGGAACATCGCACGGCAGAAGACTGGGCCTTTGAAATAAAAGGCCTGTTGACAGAATGCTATCCAGATAAGGAAAAAATCATCCTGGTAATGGATAATTTAAACACGCATGTCCAGGCATCCTTGTACAAGTGTTTTCCGGCCCCGGAAGCCCGCAGCTATGCAAAAAGGCTTGAGATCCACTATACACCGAAACATGGAAGCTGGCTAAATATTGCAAAGATAAAACTGAATGCTATGACCCGCCAATGTCTTGCGCGTAGGTTGATGAACCTGGAAACCGTCACGCAGGAGGTTTCCGCCTGGGAAAATATGCGAAATGAGGATGCATGCAAAGTAACTTGGCATTTTACCGCAGATGATGCACGAAATAAACTGGCGTCATTATATCCAAAATTCACCCAAGCAGAGTAGTAAGATATCTCTGCATAATTACCATAAATACCAGCGAGTCACTACACTAGTGTACTGACCGCTTATAAATTATGGTAATTTATCTGGTGATTTTACTCCTTGGATTCTTCATATTTGGGATAAAGGGAAATAAGTTTTGTTGCGGTGTTGTAAATTGCCATGCCACTTTTCCGCAGTCTTCATTTCTCATCCGCTCCCATGCTGCTAATTCCAGCCGGATGGCTGCTATTGAATCCAACCGCCTGGCGAGACACTGCCTTGTCATTACATTAAGCTCAATTTCAGCAATGTTCAGCCAGCTCCCGTGTTTGGGTGTATAGTGGATTTCAAACCGCCTGGCATAGCTGCGCGCCTCCTGTGCCGGATATTTTTTATACAGTGAGCCGATTACATGGGTATTCAGGTTATCCATAACCAAAATGATTTTTTCATTGCCAGGGTAACATTCTGTCAGGAGATATTTTATTTCTTCCGTCCAATCAAGTGCTGTCCGTGTTTTTCGGACATGGCTGCAGCGCCAGCCGCATAACGGCTCTGTAAAGATAAAAATACTGCAGGTCCCCTCCCGGATGTATTCCGAATCCGTTTTCTGGTCGTCTCCAGGGCGCATGGGAAGCGGCTCACGGGTTTCACCAAGGCGCTGGTAAGGCTTTTCGTACATGCACACGACTAGGAGGGACGGATCATACGGCATTTCATATATGTCAAGTATATCTTCCATGGCTGCGACAAATTCAGCGTTTTCCTTTGGCGGGATGCACCAGTAATCATTCATGTGGGGCCGGAGTTCGTTTTTTTTAGAGCAAGCCTGATCGCTTCGCGCCCGATCGGTTCATCAAGTTCCAGGCGGACCTGTTTTTCCAAGAGGCGCAGTGTCCAGCGGGCGCGGCCTTCTGGTGCCGGGCCGCAGGCAATGCGTATTAGCTCGGCTTCCACCCTGCCATCCACTTTGCGTCTGGCATTCTGCCGAGGATTCCGGTTGATTTTAATAATCGCAGCGATGCCGCCTTTCACATAAGCGGAAACAATATTTGAAACGGTTGCCTTGCTGACGCCAAAAGTTTTTGCAATCTGCATCTGTGTAAGATGTCCCTGCACATTTTCATCAAGCTCCAGAAGTATCCGGCAGCGTCGAATTGTCGTTTTACATGTTTTCTTGCTATTGATGGCAGCGTGAAGAACTTTTTTGTCTTCTTCCGATAAAATTATTTTGTAGGTTCTTTTTCTTCCCATTAGGACACCCCGTTTTTCCTTTTATCATACCATACAAATACCATAATTTACAAGCGGTCAGTACACTAGTTTAATACTTACCCATATTTTCATGTAGTAATTTAAAAATATTACGAGTATGAATGCTTCATATTTATTTTATATTACTTTTTACCAGAGATATTTCAATGCCTCCTATTCTTTGAAAAAATGTTCGTTTAATATTATTTTTTAAATTTTTGCTAATAGCAGCTAAAATAAAGTTGATATTATAGTTTTTTTGGCTGCTTCTAATTGGTATCTTAGCTATTTCTTGTTCTAAATCTTGTTTAAATTCAAAATGTAGGCTTCCCTCAAGTATATTTGCTAATCCTAGGTCTAAGCTAGATTTTATTTCTAGGATATCGTATTCATTGACGTTCTTAATACCATTAACACACGCACTAATATAGGTATATATTGGTTCTCCAGAATGTGTTTTAACTAGATAATTTGTATCTGGAATTGCCAGAAGAACATTATCTCGATGACGAACTTCACCATTTGAATTACAAGGAAGTACAAAATGCGGAACTAAATTGTACTGACTATTTGACAGTATTACACTTAGGCAGAGCTTTTCAACTAAAGTATGTATTTCAATTACTTTAACTAAAATTTTCTTCCCATACCAAAATAGTACCATTTCGTCATATGGCATCAGAGATTGAAGTATATTAGTATAAAGAGCATCTATTTCCCCATTAATTGTCAAGTATTCCTTTTTATAAATTTCAAGTACAATCACATCACCTTTTATTACTTCTCCTGTAAACAGAATAGTAGAACGCAAGATACGAATATCTGATTCCGACTGCTTAGAACTTAAAAAATAACGTTTAGATGTATGTCCATCCATATTTTTTATTGATTTGAATATTACGCCTCCAACATTTCCTTCAAGCAGCATATTGCAAGATTGTTTTGCTCCGTCCGCTTTAAGACTTTCTATTATACATTTTGCATAGCAAATTTCATTATCACGTTTATCTAAAATTGGTCCTAAAAAAACATTATTTGTATCAAAAAGTGTTCCGTGAATTGCGCGAATTTGAAGAGCCGTCTTACTTGAATAATTAACAGTGGTTCTCATTGGTCTATCCACACTAGCCATAGAAAAAATGCGATCTTGACCTTTAACATACGGTTTCAATAATTTCTTTAAACAAGTTATTAGAGGTCCATTTCCTGGTAAGTTTTTTCCGTCTGGTTCGGCATATATATTTTCCTCCTCGCGACGAAAAAAAACTTTCATGCGTGGTTTTTTCTTCTTATTTTTTTCTTGGGTAATTCTAATCGAAATGGGAACAATCGGGATAACATATTTTCCTCCAAATTTTTTCGTATAACATTGAATACAAGAAACAGCTTTTTGTATTGATTCAATTTGAGATTGAACACCGTTTTCATTGTCATTATGTATGATTACTTGATCAATTTTTGATAAAACAATTACAAGATGTGCCGGCGAGCGATAATCACACCAGATTCGCACTGGCTCAAAAAGTTTTCTTTCTTGTTTATCAATTAATTCCGAATGTGAGTTGCTTTTTTTACTACTATTTAATGCATCTTCAAGCTTTAAGACTTCTGCAATATCTAGCACAGCCAGTCCAATATCTCCTTCAAAAAAACCTTTATACTTATCGCTAATTCGCTGCCGAAATCCTGGAAGATCGATAAATGTACAAGATGTATTTTCATTTTCATTTTGTCCATTCCACATCTCCTTACGCTCACTCATACAAAGAGTGAGTTGTTTATGATGCAATCTTTTAGAACTTCCCAAAGTATTTTCCTTTTCACCTGTAAATTTACGTAATTCATCTCGGTCTAGTGATACAAATGATGGCAATATAATATCTTTACGAATATGTTTTGGATTATAAGGATCTCCAATATGAAAGTCATCATCCATACCCAATTTTTTGATAAGCTTTAACTTTTGCAATATTTCTTCATTTAATTGCGGATGTCGAAGCATTGCTGTGGTCAAATATCCCAAAAGTGTTGTTTTGCCACTATGTGGTGCTCCAAAAATAACAATATTACTCATTGAACGTCTCCTCTCTCTGATAATATTTTGTAAATATTTACTCCATAAAAGTGTTCAAATTGAAAATAAATATTTGATTCATGAGACAGTGCCTCAATCAACAGTTTTCGTAAATTTTTACAATTAGCTTGCACAAAAATAGTATCGTGAAAATCTGTAGGATACCTTGCTAAACATTCTCCTAAATCATCATTAGAGTCTATAATTTTGCAAACCTGTAATTTAATTTTATCAATCACATTGTCTACTGATTCCATTAATATTTCATTAGGCTCATCTTGAGAAATCATTGGTAACCAACGCATAAATGCAAGAATATGTGAATGCAATTGTAAAACTGTCACATCTTCAACAACTGAATCATATTCTGTTAAGTTATTTTTCTTTTCACATAGATTATCAATATAATTTATATAATTTTCTGGTTTATATATATCATCAAGTAGATTCGAAATTTTGTTAAGATTTATTCGAATGCTTAATATATCAGTTGATGAAATTTTTTTAAATTCATTAAACAATTTCTCTATTTGTTCATATCTTTTATCATTTTGTAAGGTTTTTAATATAAATATATTATTTTTAGAATTTCCAAATGCCAAGTCTTTCCATGGTTTGGAAAGCATTCTTTCTAACAACCCTCCACGTTCGTCAACGTAGTTTGGAAAACTTTCATTTAACATGAAATTAAATATATTTTCTTGAGTGTTGTTTAATGGTTTTCTGTACTTTATATTCCTCAATAAATCCTTCAGTCTTCTGTCATTTATTGCTTCTGCATAATCATTAAAATAATCAAATACAAATCCAAATCTATGTATTATATCTATATCTGTTGGCAATGCCTTATTATTAGTTTCGTTTGACATTAAGCGTTGCTCTAATTTTGCTATTTGTTTATAAAATTCAAACATACAATAGTTTGGAGCCTTTCCATTTTTTTTCTCACATTTTTCTTTACGCTTTTCCATCCGCTCTACAAATTGTCGAAATTCTTTTGTAGTTGCATGTTGACTACCTTGTTCTGGCTTCCTCTTTGCTATTTCATGTTTAACTGATGCATATATTTCTTCGATTTTAGTTTCAATTTGATTGCTTATTTCATTAACAAAGGTTTTATAATCTCCCCCACAACATATAAACAAATGATAAAGAAATGGACTGTGTGCTATTTTTTCCACGATATCACCTCTAACATCTTTTTGTATTTTGAGTTTATTTTCAGTTTATCCTTTTTATTTGATTTATCCGATTTTGTCCCCAATTATATAAAATTGTCCGATTATATTTTTCACTGTCTGATCCTGTCCTCGTCTATCTGATTATACATGCCTTACTATGCTATACTGCCCATATAAAATTAAGAAAGGAGCTGTAATTATGAATGTATTATCTGCTATTTATTACCTTGGCATCATTGCATGTGGAATGCAAGGTTCTGAGAAATCCCAACAACAACATATGAATTTTTCTCTATCTGCATCATTTGTTTCAGCTTTAGGGGGTGGGATGTTTCGTGATCTGGTTATACTGTTTGTATTTCCAATTGCTTTAACTAAAAAATGTATCCCAGATGTTACGATAGCTTTATGTGCAGGTATTTTGTACCAAGTTCTTTTGCGGAAACATTGGTTACAAAATATAATCAAACAATTTGTTTTCATAGCGGATGCACTTGGTTTAGGAACATTTATTGCAATCGGAATTGATAGAGCACTTGCATTTGGAGCAAGTCAAACTATAGCTTTTTATTGTGGAATAATTACAGCATTAGGTGGCGGTATTCTTTCTTCATTGATGTGTGGACAATGTATTTATAAAATACTAACATCGAATATAGGCTATCGCATTATCACAATTTTAGGCTCGTTTATATATATTAATTGTTTAACAAATGGAGTTAACCCGACAACAGCACAATCTGTATTAATATTGTACACAGTTTTCTTTGTTTTAATTTACAACTTTAAATCATTATTGATTAAATATTGTATGAATGCATTTAGATACAGGATTGTAAAGTGTCTGCCTATTCCAATGGCAGTCATATTATATCAATTAAAATTTAAACCTTATATTCCATATGAATTATCGGTTCCTCAGTGTTTTAGTACTTTTAACAATATTCACGGGAAAGATTTATATCATATAAAATATAAAGCAATTTTACTAACTTATAATATACTCTATCCACGCCGTTTTGCCCGAGGTAGATAATCTACCTCGGAATTATAAATACCTCTGTTGATTTGAGTCCTTTCTTTTTTCACAATATATTCTCTAAGGCCACAATAATACTATTATATAACATGTATGTTTTTTTTCAACCTATAAATTTCGTATTAAAAACACAATCAAAATATGAAAATAATGCTAAAATTGTTTTTCTTAATTGTACATTGCTATTATATCCAATAAACAGTTTTATTTCTGTCACTGAAAATCAATATATGAATTCATAATGTTATTTTAAAGGCTGTACTAGTAGTACTTACAATATAAATTAATAATATATATAAGGATTACTTTGTTCATAAAATAGAAAATTCACATAAAATTATTTATATTTTTTCTGCAAGCAGAAAACGGGTGTATGCATAAAAATCAATTACATACATGAGAGGAAATACTATGATTACAGTTGCATACATCCGTAAAATCAATTACACAGATTACAACGAGGTATGGGCAATCGTGCGCTCATTAAAAAATCCGGGAAATATGAAACATGTACCAGCACTTTCACCATCATGGAATCTGTTTAAAACGTACCTGGGCCTGCGTGATGCCGGAAAATGGAATGCAGAATCATTCCGCGATGTTTATATGACTGTTTTCTTACGGGAAATGCGGTCTCCGGCTGTACGCGATAAGCTCACAGAGCTTATCAGGCTTGACAGACAGGGAAAGCGTATATGCCTGGCATGTTTTTGTCCTGACGAAACACTGTGCCACCGGAGCATAGTCGCTGGCATCCTGCAGTATGCAGGCATTCCGGTAAATGGTGTAAAAGATAATTATTCCCAGTATGGCAGGATGTGGTGTGCCATGCCGTGATTTTTGACTGGCATTGCGGCTATACAATCAAGACAAATTCAGATATAATGAGTAACAATAGGAATAATGGAGAGGAGAGATCCTCTCCAGCGAAATATAGAAAGGATTTTCATATGGAACAGTTCTTAATGAAGCCCAAAGTGGACTTTGCATTTAAAGAGATAATGACGGATGAAAAGGCACGCACCGGATTTCTGGCTGCTGTACTGAAAATTAATCCGGAAGACATAAAGGAGACACAGATACTCAATACAAACCTGCGCAGAGAGCATGAGGATGACAAGCAGGGGATTTTAGATGTCCGGCTCCTGATGAACGACGATGCAGAGATAGACATAGAAATACATCTGTCACAGTTAAAAGTATGGGCGGAACGGTCGTTATTTTATCTGTCAAAGATGTATACGGAGCAGATCTCGCCGGGCCAGAGCTATAATGTATTTAAAAAGTGTATCAATATCAGCATTCTGGACTTTGAGCTTTTCCCGGACGAAACGGAGTTCTACTCGTGCTTCCATATCCGCGAAGATACACGTAATTTTATTTATACAGACAAAATGGAGTTTCATCTTATAGAACTGCCTAAACTCCCAAAAGAGCTTAGGGAAGACAGCAGCGACGTAGAGCTCTGGGCAAAGTTCATTAATTCAGAGCGGAAGGAGGATTTCGATATGCTTGCACAGAAAAACCAGTATATAGAAAGCGCGTACGAACGTCTGCAGATGATCAGCCAGGACAGGGAGAAGCGTCTGGAGTACGAAGCCCGTGAGAAAGCCATCCTGGATCATAACCAGATGATGTTAGAAGCTGAGGAACGTGGACGGGAACAGGGTGAAGACCGTATTAATAAGTTGAATACATTTCTGATCCATGAAAATCGTTATGAAGATTTGGAACGTTCTACGAGGGATAAGGAATATCAGAGACAGCTTATGGACCAGTACGGTATCTAAAAGAGGGATTCGATATGCTTGCACAGAAAAACCAGTATATAGAAAGCGCGTATGAGCGTCTGCAGCTGATCAGCCAGGACAGGGAGAAGCGTCTGGAGTACGAAGCCCGTGAGAAAGCCATCCTAGATCATAACCAGATGATGTTAGAAGCTGAGGAACGTGGCCGGGAACAGGGTGAAGACCGCATTATCAGATTAAATACATTTTTCTTGCATGAGAAACGCTATGACGATCTGGAACGTGCTACCAGGGATAAAGACTTTCGACAGCAGCTTATGGATCAGTACGGTATCTGAAAACTGGGATTTTTCAGCCGGGATAGTGAGAAACGGATATAGGTTTTTGGATGGTCTGCGACAGTATGCGGTATCCGGATATGTGTGGTACATGGATGATGTTTTCAATTTAGAACAGCGTAATACGTTTGTATTACGCTGTAGTGTATTACAATTACTGACTATTGACCCGCAGAATTAATTTTGTTATCATTTATTAGTGTAAAGAGGTGTCTTACAGAAAGGCGTAGCAGTATGGCAGATGGGAAAGAACTGCAACCAAAATCGTTCCGGATTGATGATGAAACAGCAGAAAAATTCAAAGAAATATCAAACACCATCGGCGGCAACCAGCAGGAAACACTTGCAAAACTCATTGAAGCATTTGAATTTCAGTCCGGCAAGGCTGTACTGACTGAAAAGAAAGCGGATATCGAACAGTTTGAAAAGTATGTAACTGCCATTACCCGCATGTTTATGGGAAGCCTGGAAGACAATCAGAACATTACCGAAACAATACGGGCGGAGTTTGACGCGCTGTTAAAATCAAAAGATGCTGTAATTAAGGATTTACAGGATAAACTGGCCGCAGCAGACCAGATGAAAGAAGATGCTGTACTGCAGGCCGGGACTTTTGCAGATGAAAATGCAAGGCTGAATGAAGTGATTGAGGGCTTAAACAGTGAATATAAGTTAAAAATAGACGATATGCAGTCTATGCTGTCAGACAAAGATAATCTTAATAAAGCACTGACAGATTCATGCAGTGGCCTTAAAGCCAAAATCGAAAGCATGAAAGAAGCTGCAGAGCAGTCGGCAGCACTCCGGAAAGAGCTGGAACAGCTAAAACAGGACCACGAAAAAGTTATCCGGGAACAGTCGGCCCTTGAAAAACAGATGCAGCAGGAACAGGACGAACATGAAAAAGCTGTATCGGACTTAAAGCAGCATGAAGCGGATGCCCTGGAACGTCTGAAAGAGCAGCTGCATCTTGAAGAGGACAGGGCTGTACTGCAGATAGAAAAATCATATCAGGAGCAGATCCAGAGATTAAAAGCTGATAAACAGGCAGAGGTTGATAAGTACCAGCAGAAATATTTCGAGCTGCTGGAGCAGATGAAAACCCAGTCTGAACAGGACGAACAAAATTAGATATGAGCTTAAAAGCGTTTATTAAGCAGGTTAAGTAATGGTTTTATACTATTGCTTAACCTGTTTTTTGTAGAAAAGGCGGGAGCGTTTCTGCAATTAAGTTAAAGAATGGAGGATTAAGAAATTGAAAGATGTATGGCAAATTGTACATGACTGCGATGAGGATGATGGCGAACCGACCAGCTGGGCAAAGGAAATTAACCACCGGGAATATGGAAAGTACATATGGATTACCCGGAGGGATGACACAGAATATGCTGTCGAAGTAATACCTGCACCTGGTCAGATGGAAACAGATGTTCTTATGGTATGCAAATCTCTTAAAAGCGCCAAAAGATGGGTGACTATGAATGTAAGGTAGGACAGCCTGCGGCTGGCGGGTGCTCCCGTAAAAAGGAGGGAATATTTTATGCAGCCAGTAAACAATGGGCCGGACGGCACAGACGAAAGTGTATTGAAAGAGATGCATCTGGTTATTCAGGCAGCGGGTGCGGAAGCTGATATGGCGCAGTACTCGTTAGAGACGGGCAGCATAGTACTGTCTGTGCCAGAGGAATTATCCATAGAAGCCATGTACTGCACAGGCAGAGTCTTACCGGATAAGAAGCCTGCCTGTGCTGCAGTCTGCCTGCAGGAGTTTGATGCGGAAGTACCGGAACGGTATGCTGAAAGCCTGGGGAAACCGGATTTAACGTATGGGTTCTTTTCAGCACGCTATGCAGATACAGTTATTTCTGAATGTGCTGTTTATTTATCACACACAGAATCAGAAGAATATCTTCCTATCCGTATTCTGTCTGCCAAAATGATCTTTGAAGACAGAAGGGAGCTGGATTATTCGGAAAAAATCTCATCCTGCGTTATCAGAAACCTTGCAGGGACAGCATGACAACATCAAATTGAAAGGAGTGTGATATTTTGATAAAGAAAAACATACTTGTTAAGGCATATGCAGAAGAATACGGCATTGACATTCGGACCGTAAGCCGCAGCAGAAAATCACCACACAGGTTTTATGTCCTGCGTGACGCGCTGGCGGATCTGGATCATAAGCCCAAAATTATTGTCCGCGACATCCGCTCGTTTGCGGTCCTTTACAGGAATGTACGTGCCGGTACACTGGAAATGGAATTTAACTGGCTTCATGGGGATGGATACAGCCTTATGGGCTGGGAAGAAACAGTCACTCTGCCGTATGAAGAATTTGCTGCATTTGTACATAACAGCACGGTTGAAAGCGGGCCGAGGGAATGGAAAACACTGTCTATAGATAATTCCGTAAGACAGCCAAAACTTATATTTAACAGCCTTGAAAATCTGCATAAGGCTCTGCAGAACGGGACTGTACGGCATAAGCTGGTACGTTTTCTTCGTGACGGGTTCCAATGGCCGGATGCGGAGCGGATAGAACTGTGTGATGATTTTATGCCGTACAGCTTTCTGTTTCGCGAAATCAAAAATGGAAAGACAGCATTATCCGGCGGACTGATCCTGCACAATCAGGATGATATAGGGAAAGCATATTACGGCATACATACGTGAGAAAGTGAGGAACGAATATGAATAATGCAGAAATACGCTCCAATCAGGGATATGAAATCATAGAGAGCTGTACAATCGGCAGCAAGGAGATTGCCATTGGGTATCACAGAACTGCACCTAACCCTTACGTTTGCTGGTACTGCAAGGGTGGTGACAATTATTACCAGGGCTGGTACTGTAACACTCTTACAGCGGCGAGGGAGAAGTTAATCGAACGCTACAAGTCAGAGTGTGAGATGCCGTATAACGAGCATAACAAAGAGCAGAAAGGGGAAATTACATATGAATAAAAGCACAGTTGAACAATTTCAAAGAGAAAACCGTCCGGTATGGTTTTTAGGCAGGCGTACCGCAATGCCAATAAAAGCAAGGATTGTTAAGATCTGTGAGGACGAACGTTCTGGAGAATATGCAGCGTTAGATTATATCTGTGATGACGAATACGCCGTATTTAAGACCGATAATGTACATTTTGATTGCTTGTACGGGTCAAAAGAGGATCTTATAGCAGATATATGTAAAGAGGCGCTGAAAGAGACAGCGGAAATCAAAGCTGCTGTACAGACAAAAGACGACTGTATCCGGTTTTTGTTTTCGCATAACTTACCCTGTGCCGGCAGATACACAGACTGGGTTGCCCGGCGTGCGGTACAGAATATTGCGCGAAAAAAGTGGGGGCTGGATTTAAAATAGAGAACTGCAGATAAATTGGACAGAATGGTAGTGAGTGCATTTGAAATACTTAATCTTAGTATCAGATGATAACGAAATCTTTTATAATCTTGATACAATAACCAATGTCAGTTTCGGACTTGCACAAAATCTGATGGATGATTCTGATATGCGGAAAAATGGATTTAAACCATTAGAGTCTGTTATGGTAATATATTTTACAGATAACAGCAGCGCAGCATACAGCGTTGCAGGCTTGTCCATGAGTTTTGACCGATAAATAAAGGAGGGTGATGCATTATGAAAGAGTTGGATCAACAGGTACAATACGATATCGCACAGGTCAAAGCAACAATGGCTATTGAGGATATGGCACCGGACAGCCGTACACTGGAAGACCTTGAAAAGATTGCCTTCGGTGAAAAAACGGCTGACCATGTAATTAAAGAAATAATAGAGGAGTATAAAAATGGCTGATAAGATATACTGCTATCCTGATACAGACACATTGATAAACAGGCTGAATATACATGATGCAGGCAGATTATTAGAAGCTGAAACCAGGATTGTATCAATCCGTCTTGTTGGACGGCGAATTGAGGGAGACATAAACGGCAAATTATTTTTCCAACCTTT
>ERZ778511.1106-NODE-1106-length-20370-cov-7.505292_pt1 | contig 20370 bp, 24 predicted proteins | sample MGYA00510347_ERZ778511 | MGnify/ENA primary metagenome ERZ778511 (study PRJEB29527, sample SAMN07138967) | mouse gut metagenome | material: feces | host: mouse | place: China:Nanjing | collected 2016-01-25 ...
CATAATCGCAGACTTTTCAGGCATTTAACAAGTTTGAGTTTCACGGATTAAGGTTGATGCCAAGTATATCATCCATACCATCGGGCCATCATGGATTGATGGTAATCATAATGAGCGGGAAATCCTTCATTCATGCTACGAGAAATCGCTTAATCTTGCTGCAGAACTGGAATGTAAGAGCATAGCTTTTCCGCTGATCGCTACCGGAGTATACGGGTTTCCTAAGGATGAGGCTCTTCAGATAGCTTTGGCTGAAATCAATAAGTTCCTTCTGTCGCATGATATGAAGGTTATCCTTGTGGTCTTTGATCGTAAGGCATTTGAACTGTATGGCAAGCTTGTCGGTGATATTGAAGAATATATTGACGAACATTCGGTAAATGAGATTCGGAATGCTGAATATGGCGGACGCTATGGTAATGCACGACGTGAACGCCTGGAAAGATTGGAGTCCTTGCATTCGGCGATCATGCCGGATACTTATGATGAGGACGAGCCTGAAGAGGATGAGTCAGAGAGTCAGATCATTTATACCGAAGCGGCTGCACCCTCATTCCCGGATGTATCCGGTATGAGTCTGGATGAGGTCCTTGAAAGTTCCGAGGATACTTTCCAGCAGAGGTTGTTTAAGCTGATTGATGAAAGTGGAATGGATGATGTGACACTCTATAAGAAGGCAAACATCGATCGCAAGGTATTTTCAAGAATCCGGTGTAAAGAAGATTATAAGCCCAAGAAAAAGACGGCGGTGGCATTTGCCATAGCGTTGCAACTGGATATGCCGACGATGTTGGATTTGTTATCCAGGGCGGAGATTGCGTTTTCGCCAAGCAATAAATTTGATCTGATCATCACTTACTTTATAACGAATAAGGTTTACGATATTTACGAGATAAATGCAGCACTATTCAAATATGGGCAACCAATCCTTGGTGAGTGATTTAGCGGAGTGGAATTTGTCGCGCGGCAAACGACCACTCCGTTTTCTTTTTTCGATATACTTGCATCATCAAGAGAGAAAAGGAGGATGCAGATATGTATGGAGCAATTTTAGGTGACATGATTGGTGCACCCTATGAGTTTGACAGAGGAAATAAAACAAAAGTTTTTGTAAATAGGAAGGAATTTTGCATATTTACTATGTAGAATAATCTTTAAGGCATATGAAATAAAAGCCTGTTTGAAAACTGAATATTGCAATATGCGTACAGGACGTGAGGATATGTGTAGCCACAATGTAGGTGCGCCATGATATGCTCGCTTTAATCCATTTTCAGGCAAATGTGAAGAAATGGAAAACAAACCTCTGAAGCGAAGGCATTGAGCGATAAAAACCTGACAAAATGCACAGCAGTTGTGCGGGGCGATGAAGCATATCTGTGATAATGATACTTCTGAATTTTTGATTTAAATTCAGTCATATAATGACGGTGTGATTCCGATGTGGGCAGCGTAATGACCTGTCACTTGTATGTAGGTTTATGGATTAAAGTAAAGGAAAAATTGACGGGAAATTTGTAATTTTTAGAATGAAAACAGCGTAAGGGCAGTTATGAACGTAACAGTTTATAGTTGTCTTTTTTTGCGTTCATATGGGAGGGATATTTATGACTGATGAATGGAGCGGATTGGCAGATATGCTTGCAAATTTGATTGAAAAATATGCGTCAGATTTGGATATAGAAAATTTACCTGATATAACAGTAGATAATCATGTGGAAGAAAAAAATAAGGCAACAAAAGACTGGCAAGATGTTTCTTGCTAATAGCAAGTGTATAATGTATAATAAACATGATAAGTGTGTCCAAACCAAATTTGGAAAAACATACTTGCTTATATTTGAGTGAAAGTACAAGGAGATGAGGTGACTATGGATTACAGAGATGAAATGGGAAAATCAAATATTATAATCTATACAACAGAGGATGGTTTGTCTAAGATTGAAACAACTTTTGATGGGGATACTGTGTGGCTGTCTATTGACCAAATGGCAGAACTATTTCAGAGAGATAAATCAACAATTTCAAGGCATATTAAAAATATTTATTCAGAAGAAGAACTTGTGCAGGAAGCAACTGTTGCATATTTTGCAACAGTTCAAAATGAAGGAAACAGGCAGGTAGAACGCAGCATTTGTTATTATAATCTCGATGTAATCATTTCTGTCGGCTACCGTGTGAAATCAAAACGCGGCACACAGTTCAGAATATGGGCAACCGGAATCTTGAAAGAGTATATGCGTAAAGGTTTTGCACTGGATGATGAACGTCTGAAAAACTTAGGCGGCGGTGGATATTTTAAGGAACTGCTTGAACGGATCAGAGACATTCGTGCATCTGAAAAGGTATTTTACAGACAGATTTTGGAAATTTATGCCACAAGCATTGACTATGATCCAAAAGCGGAAATATCCATTCAGTTTTTTCAGAAGGTTCAGAACAAAATTCATTATGCCATTCATGGGCAGACGGCGGCGGAAGTTATTTATACAAGAGCGGATGCGGAAAAGGAATTTATGGGGCTTACCACATTTGCAGGAAATCAGCCGACTTTGCGAGAAGTTGTCATTGCCAAAAACTATCTGAATGAAAAAGAACTTCGTGCAATGGGGCAGCTTGTGTCGGGATATTTGGATTTTGCAGAACGTCAGGCGGAGCGGGAACAGGCTATGACCATGAAAGATTGGGCGAAGCACTTAGACCGGATTTTAACAATGAGCGGCGAACAGTTATTGTCAGGAAACGGGAGTGTGACGCATAAGCAGGCAGTGGAAAAAGCAACTGGGGAATATAAGAAATATAAAGAGCGTACTTTAAGTGATGTGGAACAAGACTATTTAAACTCAATAAAAATATTGGGTAAAAAGTCAGATAAAGAATGAGAATTTACAGATTACGAAAAGAATATGGTTATCAAAATGTAAAAGTGCAACGGGCGTTGCACAAATGGAGAGATGATATGCACAGCGAGAAAATAAAGGTTTACACATATACAAGAGTATCTACAGCCATGCAGACAGACGGTTACTCCTTGGATGCGCAGAAAGCCAGAATGAAAGCGTATGCCGACTATAATGATTATGAAATTGTCGGTACATATGAGGATGCAGGAAAATCTGGAAAGTCCATTGAGGGGCGGATAGAATTTAACCGCATGATGGAGGATATCGAGTCAGGGAAAGACGGCATTTCCTTTGTTCTTGTTTTTAACTCAAACTTCCCATAAGGATTTCCGATGGAAATCCTTATAAATACTGTAAAATTTAACCATGAAAATGGTACATTGACAACAAAAAGGCACTGATCTTTGGTATAATAAGATTAGCCAAAATCCAAATCACACCGAAGGAGAGTGCCTAATCTTATGATACAACATAATGGAGCAAAAGAAAACCCCAATCATGAACTTAACATAAGTTTTATTGCTGCCATCAAGGAACTTAATATAAGCGGCCTGCTATTCTGCTGTGGGATAAGATTTGACATTGTTTTTTATGTGCGCATGAAAGATGGTCTGTCGCAGATTATTATTAATGTGGAGGCACAAAAAGACGAACCGTCAGGATACAAAATTTTAAATCGGGCAATCTTTTATGTGAGTCGGTTGATTTCTTCACAGAAAGAGCGTGACTTTGAAAATTCCAGTTATGATGACATCAAACGTGTGTATTCAATTTGGGTATGCATGAATATGGAAGAAAACAGCATGAGCCATGTTCATCTTACAAAAGAGAATGTAATTGGTTCTTATGAGTGGAAAGGCAAGCTGGATTTGCTTAATATTGTCATGATAGTATTGGCAAAGGAGCTTCCGGGACATAATGAGATGTATGAACTGCACCGTCTGTTGGGAGCATTGTTATCGCAGGAACTTACAATAGATGAGAAGCTAAATATAATCGGAAATGAGTATGATATTCCTATTGAGGAGAACTTGAGAAAGGATGTGAGCATTATGTGTAACTTGAGTCAGGGAATTGAAGAAAAGGGCATTGCAATTGGTGAAGCAAGAATTATTATAAGTATGCACAATAATGGTTTCACGGCAGAACAGATAGCAGCTGCAACCGATAAGGATGTAGAAGAAGTGAAAGCAATTATTGCTGGAAAAGAGTCTGTGCTTGTGTAATACATTTAAACAAATCAGCTTACAATTGTAAGCTGATTTGTGCAGACTGTAGACAAAGTCTGGGGGAGTTCTTGGGATTAACTTCATTTATGGGTTGGTGGAGGATAAATACAGTCCCGATAACGGACGCCCGAGCATGGACCCTGTGATGCTGATAAAGATCCCCTTTATCCAGTATCTGTACGGAATAAAAAGCATGCGCCAGACGGTGAAGGAATTCGAGGTAAATGTAGCATACCGCTGGTTTCTGGGTCTGGAGATGACGGATAAGGTTCCCCACTTCTCCACCTTCGGAAAAAACTATACCCGCAGATTTAAGGATACAGATCTCTTTGAACAGATCTTTTCCCATATCCTGCAGGAGTGTTACAAATTTAAACTGATAGACCCCGGTGAGGTCTTCGTGGATGCCACTCATGTAAAAGCCCGGGCAAACAATAAGAAGATGCAGAAACGCATCACACGGGAAGAAGCCCTGTTTTTTGAAGAACTGCTGAAAAAGGAGATCAACGAGGACCGGGAAGCGCACGGAAAACATCCCTTGAAAGCGGAATATGGTTTCAAGGTACATACCGCATATATCGCAGAGGTAAAGAGAGATTTAGGTTTGCCTATGTATGATGCCCCTAATGCGGTAGAGGAATTGAAACAGCCGAGGAAACATCCAACAGCGGAGAAAGTCGAAGCTATCAAAGCTGCTCTGAAATATTTTGGTGTAATCTGAAAAAGTGGGCGTATCATTTTGAAAAGTGGTACGCTTATTTTTTCGCTCATTTGTAGCTTTGAATATCAAGCCGCCTCTGATTATAATAGACCCAAGAAAGGACGGTGGGCCGTATGAGAGAAAAGAAAACTCACATATATGTGGATAGCCAAGAAAAAAGCATTTTATTACATAGCCTTGTGGAGCTGAAAAATCAGCTCATACGGCAAGGCAGATACGGGGACTGCGTTGACGAGCTTATCTTCAAGGCAGCCAATGCCCCGTCAAGAGAGTAAAAATTGAATATGTCTAAGGCACATCTTTATGAAGCCGCTTATTCTTATGGATTTTAAGAGTAAGCGGCTTTTTTGCGTTCTGCGTCCTCTGGTACAGTTACATAGCCGCCTTTGACAAAGCGGCTAAATCTATGCGAGGAGGATGAGGAACTTAAAAAAGCAGCATAACCTTCCGACTTTTTTGGTCTGAAGTATTGACATAGATCCACTCAGTTTGATACATTCTTTGAGGGAATGTTTGAAAAAGAGCGCCTGCCGGATATAATCAAAAACTTCATCTGCTTCTCCAATGAGGGATTGAAGAAGTTTAAGATTCTGGCTGGCTATCACCAGTATTTTGCAGTCCGAAAGGCTATGATGTGCATCAGCTATGTATTTCGTAGAAGCATCTGCGACATTCCAACGAATTCGCTTAATAAGACTTTTGCGACGCTGACATCAGAATATCTGGTGCATACTGCCGTCCGGAATATCGAGGGCGAGATTTCCTTTGAAGAGGCAAATGCACTTTTGCAGACCTACTACGAGGAAAATCCTACCCGTGATGCGTCAGACCGGACAGAGGAGGCCGATAAGGTTTCCGCACGGATGGCCGCGCTTCTTTCCGAGCGTGCCTTTAGCTTCACGCCAAACGAATATATCTCCATCCATAGGAAGTTGTTCACTGGCATCTATTCCCATGCCGGACGCATCCGGGATTACAATATCACGAAGAAGGAATGGGTGCTCGACGGAGCGACCGTGCTTTACGGCAGCGCCACGGAGCTGCGTGCGACGCTTGACTATGATTTCTCGGAGGAGAAGAAGTTTTCCTACAAGAATCTTACGATGGATGAAATCATCCACCATCTTGCCGTATTCGTATCCAGACTATGGCAGATCCATGTGTTTGGTGAGGGTAACACAAGAACGACAGCGGTGTTTTTCATCAAATATTTGCGCACATTGGGCTTTGACGTGACAAATGATATTTTTGCCGAGAACGCATGGTATTTTCGGAATTCACTCGTCAGGGCAAACTATAACGATCTGAAAAATGGCGTTCACGAAACGACAGAGTTCCTTGAACTGTTCCTCCGCAATCTCCTCTTGAATGAGAACAATCCTCTTCATAACCGGACATTGCATATTAGTGGAACATTCAAAGAAACAGGAAAACCGGACATTGATATGGCAAAACCGGACATTGAAGCGTTAAAACCGGACATTGAAAAATCGTTTCAGCCGAAAACAGCAAGTCACATTTTGAAACTTCGTGAAGCATTTCCGGGTCAGACGGTCTTTGGACGGGCTGATGTGATGAAGGTGATTGATATTAAATCATCCAGAGCCTCTGACCTGTTAAAGGAAATGGCAGAGCATAGAATCATTGAGTCTGTGTCCGGACACGGGAAAGGTAAGTATCGATTCCATCATCAGGAGAGTTGAGGCGATGGGATTTCAGACTTGTTCCGTCAGAGCGAGGTCTTGAAGCGGTCGGCAAATCTGTGGGTTTGCATATTATAGGTAGGAGCAAGGTATTTGACCTGTTTCCGAGAACCGAAAAGAGTAAAAATCGGTGTGTTTTAAGGCAAAAACACGCTTTGATAAATTTCCGCGAACGACCGCGAATCTGACTACACACTCGACATCAAGATGAAGCAATCGAGCCACGTTGAGTGCGTGGTGGAAATTAAAGAAATAAATTGATTATCGCTGGTGACATTGAGGAACAAAAAAAGGTAAACGGGGAAGCAAACAGAGTTAAAAATAATGTACATATCAAGGTAAATATGATATTATATACCATATCAAAAATACCAACAAGATTAGAGTAACAAGCATTACAACACAAGACTTTCCAAATGAAAAATATTCTTCGTAAAAGGAGGCAGCTAATGGGAAGAAGAGTAAAAGAATTTGCAGACGGATCCTTTTTGGAATATGACAGGGGAAAAATTGATAATTGGTGTGTATATATGACCAATCCGGTCGGAGTACGGAAACCGCCTCTTGATAGAGACTATTTTAGTGAATTCAAGGCATTGGCGGATAAATATGGCACAGATAGGGTGTACCGCGATTTTGTGACTATTTATGATGTCACCAAAAAAGACATTGACGCGGCGGTTTTGGAAGCCATCACGCGAATAGCCGCTGGATATGGCACCGACGCATTGTTTGTTGATAAACTGTTTACCACATTCTACATGGCTATGACAGCTGAGGAAAATTACCCCTACACAAGACTGGGAAGAAAAATCAAGCGCCTTGCCGCTTATGAGATACTATATGCCCAAAGAGATGTGGATGACGCGGTTGTATTTATGAAAAAAATGGGCTGGAGAGAAATCGCCGCATTATGCCAGGAGAGAGGATTTTAATTATTTTGCAGTACACTTGAATACATAGAGCAGATGGGATGCCATTATTTTTTAATGTCATCCCCTTGGATTTTTTGGGTATAGATTTCTGAAAAAAAGGTTATGCTTTGGCAAAATCATACGGAGAGGATGAATTGTAAGATGGCATTTAAGAAAATGGGGCCATTTGTAAAATGGGCTGGTGGGAAGAAACAGCTGATCGAAAAATTGCATGACAGAGTTCCAAACAGCTGCGGGACATATTACGAGCCCTTTATCGGAGGCGGGGCCCTGCTCTTGAACGAGCGTCCTGAATCCGCGGTAATCGGCGATGTGAATGAACAGTTAATCAATGCGTTTGTGCAGTTAAAGGCAGATCCAAGAGCGGTGATCCGGGCTGTCAATGCGTTGGACGAAGCAGTGTGCGATAAGGATTACTATCTGAAAATCAGGGAGAGATATAATAAAAAGATCGAAGCCCATGAGTTGGACGCGGAATGCGCCGGATTGATGATATGGATAAACAAGCATTGCTTTAACGGACTTTACCGGGTGAACAACAAAGGGCTTTTCAATGTTCCTTACAACAACAAGCAAACAGGGAAGTCGATTGACGAAGCAAACCTTATGAGTATTGGTTACTATCTGGAAAATAAAAAGGTTCAGATTCTTTGCCAGGACTTTGAGGAAGTTTGCGAACCGGTAAAAGAGGGAGATTTTGTATATTTTGACTCCCCCTATATTCCGGTGAGCGCAACCGCCAACTTCACCGATTACACAAAAGACGGTTTTTCCTATGAGGATCATGTGAGGCTGTCCAAGCTCTATAAGCGATTGGACGCATTGGGCGCAAAGGTGATGCTTAGCAACCACAATGTGCCGTTGGTCCATGAACTTTACGAAGGGTTTAAGATTGAAGCGGTGGATGTGAAACGAAGCATTAACAGCGATGCTTCCAAGAGAGTCGGAAAGGAAGTCATTATAACAAATTACGAGGTGTGACGCGGGGATGGAGAAGCTGTTTCCTAAAACAATTGAGCCTGTATATGAAACGGAAAAGGAAATGCTTGTGCTGTCAGACACATTTGAGGCTTTGAAGAAGATTAAGAAAGAATCCGTGGATATGATATTTGCGGATCCGCCTTACTTCTTAAGCAATGACGGGATTACCTGTCAGGCGGGGAAGATGGTGTCGGTCAATAAGGGAGAGTGGGATAAGGCCGATACGCTTCAGGAAAAGCATGCTTTTAATCGGCGATGGATTAAGCTGTGCAGGGCGGCCCTCAAGCCCAATGGAAGTATCTGGATAAGCGGTACGCTCCACAATATTTACAGCATTGGAATGGCGCTGGAGCAGGAGGGCTTCAAAATCATAAATAACATTACCTGGCAGAAAACCAATCCGCCCCCCAATCTTGCCTGCAGATGTTTTACCCACAGTACGGAGACTGTGCTGTGGGCGAAAAAGGCGGATAAGAATGCAAAGCATTTTTTCAACTATGAGGCCATGAGGGCCGAAAATGGCGGTAAGCAGATGAAGGATGTGTGGACAGGTCCGTTGACAAAGCCCAGTGAAAAAACAGAGGGAAAACATCCAACCCAAAAGCCAGTGTATTTACTGGAACGAATAATCCTGGCCTCCACCCGGGAGGGAGACCTGGTGATGGATCCGTTCTGCGGAAGCTCCACTACCGGGGTGGCCGCCAAAAGACTGAATCGCAGATATATCGGAATCGACAATTCGAAAGAATACATAGAATTATCCCAGAGGAGATTGTGCCCCCAATGAAAACTCTATACGTATCCGACCTGGACGGAACCCTGCTGCAAAGCAATGCCAAAATTTCAGAGTACACCAATCGGACCATCAATGGGCTCATAGAAAAGGGCATGTTGTTCTCCTATGCCACCGCCAGATCCTACCTGACGGCCTGTAAAGTCACGGCAGGGCTGCGGACGGACATTCCGCTGGTGGTCTACAACGGCGCCGCCCTGGTGGACGGCGGAGACGGTTCCCCTATGCGCAAGAATTTTTTCGGCGGGGAGATAGGGGAAGTTTTGACGGATCTGTTCGCAAACGATGTATATCCCATTGTCTACGCGTTTCTGGATGGAGAGGAGAAATTTTCCTATATACCCGCCCGATGCACATCGGGCATGGATGCGTTTTTAGAAAGCAGAGCGGGGGACAGACGAACGCATCCTGTGGCGGATGAGGACGGTCTGCTCCAGGGGGAAATATTCTATCTGACATGTATAGATGAGAGAGAAAAGCTGAAACCCCTATATGAAAAATACAGAGAAAAGTATCACTGTGTATTTCAGACAGAAATATATACCAAAAAGCAGTGGCTGGAGATCATGCCGCCGGAAGCGTCCAAAGCCCACGCCATAACGCAGCTGAAAAATCTGCTGGGCTGTGACCGGCTGGTGGTATTTGGAGATGGGGAAAACGATAGGGACATGTTTGAAATAGCGGACGAAGCCTATGCGGTGGAGAATGCGGTGGCCGGCCTGAAAAACAGAGCCACGGCTGTGATTGGCAGCAATGACAGCGACGGGGTGGCGAGATGGCTGGAGGAGCATTTTCAGAAGGGATAGGAAACTTATAGGATAACAGGAAAGCCTGCCCGGGATTTAACCCAGGTAGGCTTTTAACAGCGCAAAGGTATTGCCCACGCCGTCTTTGTGGGAGCGTTCGTAGCCGTGGGAGGCATAGACCCCTGGTCCGATGAGCCCGTGACGGGCATCCGCGCCGGCGTCCAGGGCGGCATCCGCGTCGGAACCGTAATGGGGATAAACATCCGTGGCAAAGTCGATGTCATTGTCTTTTGCGGCCTGTACCAGCGCCTGTAGTACCTCATAGTGGTAGGGGCCGTGGCTGTCCTTGGCGCAGATGGATACCTGACGTTCGGTGCATTCCAGTCCGCTGCCCACACAGCCCATGTCCACGGACAGCACTTCTTCCACATCTTCCGGAACGGAGCCGCAGGCGCCATGGCCCACCTCCTCAAACACAGTGATATGCTGGTAGACCTTCCGGGGCAGCGGGATCTGTTCCTCCTTCACGCAGCGGGCATAGCCCAGCAGAATAGCGGTACTGAGCTTATCGTCCAAAAAACGGCTCTTGATATAGCCTGAATCGGTGATTCGGGTCCGGGGACTTAAGCACACATAACTTCCGTTGGTAATCCCCAAAGCCAGCACATTCTCTTTGGAACAGACCGGTTCATCCAGCAGAAGTTCGATGGTGTCAAAGCTGCGGTCAGTCTCCTGGTATTTGTCATTGACGTGGAGGGAGGCGTCCATCAGCTGGATGGTACCCTCATAGCAGCGACCGTCCAGGGTGCGGACAACGCAGTTTTCCGTCTCTACATTGTTGGCGTTGAGCCCTCCCAGGGGTGTCAGGCGCAGGCGGCCATTGTCCTTGACCTCCGCCACCATGGCCCCCAGTGTGTCCACATGGGCCATCACCATTACCGCGTTGCCGCTGCCACCCAAATCCACCATAACTCCGCCCTTTCTGGTGCGTTTGGGGGCATATCCCAGACGGGTATATTCCTCCATCAGATATTCCCCCACCTGCCTGGTGTAGCCGGTGGGACTGTGGATGGACAGCAGGGCGTTAAGCTGTTCCAAGATGTAATCCATGTATTTATCACATGCTTGCTGTAGATTTTCGTTCATATCAATCTCCTCCCGAAATGAAGTTGCATCCTGATTTTTATTATAGCAAATGGAAGCGGAAAATAACAGAAGAAAATAAGAATGTGGAAGGGGTATTTGTGGGACAATGCCGAGAACTTGGCAACTGCCTTTAACATCCTGCGCAATTAGAAGGCGCTAAAGCGCGGATTTACCATGTTTTTCCAATAAATGGGTTTTCTTTTTTGGCCAGGTATGCTATAATATAATATACATAGAATCAAAATGATTCTAAAAAAACATCAAAGGAGAGTAATAAATGAACGGACTAGCAAATTGGATTAATGGTATTTTAGGCGGAGGGGGTTCTATCGTTGCCGCGGCATTAGTTCTTGTGATTGCCTTTGTGGTGGCGGCCATTGTGAAGTCGCTGGTGCTGAAGGTGATCGACAAGACTAAGTTAAAGGATACCCTGGGCAAGATTGACACAGGGGACAAGCCCGGCAGCGGCAGGGAATTTATTGGCAAGCTGGTATATCTGCTTGTGTTTCTGCTGTTCGTGCCGGGGATCTTCTCCCTGCTGGACCTGGGCAGCATGATGGGCCCTATTACCAACATTCTGAACACCATATGGGGGTATGTGCCTAATCTGGTGGCCGCAGCCATCGTATTGCTGGTGGGCAACCTGATCGCGAAGCTGATCCGCCAGCTGCTTATACCTGTATTTGACAAGTTGAATATCGACAAGCTGCAGGAGAAGGCAGGCATCGAGGTAAAGAATGCGGACAAGCTGTCCAATACCCTGGCCTACATCGTGTATGTGCTGATCCTGATCCCCACTGTGGTTATGGCGTTGAATGTGCTGAACATCACGGTAATTTCCGTGCCCGCTGTCAACATGTTAAACAGTGTGATCAGTTTTATACCGAACATTGTGATCGGTCTGGTTATCATCGTAATCGGCTGCATGATCGGCAAACTGGTGGGCCAGATTGTGACCAAATTGATCGCTTCTGCCGGACTGGATGCCAAGCTGCAGGGACTGCTGGATGAAAAGGGTCAGAAGTTTGTGCTGTCCAAGGTGACCGGCGGCACAGTGTACGCTGTGGTAGTGATTTTCTTTGTGGTAGAGGGGCTGAACGTGTTGAAGCTGGATGTGCTGACGGAGGTCGGCGCGTCAATTATCGCTTACATGCCCAGAGTGCTGGCTGCAGTTTTGCTTCTGGCAGCTACTCTGATCGTCAGTTCTATGGTTGAGAAAGCGATGCGTAAGAACGGCATGGGAACATACGCTGTAGTGGTTAAAGCCGCTATCATTATTGCGGGCATCTTCATGATTCTGAGTGAACTGGGTATTGCTGCTTCCATAGTGAATGACGCGTTCCATCTGATCGTCGCCGCTATTGCCGTGGCATTTGCCATTGCCTTTGGTATCGGGGGCAAGGAGTTTGCTGCCAGGGCGCTGAAGAAGCTGGAGGATAAGAAGGAAGATAAGGCTGAGTAGGCACTCATCATCGTGCTGCTTAACAGCCAGCGGAAAAGTAAAAGAGCCGCTTGAAAATCAGGCGGCTCTAGTGTATACTCTACTTAGAAGTGATCAGAATGGAAGTTCCGATTGCCCTCAGTGGAGAATAAGCTATAAGAATAGCATCCTAAACTTTGGTCGGTTAGAGGATGCTATTTCTTTTTATGGTCGTCTATGTAAGACAGAGCCGCAAAAATAACGAGTAATAAAATTAACCTTTAAATTAATAGGTGATATAGGATACAAAATATTATAAAGTGAAATCTGCCAGAACATGGCCAGATAGGTTGGGACATATTTTGAGAGGCATATATGGGAGTATTTGGAAGAGGACGCAGGAAACTACGCTATAAAGGAACAAAATTTTTTTGGTGGGTGGGAGCTGACGGGGACGACTGCGACAAGATATATTTGAATATTGTCTCTGAGGACAAAAGCGTTATCCTGTCCTACAAGGTGGGAGATGGCAGCTTTGTGGTGATCAGCAAGGGGAGGCGCTTTCAGGGACATAAATCATCAGGAAAGAGGGAGGTATACGGCATCCCCTTTAAGGAGCCGCTGATGATTGTTACGCCCAGGGACGTGGAGAGGATTGTGGAATGGGCTGTGGATGGGAGAGGCGCTGTCCCCAAAGGAGCAAAGCCGCATTTGAAATGAGATTTCGCATAGACAATTAAGGAGGAAAAAGTTTGAAACTTGTTAAGATAGACACAAAGAATGTTTGGGATATCGTCAAATTGAAGGTGCGCAGCGATCAGTCAAATTTTGTGGCACCCAATGACTACAGCATCATTGAGGCATATGCCACGGTTTCTTCAGGATATGTGGCGCTTCCCTTTGGACTGTATGAGGAGCAGACGCCGGTTGGCTTCGTGATGCTCGGATTTGGGAGCATAGGAGAAGCGGAGGAGCCCAAGATTGCCAATGACAGTTATTGTATCTGGCGATTCATGATTGACGAGCACTTTCAAGGCCGGGGACTGGGCCGAAAAGCCATGGAGGCGGCGCTGGATTATATCAGAACCTATCCCTGTGGGAAAGCGGACTACTGCTGGCTGTCCTATGAACCTGAAAATAAAACCGCGCAATCTCTTTACAGTAAGTTTGGTTTTGTTGAAAATGGTGAGATGGATGGGGAAGAAGTGGTCGCGGTATTGAAACTATGACTAAAGTCATGGAGAAATTTTTTTACATTAGATGCCAGTATCCGAGCCGGAGAAAAGGGGAAAGTGCAGATAAATGAAAGCAGAACGTCTCTACGCAATCACAGTATACCTGTTGAATCACGGCAGGACATCCGCCAGCGAACTGGCCAGACATTTTGAAGTCTCACTGCGGACCATACAGCGGGATATGGACTCTTTGTGTCTGGCGGGGATACCGGTCATTGCGGTAAACGGCGCTTCGGGGGGCTATGAGATCTCGGACCGCTTTACCATGGACAAGGACTTTGCCACCTCAGACGATTATTCCCATATTCTGACGGCGCTTCGAGGGCTGGTGTCGGCCACTGGCGACCAGGGGGCAAAGCAGACATTGGAGAAGATTGCGCATGCGTCAGCCCCCGGCGACAACGGTATTATCCTGGATTTCTCAGTTCTGCAGGAGGGAGATCAGGTCACTTTGCAGAGGCTGCAGACGGCAGTGCTGGAAAAGCATGCCGTGGAATTTACATACACAAACAATGATGGAGAGACCCGCACCCACAATGTGGAGCCGGTGGCTGTCATTTACAGGTGGTATGCCTGGTATCTCCTGGCTTATTCCAGGGTCAAAAAGGATTACCGCACCTACAAGATTGTGCGGATGAGCGATTTGATGATCACGGACAGGTCCTTTGAAAAAGAACATGAGTCTGCCGATGTCATTTTGCGCAAGTCCCACAAAACGGATTCCCGCCAGTACACCGAAATTCTCATAAGATGCAGGGGAGCCGCCAGAGCGCGGGTCCGGGAATATCTGAAGGGAACCATAACCCGGGAATACGCAGACGGCGATGCCCTGATGAAGGCCACGGTGGTGGATAACGAGCAGTTCTGGATAGGAACGCTGTTGTCATTGGGGGATGACGTGGAGGTGGTGGCCCCGGAGGAGGTTCGCCGGAGGCTGCTGGACTGCGCCGAAAAAATAGTTTCTTTATACAAAAAAATATGACACTCAGCTGTCGTATATGACATGCTATACTCTGGAGTATAAAAACTGCATCTTCCCGGGGAGATGCGGAACTATGGTAAACGAAATTTCCAATGTCGTTTACTATAAAATCATCTGCTGCCCTGCCGGTGTTTGGAATAAGGAATGGCGCCGAGAGGGTGTTAGCTGAATTTAAAACAGGAGGGTATAAACATGGTAAGTCCATACGAAAAATGTCCAATCTACGAAAATGAAAACTATCTGCTGAGGCTGGTGGAAGCGTCCGACGCGCCGGATCTGCTGCTGGTGTATTCCGATGAAAAGGCCGTGCCTTATTTTAACAGCGACAACTGCAATGGGGACGACTTTCATTACACCACCTTGGAGCGGATGCAGAGCGCCATTGGGTTCTGGCTGTGGGCCTATCAGGATAAAGGTTTTGTGCGCTGGGCGGTTATAGACAAGAATGCCGGGCAGGCCATAGGCACAATTGAATTGTTTAACCGGGGGGGAAATGCCCAGGAGCAGGATTCTCAGAGCGAATCGAGAGATTATTTTAACAATTGCGGCCTGCTGCGGCTGGATCTGCGGAGCGATTACGAGCGCAGGGAGAGCATTGGGGAGATCCTGTCCCTGATCGTGCCGCCTGCATTTGAATTGTTTGCCTGCCAGATGGCTGCCACCAAGATCCCGCCTTTTGCCAACCAGCGGAAAGCGGCGGCGGAGCAGCTGGGCTTTGCGGCTTCTGAGGAAAAACTGATTGGCGGAGATGATCATAAGGTTTACTCTGATTATTATGTTCTGCATGCCGGGAATTAAGGAGCGCGTTATGTCTGAACTATATTTGACCAAGAAAGAAGCCCGGAAGTTTATACTGTACAAGCAGGGGCTGCTGGGGGATTATAGATTCACGGGAAAGAGCGGCATACTTGACTTTGTCCGTCAGGCGGGATGCATCCAGTTCGATCCCATCGACGTGTGCGGAAAGAACCCGGAAATTGTGCTGCAATCCAGGATTGGTTGAATGTTTCCCACATATGGTATGAACCCGGCGTGAAAGTGACCAAAAAGATGGAAAATGGGATAAAAGCCGCCTTAAAGCGCTTTGAGGCGTTCAATGGGAGTTGATTTTGCGCCAGAAGGCGCTTTTACCCCAAGAAGTAAACAATATTAATCAGAAAATTACCTTGCCATATAGTCAAAAGGGCAATATAATAGTCGGGACACAAGGCCCGATTATTATATTTATAGGGAGAAAATAGATATGGGGAAGATATTGATTGTGGAGGATGACGCCTCCAACAACCAGATGCTGAAAGAATATCTGGAGAGCCATGGTTATGCCTGCGACCAGGCGTATTCCGGCAGCGAGGGAAAGCTACTGTTTTCCATGGAGCAATATGACCTGGTACTCCTGGACCTGATGCTGCCGGGCATTCCGGGGGAGGAACTGGTGACTCTGTTCTCACAGAAAGCGCCGGTGATCGTGCTGTCCGCCAAGAGCGGCCTGGATAGCAAGGTGGAGGTACTGTCCGCCGGGGCGGAGGATTATCTCTGCAAGCCTTTTGATCTGCAGGAACTGCTGGTGCGGATACAGGTGCAGCTGCGCCGGGGCAGCAGGGGAGCAGACAGCGGCGCTTTGGGGCAGGAGATAGCTGCTCCCGGGCCGGGCAGAAGGGCTTGGGGGCAGGAGAGAATTGCCCCCGGGCCGGGCAGAAGGGCTTGGGGGCAGGAGAGAATTGCCCCTGGGCAGGAGAGAACTGCCCCTGGGCCGGGCAGAGATTTAGCGCAAGAGGGAGCATCTTCCGCCCATGACAAAGATATTTCCCCCAAAAGGGAAGCCTCCGCTGAACCAGGAGGAGGGCTTCCCATGGGAAAAACATATACATACCGCGACTGGACGCTGACTCCGGACACCCAGGAGATGACTGCCTGCGGGGAACTGGTGGAACTGACCAGACATGAATTTCTTATCATGGAGTTGCTGATCCGCAATCCCAGGAGGGTGTTTACCAAGCAAATGATCTACGAATACGCCTGGGGGGAGGAGTATCTGGCGGAGGATAAGACCATCAACGTACATATCAGCAATATCCGATCCAAACTGAAGAAAAGCGGGACGGACGCCTACATCCAGACCGTGTGGGGAATGGGCTTTAAACTTTCTTAAACTTTTCTGAACACTTTTTGAAACCCGCCGTCTTATACTGTTTTTTATAAGGAGTATGGTTTAAAGCGCGTCCGGATGTTGTTCGCAGGAAAAGTGTGGTGTGCAGGCGGATGCGGAACTCCAAAACAGCATTTGCCTGAACAGCGCACCGAACAATATCAGGACGTCTAAGCGTCCGGATGTTGTTCGCAGGAAAAGTGTGGTGTGCAGGCGGATGCGGAACTCCAAATAAGAAAGGGGCAAAAAGAGCGTGAATACGAAAAAAGAAAGTGTGCCTGCCGTGGAGACAAAGGGGCTGACAAAGCTCTATGGCGGCAAGGCAGCGGTAAAGGATTTGAATCTGAGAGTGGGGGAGGGACAGATATACGGGTTCATAGGCAGGAACGGCGCCGGGAAATCCACCACGCTGAAAATGATCAGCGGGCTGGCAAGTCCCACTCAGGGGGAAGTCAGCCTGTTTGGCAAACCGCTCAGCGACCCGGTGGTGCGCAGACGTCTGGGAGTGCTGATTGAGGAGGCGGGCCTGTACCCCAATATGACGGCCAGGCAGAATGTGGTGATGAAGGCTAAATGTATGGGTCTGGCGGAGGAGAAAAGCATCGACCAGGTGTTGGATCTGACAGGACTTTCGAATACAGGAAAAAAGCAGGTAAAACATTTTTCTATGGGAATGAAGCAGCGGCTGGGGGTTGCGCTGGCTCTGCTGGGCAACCCGGATCTGCTGATTCTGGATGAACCCATCAACGGACTGGATCCGGAGGGGATCAAGGAATTGCGGCAGCTGGTGTTAAAGCTTCAGGAGGAGGGAAAAACCATCCTGCTCAGTTCCCATATTCTGGGAGAATTGAGCAAGATTGCCACCAACTATGGGATTATCAAGGACGGGGAACTGATGGAGCAGATCACCCGAAGCGAACTGGAGGAGAAATGCCAGGATTACTTTCAGGTGGAGGTGGGGGATGTGCGCCGGGCGCTGCCTGTGATCCAGGAGTCTTTCCCCCAGGTGCAGGCGGAGGTGTCCGATGCCCGGATCATACGGATATACGGGCTTTCGGAGGGAGTGGAACTGAACCGCAGACTGGCGGAAAACCAGGTGCCGGTGTACGGGTCGGGATTCCACCATATAGACCTGGAGGAATATTTTCTGGAGCGCATGGGTGAGGAAAGTGTGTGAGATGGAACGGAGCTTTAAGACAGTCGGGTTGGAGTGTCGGATGGGTATCCGCGGAACTTTTTAATGGAGGTTAAAAATGTTTAATTTACTGCGAATGGATTTATATAGAATGGGAAGAGGCAAATCGCTGTATGTATGTCTCGGCATACTGCTTATGATGACTGTGGCCACACTGTATATGGTTTGGCTTATGGCAACGCCCCAGGGACAGGAGACAGCGGTGAGCATCGGGATGTTTACGGCGGAAGAACTGGCCGAGGAGGGCGATGTTATGGCCGGGGTGGACACACTGGTTATGCTGCGCCAGATCGGCCTGGATGGCGGTATGTACAATCTGGTGTTCGGCATATGGGTCATGTTGTTTGTATGTATGGACTATCAGAGCGGCTTTATAAAAAATGTGATGGTGGTACATCAGAACCGTTGGAACTATGTGGCGAGCAAGGTTATGACAGCGGGGATAGTGAGTTTTTGCTATCTGGCGGCGCAGTATGTCTTTGTGTTACTGATGAATAAGTTGTTGGGAGATATGGCTCCCTACTCGGCTTTTGGGGACGTGCTGTTCTACCTGACCTGGGCCTGGCTTCTGACCGTGGCATTTGCGGCGCTGACCATTCTGGTCTGCGTCTGGACCCGGAGCGTGGCGGCGGGGGCGCTTACAGCGGTGCTTCTGGGCACTGGCGCAGTGCAGGGGCCGTTGTATGCGATACTGAATATGCTCCATGTGGGAGGCTGGCTGAAGTACACAATTTACCATACTCTTGACCAGGGCCCTAACCATTATGCCGCCCCAAGGGATCTGTATGTATATGCCGTGGGAGCCGGATTTTTGGCTCTGTATATGGCAGCGGCGGGTATGGTCTTGAAAAAGCAGGATATTTAGGGTATCTTGAGAAAAGTTTGGATGTTTCACATCCAAATACGCATTAACGCAGTATCGCAGGCCAGCAGGAGTTTGGCTTAGCCAAACTCCAGATATGCAGGGAAGAGGTAAGTATGAGGATATGAAAAAGAAGGATATAAGGTATTTGGAGAGAAGTGTGAGGATGGTATGATTGCGGCATTGGTGATACTTGGCATGGGCTGCGGATGGTTGTTGTTACAACATATCCGCAGTGTTCTGGAAATACGGTCCCTATGTAGGCAGCTGGAGGAACTGGAGCGGGGAAGTCATATGGAAATGGGGGTGCAGAGCAGGCAGAGAGATATGCTGGAGTTGTGCCGGAAGCTGAACCGGCTGCAAAAGCTCCACCATCAGGAGCAGATACAGTATGAGAGGGCGGAAAGGCAGTTAAAACAGAATATCACGGGGCTGGCCCACGATATCCGCACCCCGCTCACCGGCGCCGCGGGATATGTGCAGCTGGCCCGGGAGTGCCAGGAACCCCAGCGGCAGGAGTATTACCTGCAAGTGGCCTCCGACCGGCTGGGGGAACTGGGAGATATGCTGGAAGAACTTTTCCTGTATACAAAACTCACCAGTGAGGCGTTTGCCCCGGACATACGTGAAGTGCAGGTGCTGCCCCTGCTCAGTGACTGTCTGGTGGGACTGTACCACCGCTTTGAGGAGAAAGGGATCTCGCCCCGGGTGGATTTTGCCCAGGAGGGGTTCCGGGTCCGGGCGGACGAGGAATGCCTGCGGCGCATTTTCCACAATTTGATCCAGAATGCGCTTCTGCACGGCGGCGGAGACATCGTGATCCGACAGGAGAAAGACAGCCTGCTTTTTGAAAATATGGTGTCGGAGACCAGCAGGCCCGACCCGGAGCACATTTTTGACAGATTTTACAAGGCAGACTCGGCCCGGCGGAAAGGTTCCTCCGGGCTGGGGCTGTTTATTGTAAAGGAACTGGCACAGCGGATGAACGGCAGCGTGTGCGCCCGGCTGGAGGGAGATCGGCTGCGGATTACCCTGACATTGGAGCGCGCTGTGCCAGCCTGAGTCCATGCCGCGCGCAGCAATGCGCCGCCTTTGCAATAGATGTTGTAAAGATTGCGTAAATTTGACAGAGCAGGCATTTTCAGGTAAAGTGTTTTTAATATATGTGAATGAATGTCAAATCAGGGCAGAAACCGTAACGATTCAAGGGGAAGACGTCATTATTTATACTCCCTTTTCGGAATTGTGTACCCATGGAAAACGGGCTTATAAATATGCATTGCAAGCATCAGGCATATATTTTATAATCAAGTATATAAATCAAAATTTGTGGAGTTAAGGATATGAAAGATTTTATTTTTGTCACGGGAGCA
>ERZ778511.1110-NODE-1110-length-20295-cov-6.214526_pt1 | contig 20295 bp, 15 predicted proteins | sample MGYA00510347_ERZ778511 | MGnify/ENA primary metagenome ERZ778511 (study PRJEB29527, sample SAMN07138967) | mouse gut metagenome | material: feces | host: mouse | place: China:Nanjing | collected 2016-01-25 ...
TTTCCGTACAGCGGAATTTGGTCTTATCCCGGCGAGTTTTTCTTCATACCATTGTATGACATTCTCACCCGGCAGGAATACTTGGGCCACACCATCACGGCGAAAACCTACAAGGTGTCCTATAAGTCCAAAAAGACACGGAAAAATGCGGAGGACAAGCGGTATTTCTTCCCCAACACGCATGAACCGCTGATTGACGAGGAAACCTTTGCCCTTGCCCAAAAGCGCATCGCCACCCGCCACCGCCCTACCAAGTCTGATGAAATCGACCTGTTTTCCGGGTTGCTGTTCTGCGGAGATTGCGGCTACAAAATGTATCTCCAAAAAGGAGCCGGAACGCCGGAGCGGAAACACGCTTACACCTGCGGCAACTACCGCAACCGGGCCAGAAATGATTTTCTTTGCACGACGCACTACATCCGAAAAAGTGTGCTGAAAGAACTTGTCCTGGCCGACTTACAGCGTATTATGTCCTATGTGAAAGGGCATGAGCAGGAGTTTATTCAGACCGCTACCGAGTGCAGCGAACAGGCCATGAAAAAGGCGCTGGGCCACCAGCGCAAGGAGCTTGACAAGGCGGAGGCCCGGCTGGGCGAGATCAACCTTTTATTCCGCAAGCTGTACGAGGACAACGCATTGGGCCGGTTATCGAATGAACAGTTTGTGTTTCTGACCTCCGGCTATGAGGACGAGAAACGGGAGTTGACAAAGCGGGCCACGGCGTTGAAAAAGGAAATTGACACCGCCGCCGAGCGCAACGCAGATGTGAAACGTTTTGTCGCTCTGGTACGCCGGTACACGGAGATCAGCGAATTGACCTATGAGAACGTCCATGAATTTATCGACCGTATTCTGGTCTACGAATTGGACAAGGACACCAATACCCGCAAAATCGAAATCTTTTACAGCTACGTGGGCAAGGTAGACAGCGGAGAACAGCCCACGGAAAGCGTTTCATATTTCAGGCAGATCGGCGCTGATGTCAAAAGCGTTGTTGTTTAGGGCCAAATGCAAAATGCTGGGGCAAGATAGCGCACCATTCAAAAATGGTTACGTTATCTCACCCCAGCAAAGGTCGTACCCGAAACGCCATCGTCACAGTAGGCGGCGTAGAGGTTCCAGCCCTGTTCCTGCACATAGCGGCTGAGCATGATTTTCTGAGAAGCAATTTGTCAAGGGTAAATTCACCATCTCGCACCGCAAAACAAAGTGAAACGGGACTTTATTTAAGACGCAAGAAGTTCTTCTGGACATAGAGGAAATGAATTAATACTCGGTTATCGTTATGAGTATGCTTATCCCCAAGTAAATTGATCTTCAGGAAGGTTTGTAATAACAAGTTCACGTCCCTGCGCGCGGTTATGCGCACTATGAAACATCCCATATTCTAAAATTAAGTTGTCTTGGTATATCTCCCTTATTAAATCACAACTGTCATATGTCATAATCCAAGGAACGTTTTGTAGATGCTCATGAATAATATCTCCAAGATTTCGATGGTCCTCCTCAGTATAGTATTCACTATACAATGATTTCCCTTTGATTACATATGGAGGGTCAATGTTGAAGAATAAATCATTGTTCTCTTCTGCAAGCAATTCTATTATCAATTCGCAGGCATCCCGGTGATGGAGGAAAATTTGATCTCTAAAGCGTGCAACAGTTTGTATTCTTTCGATAATATTGTTTTTATTGAATCGGCATCCTAGTGGATATGCGCTGTTCTGGTTTCTTCCTCCAAGCGGCCCTGCAAATAGAACCCCAGAATAATTTACTCGATTTAAAAAGAGTGTAGAGAACCCATCTAATAGAGGAGGAGATTCCTCATTTGAATAAATTTGCTTCTGCCTCATACGCTCGTCAAGGGTAATGGGTGTTTCACGAACAAGATTGATTAAAGCCTCTGTTTGATGTAGTACAGCATCCCAAAAATGATAGAGATGAATGTCTAAATCATTCATTATTGCCTGTTCGATTATACTGTCTTCCAAGAGTGCGATACCAACACCGAATCCCCCGGCAAAGGGCTCTACAAATGGATTATATTTTACGGTTATATATTCGTCAATCGTCAACGTATCTCTAAGCATAGCCTCAAATAAATCCACATCGTTCACAGCGGTAGGACAATAAATTCCCAATCCATTCATCCAATAACCAGATTCAGGATTACCGAAAAAGAGATTTCCATCAGTGGCACAGATAGTTCTTCCATAATTCGCCGCAACGCTATGGTTATTCTCATCTGAAAACAAATATCCAGTTTCTTCATAAACTCTTCGAATATGGCGCGACAACGTGTGCTCTTTATTTTTGTCATGAGCAAAGAAGGATGGATTTAGCTTGAAATATTCTTGATATTGCAACAACAATTCTTCAATTTTTAAAGACTGAGTTTGTTTGCTTATTCCTACTACACCATTCTCACGACTTGAGGTCAATTTTAACATCCATAAGGCCAAGGCCGAGTAACAAACCCGATATGTAAAATCATTGTCTGATTCTCTAAAATATTGGACTATAGATAGATCATTCGCTATTATATTTAGCAGTTTGTTCATTAGGCCTCTTGCGAAATTAAGCAAAGCGGTCAAAGTTGCAGATGCCAGCAACCAAGGAAAAACGGAGGGCAAAGCGCTTTCTTCGGTTACGGTAACGTTCCGAGAGGATACGAAACCTTTTGAGAAAACGGATGGCGTGTTCAACAAATGCTTGATATAGTTGATGCAGTTGAGAATCGGTAAAAAGGAGACGAGGGAAAACAGAGTGTGGCGAGGCGGAGGACGCGGGCGGGCTGACGCCCGCCGCGAACAACGAAGTCCACGCCCTGTTTTAACCGCCGAACTTTACCGATTTTTGACTGCTTCGACTATATATTTCTGGGACAGCGGAGAACTCCACAACGCCAGAGAAGAATTGCGTGATTTCAAAAAGCATACTGCTCAAATTTGGTAGCGGCTGTGCCGGGAATGTGATACGATGAAAAAAATTGATTGGGAGGTTACGTCCATGTACAGCTCCAACTATCTGACCCTTGCACGCGTCTGTGCGGAGCGCTCGGTCATCCGTCATGTCTCCAAGCACCGCAACCCCGATGGGTCCTTTGACATCGCAGGTAATCTGAAGATCTGGAACGACGCCATCGCCCGCTTTGACCGCATCCCTCTGTGGGAGGACGGCGCACCCGGCTATACACCCGAACGCGACCCCCTCCAGCCCCAGCCCTCCCTGATTTTTGTCCCTGCGCAGAATGCGGACGAACGTCGGGGCACGGTGATTGTGGCCCACGGCGGCGGATTTGAATCCCGGACAGGCTGCGAGGGGATACACGTGGCGAAGTGGTTCTGCGACGCTGGGTTCAACACCGCCGTCCTGACCTACCGCCTCAAGCCTTACAGCCGGTATGACGCTATGGCGGATATGCAGCGTGCTATCCGGCTGCTCCGGGCAAGAAAAGAGGAGCTGGGAATCACAGATCGGATCGCCGTCATGGGCTTTTCCGCCGGCGGAATGCTCAGCGCCAACTGCGCCACCCACTTTGACGCCGGTGACACAAGCTCCGACGATCCCATTCAGCGGCAGTCCTGCCGTCCGGACGCCGCCGTATTGGGGTACGGCGCCTTTGCCTTCTGCGGCCTCCCCGGCGGTTTTTTCGTGGACCCCTTTGCCGGGACGACCCCCAATCCCTTCGTGGCCTCCAAGGAGGAGCTGGTCTATTTTGCTCCAGAGGTGAACGTTACGGTCCACACCCCGCCCTTCTTTATCTGGCAGACCAACAGCGACGATCCCCGCCACTCCTTCACCCTGGGTCAGGCGCTGACGGCGGTGGGCATTCCCTTTGAGATGCACCTGTTCCCCCAGGGCGTCCACGGCCTGGCGCTGGCGGACGGAAACAATGACCTGGACATGGACATCCCCCATGTCGCCCGCTGGGCGGAGTTGTGCGCAGAGTGGCTGCGGGAACAGGGAATATGAACGAAGCGGTCCCGCTTTTGAACTGGGGTTACTTCTTTATTTCGTTATCCGTTGTCCGTCCGCATCAAAATAGTGCAGGTTTTCCTCCGGGATGCGCAAATAGACGGTCTGACCCGGGAACAGGTTCGTAGCCCGGTCCGCCTCCCATACCGCCGTGAGGTTCTGGCCCGCCGAGCACAGATGGAGCACAACCTCGGATCCCAAATGCTCCGTACAGACCACCTCTGCCGGGATGCCTTCCGCGGCGGGGAGGATATTCACGGGCCGGACACCCACCGTGACAGGTCCCGGGACCGCCGGTGCGCGGAACTTCTGTCCCAGCAGCAGGGCCCGTCCCCCCTCCATGGCGACTTCCTCGAAGAGGTTCATCGGCGGCGTGCCGACGGAGGAGGCCACATAGACGTTCACCGGCTCACGGTAGATTTCCAACGGAGTACCGGCCTGCTCCACCATGCCGTCCCTCATCACCAGGATCCGTTGCCCCAGGGAGAGGGCCTCGCTGTGGTCGTGGGTCACATAAATAAACGTGGTTCCCAGGGACTGGTGGATATGTTTGATGTGCCGGCGGAGTTCCGCCCGCAGCGGCGCGTCCAGATTGCTGAAGGGCTCGTCCATCAGAAAGACCCGGGGCCTTCGCACCAGCGCCCTGGCGATCGCCACCCGCTGTAGCTGCCCCCCGGAGAGCTCCGACGGAAGACGCGCCAGGTACTCCTCCATCTCCAGCAGCTCCGCCATGCCGTATACGGCGTCCTCCAGCTCCTCCCGGGGGACGTGGGCGGTCCGGAGGGGGAAGGCGATGTTGTCAAAGACCGTCAGATGGGGGTAGAGAGAGTAGTTCTGGAATACCATCGCCACATCCCGCTCCTCCGGCGGGAGGGCGTTTACCACCTGGCCGTCGAAGCGGATCTCCCCCAGAGTCGGGGAATCCAGTCCGGCAATCAGACGCAGCAGGGTGGTTTTTCCGCACCCGGAGGGACCCAGCAGTACGATAAATTCCCCCGCCCTGATCCGGGCGGAGACGTGCTGTAAAACGACCACGCCCTCGTTGGTGGTATAGGGCATCGCCTTCTGCCGCTCCAACAGCGCCCGCCGCTTCTTCCGGCCCAGAATACCGCCGGTTTCCGCGAAGGGAAATATCTTCAGGAGATCCACCAGCTCGATGTCAACCATGCGTATCCTCCCTGTCCTCCGAGAGCATCCTCTCCAGCTCCAGCGCGGTGGGCGTATCGTCCTGCTGCTCCCGGCGGGACGGCGCTTCCTCACCGCCCTCCAGGCCCGCATCCTTGATATACTGCGTCATGACCTTTTCCACACCGCCCCGGATCAGATCCGTATACAGCGCCGGGATCACCAGCAGCAGCAGGGGAAAAAAGTCCACTGCCCAGATACCCAGGGCCAGCAATGCGGCGTACCACAGGGAACGGAACAGGTTTTTGCCCGCAAAATACATGGACAGCCGGAGCACCACGCTCATGCCGCCCTCGAACCGGGACAGGACCGGGGGAATAAATATCAGTGTAGTGACGCAGACGGCGCCTATGAGCACCCCCAACGCCATGTAGGCCGCGCCGAAGATCCCCGCGCTCCAGATTTGCAGTCCGGTGTAGATCCCCAGACAGATCAGCGCTCCTATCACCTCCATTACGACCGTCAGCAGGACGCCTGGCCGCAGCGCACCCTTGAAGGCGCGGAAGAAATCCCGGCTCACGCCGGAACCGCTGCCCATGACTACAGATTTTATACAGTGGTACAACGCCGCCGAGGCGGGCAGAACGGTTACCACAAATCGGAAGAGCGTCGTGTAGGGAAGTGTATACAGCACAGTACCCAATAGAAGCTGACGATCATCATATTGGCGATCCGGACCATAAATACGATCAAAGGGCTATTATACTTGAACATACCGGCGAAAACCTCCCCAAACGGCTCACAGAGGCGTTTCTTCCAGATGCGTCACCCGACCCGCAGGAAGAACCGCCGACTCCGACGCTGTGCGGATGGTCACATCCAGTGCGCTGGGATTGTAAATGGCGAGGCCGTCTGTGGAATATTCCAGGCGGCGGTAAGCATTTACATAGTCGATAATCTCTCCATTGGCGGCGAACCACACCCGGTCCGCGCAGCCGGACATGAACCGCGCCAGCTCCTCCATAACCTCCCAGTTGTCATCCCCGTCAAATTCATAGGCGTGGCCCCAGACGTAGAACAGCATGGGGCCGAAGGAAACGCCGTCCGCGAACTCCCGGGCCAACTCCATCAGGCGCTCATCCCGGTGATGGCAGGTAGGGTCCCAGCGCAGAAAGTCCCGGGGGATGTCAAACCGATGGGTGCTGGTTACCGTTCTGGCCCCCTGGTAGCCCGCCAGGGCGAGCATCTCGGCCACCTGGTCGTTATACAGGCCGAAAGGATAGGCGAACATCTTCAGCGGCTTACCGGAAATCTGCTCCAGCCGCCGCTTGTCCTCGACGATCTCATACATGGCCAGGGGCGTCCCCACCGTATTCAGCGCCGAGTGATAGAGCCCGTGCCCCGCAATTTCATGGGTTCGGTATACCTCCGCCACCTCCCCCGGGGCGACCTTGGAGACGTCGATCTCCTTCCTGCCGGGAGCGCGTCCGGTCTCTGCATGTCCCAGCAGCCCGGAACCCAGGTTGAAGGTGCATTTCAATCCGTATTGACGCAGCAGCTCCGCCAGGCGGCGGTCCTGAACCACACCGTCATCATAGCTGAGGGTGAACGCCTTGCTTTTCCCTCCGGGAAACAGCATCGTGTCAAATCGTTTTCCCATCGTAAACCTCCATAAGAACCTGTATTCACGACCGTTGGACGCTGCCTGAGCGGTCCTTTCCCCGCCATACTGCGTCGCTTTCCCTTGCAATCCGCCAGGATTGCTGCAAGAAAGCTCCTTGTCTGGCGAAAAAAATCCTCGCCCATGCAGCATCCCCCGGTTATGAATACAGGTTCTAAGTTTTTATAACATATGGCATGACCCGGATCGGATCATGCCATATGTCATCATTTCCTGCTGTGGTTTACTCCACAACGGCCCGGATGGGCTCATTCTTCTCAAAGGAGCGGAAGGGGGAGTTGTTGGTTGCGTCAATGCGCACCTCATCCCCATCGAAGGTCAGGGTAAATACATCCTCCAGACAGGTCTCCAGCCAGCGGCAGTGCATCTGGAACACGTTTTCCTCCGGCCACCAGCCGTCGCAGAGGTAGAGCTGGTTCCAGTCGGAGAGCTTGCCCAGCAGATTGGTAAACCGGGTCCCGCCGGTGCTGACGCGGATGGTCTCCCTGCGTCCGGAACGGGTGGTCAAATGCCACATGCAGCCGTATACATCAAAGTCCAAGGAGAACTCCGTAATGCCGTCCGGCTGAGTCCCCACCATGAAGCTGCCGCCGAAGGGCGTGAAACAGCCGGAAGTCATGTGGATCGTTTTGCCGGAAATCCGCTCCATCACGGGGCTGAAGGGCTGACAGGGGGGATTGCCGATATTCAGGCGAGCCAGCTTCGAGCGCAGCTTCGCTTGGGCGGCGGGGTCCTCCGGCAGCGCCTCCCGGGATGTTACCTTCTCCACAAAATCCCAGGTGATGTCCAAGGTGCTCTGGGCCCAGTGAGCCCCCGGGGCGGTCTCCGTGATAGCGATCATCATCTCCTGTTCCGGGAGGACGATGGTAAACTGGCCCATGGCGCCGTCCGCCCGGTAGGCTCCTCGGGGCTTGCACATCCAGATCTGGAAGCCGTAGCCCAGGAAATTGTCCGATGCCTCCGGATTGTTGACGGCCTCTGTAGCCGAGTCGTTCTGGTTGGTGGTAGCCAGCCGGACGTAGTCCTCCGCCAGGATCCGCTCTCCCTCCCAGACACCGCCGTCGGCGTACAGCTTCATGAGGCGCAGGTTATCCTCCGTGGTGGCAAACAGCCCGCCGCCGCCCACCTCCATGCCGTCGGCCATGCACATCCAGCGCAGATTCTCCGGGTCGATGCCGATCTTTTCAAACAGGCGTGGGGTCAAATAGTCGTGGAGTCCCAGGCCCGTCTTCTTGCGCACGATGGCCCCCAGCATGGTGGAGCCGGTGGAGTTGTACATGTAGGTGGTGCCGGGTTTGTGGTTGACCGGGGTGTGCATAAATTCCCTGATCCAATCCGGGGAGTTATGGGGCATAGTATCCATGCCGCAGCCCATGCACAGTACGTCCCGCACCGTGAGCAGCCGGAGGTTCTCGCTGGGGTGGGCGGGGGACTCCTCCGGGAAGATGTCGATGAGGCGCTCGTCCAACCGCAGCAACCCCTCCGTGTAGGCGATGCCCACGGCGGTGGCCGCGTAGGTCTTGGTGTGGCTTTGCAGCCCGTGGCGCAGGTTGGGACCGAAGGGGGCCCACCAGCCCTGGGCGCAGAGCTTGCCCCGGCGCATGATCATCAGGCCATGCATCTCGGTCTGACTGGCCTCCAGGGCGTCGATATAGGCGAGGATGTCCTCGCTGCGGATGCCCACGGCCTCCGGGGTGGCCGTCTCAAAAGGTTTTCTCGTGTTCATGCGGTTATACCATCTCTCGATTCAATTATTTTTTCGTTACCGTGCGGAAATGTTGGTTGCCGCAGCGCAGAGGGGAGCGTGTTAAAGTTCTTTTTGATCCTGTTTCTTTCAAGAAAAAGGATTATCCCTTGACGCCGCCGACCACCATGCCCTTGATGAGCTCCCCCTGAATGGCCGGGTAGACGCACAGGATGGGCAGCAGGGCGATGATGGCGATGGCCATACGGGCGGACTCCGTGGGCAGGGACTGGGCCGCCAGCATAGCCGATTCGCTGGTCAGGTCGCTGGTCTTCAAAAACTGGATGGAGTCCATCAGCTTCTTCAAGTACACCTGGATGGTGAACAGCTTGGAGTCGGTGATGTAGTACAGACCGTTGGTCCAGTTGTTCCAGTAGCCCAGAGCGGCAAACAGGCCGATGGTGGTCATGACCGGCTTGGACAGGGGCAGCATGATGCTGGTATAGATCCGCACGTCGTTGGCCCCGTCGATCCGGGCGGCTTCGATGATGGCGTAGGGGATGTTCGCATTGTAGTAGTTGCGCACCATCAGCACGTTCATGGCCCCCATCAGCGCGCCGGGCAGCAGGTAGGCCCAGATGGTGTCCTTTACAAAGAACAGCCGGGTCCATACGATGTAGCTTGCGGTCATGCCGCCGTTGAAGAGGCAGGTGAAAAAGAGAATGAACGCAAACACGTTGCGGTACTTGAAGTCCTTGCGGCTGAGGGGGTAGGCAAACAGGGAGGTGATCAGCAGGTTCACGGCCGTGCCCACCACCGTCACCAGGATGGTCAGGCCGTAAGCCCGGAAGATGGTGGCGCGCTTGAGCCACAGGTAGCTGTAGGCGGCCAGGGAGAACTCCTCCGGGAAGAACTTGTAGCCGTGGGCCAGGGCGGTCTCGGAGGAGAAGGAGACCGAGACCATCAGGATAAAGGGCACTACGCAGAAAACCGCCAGGATTGCCATGAGCACCAGGGACAGCCGGTAAAATCCCTGCTCGTCTTTGATTTGCGTAACCTTTGTCTTTGCCATTTCACAACCTCCTCTCAGAACAGCGCGTTATCGGGCTCGATCACGCGCACCAGCATATTGGACGCCATGACCAGCACAAACCCGATCACGGCCTGGAATACGCTGGCGGCGGAGGACATGCTGACGTTGTTGAGCTGCAATAGCGCCCGGTAGACGTAGGTGTCGATGGTCTGGGTGGTGCTGGTCAGCAGGCCACTGTTCAGGGGGACCTGATAGAACAGGCCGAAGTCGGAGTTGAAGATCCGTCCGATGGACATCAGCAGCATGAGGATGATCATGGGCCGCAGCATGGGAAGGGTGATGTGAATGATCTGCTTCCACTTGCCGGCGCCGTCCAGGCGGGCGGACTCATAGAGGCTCTTGTCGATGCCGCCAATACTGGCCATATAGATGATGGAGCTCTGCCCTGCGTTCTGCCAGAAATGTACGATGGTCAGGATAATGGGCCAGTATTGGGCGGTGGCGTACCAGTTGATGGGATTGTCCCGGAAGACGGTGGTGTTCAGGTAGCCATAGGAGGTACTGAGGAAGGCGTACACGATGAAGGACAGCAGCACCGCCGACACCATGGAGGGGAAGCAGATGATGGGCTGGATGACCTTGGCAGCCCTGCCGGAGGCAATCTCCGCCATCAGCACGGCGATGGATACCGCGATGACCATATCCAGGATAATCCAGCAGACGTTGTAGGCCAGGGTGTTGCGGATCATGATCCAAGCATCCTTGGTAACGAACAGATACTCGAAGTTTTCAAATCCGCACCATGGGCTCTGGAAGATGCCCGTGGCGAAATTGACCTTCTTGAAGGCGATCAAGATGCCGAACATGGGGATGTAGTTGTTGGCGACCAGGTAAATGAGTCCGGGAAGCATGAAGAGATACAACGGCAGATTCCGCCTGCGCTCCTCCGCCTTTTTGGCTTTCTTCTGCCGTGCCAGCAGGTCATTATACTCTGATACAGCCGGGACCGGTTTTTGGGACATATGTGCTCCACTCCCTTTCACAGTAATAAGAACATGATACCCTATGGGCATGTTCACAGACAATTAAAAAAGTACAGGCGGATTTTCATTTTCTACCCTTTTCCAACAGCTGCCGGAGGAAGATCACCGCCTCCTCCATATTCTGGGCATTGGCGGCCACCCCCGCTACCACGTCCTCCTCGTAGTATCCGGCCCGATGGAGCGGAGAACCGGCCCGGAGGATCACGCCGCCCAGGACGGCCTGTCCGGCCCCGCTCTGGTAGTAATACAGATCGTCCCCGTACCGCTCCAGCAGGGAGCGGTCCAGAAAGAGGGACAGGTCCAGAAAGGCGTCCTGGTCCGCATACCGCGCAAAGACCGGCTCATCGGCGGCGAAGAAGTCCAGACCGCTGATCCCGAACAGGGCGGCCAGCACCTGAACCGTCTGCATGTCGCCGCTTTCGTCAAAGGCCCACCCCAGGCGGAGGTCCGCCGTCACGTCCACCTGCCGGTCCGCCATGTCCACGCCGCCCTCTGCCAGCAGCGCGTCCAGCGCCTCCCGGTCCCCCTGGGCATCGGCGGCGTTCACCAGCACGGCGTACATGGCCGCGGGCCTCCTGGCCGCCGAGGTGACTGCGGTGACCAGCACCAGGGCCACCACACAAGCCGCGGCCAGGATAGGGAGCTTATAGTAATCCCACAGGAACAGCAGCTTTCCCTGCCGGTCGAGGCCCGCCATGGCCGCCCGGTCCTTCTCCAGGCGCTCCCTAAGCTTCACGGTCCGCGCCCCCCTTCTCCAGACGCCAGTCCACCGGACTCATGCCCACGTGCTTGCGGAATACCGTGGAGAAATAGGAGATGTTGTCATATCCTGTCATCCCGGCGATCTCGCTGACGGGCAGATTGGTGGACAGCAGCAGCCGCTTTGCCTCATCAATCCGGATCTTGTTGATGTACTCCCGCAGGTTCATCCCCTTTTTGCTCCGGAACTGCTTGGAGAGATAGTTGGGCGTGATGCAGGCCACGGCGGCCACATCCTCCCGATTGATGTTCTCCCGGAAGTGTTCCCGGATATAGGCGTCCGCCTTGGCGATGATGTCATCCGCGTCCACCAGATCCCGCAGCGCCTCCTCCGTCAGAACAAACAGTCTCTCCGCCAGCCGGAGAAGGTTCGTCTGGGTTGGGATGGAGGCCGTATTCAGTCCGGTCACTACGCCGTCCTCAAACAACACCCGGGAGGAAATGCCGTTGTCCCGCAGACAGGAGAGAAAAATGTTGACCAGCTCCCGGCGAAAATCGTCCAGCACCGCCCGGGTGTACTCCCCGGAGGTCCCGGCCTGGCGGACGGCAAAGCTTATGTACTCCATGCAGCCCTTGCGGTCGTGCCGTTTCAGATACAGGAGGATCTGGTTTGTGTCCAGGAGGCGGACCGGATCTCCGGCGCTGCTGCCGATCTCCTCCATGGAAAAGATCTTTCCCGTGTGTACCCGCAGGCGGGGGAGCTTTCCGGCCATTTCCTCCCGGATCCTGGCGGCCCGATGCAGCGGAAAAGCCCCGCTGACCAGAATGGATGGGCGGAGGGAGAGGTGCTCCGCGCACAATGCCAGCATGGTATGGCAGCGGTCCGTCAGCTCCGCCTCGCCGCAGTTCTCCGCCGGGACGAAGCCCGTGCAGCGCAGGAACCTCCCATCGTAATCCGTCATGGAATAGGCAGAGCCGATATAGCTGGCCAGAACCTCATCGTGGAGGCGGCCCACGGTGTACAGCAGTAGCTCCCGGTCCCATACGCTCTGTATGGCGTCCGTAAGGTCCGCACAGAGCATGACCATATACCACCGGCTCAGAGGGGAGAGGGAGAGGCCGTTCCGGCGCAGGACCGACTCCACGGAGTCCGGCGATGTCCCCGCCGTCCCGTAGCTGATCTGGCGGAGGACGTTATTCAGGACGGAATCCCGCTGGGGCTGCCCTGCGAGGCGCATGGCGTCCCGCTTCTTTCCCGCGGCAGAGGCCATACCCTGCACAGCCGTTTTCAGCTCCTCTACCGCGAAGGGCTTTGTGATGTAGTTGCGCGCACCGTATTGGATGGCGGCTTTGGCATACGCGAAGTCCTCATGGCAGGTCAGGAAACAAAACTCTGTTTCGTAGCCCTTCTCGTGTATGTACTTCAAAACCTCGATCCCGCTGCGCCGGGGCATCCCGATGTCACAGAGGATGATCTCCGGCCTCTCCCGGTCGATCAGCCGGATGGCGGCGTCCCCGTTGTAGGCCCGGAGGATCCTGGTGATCCCCAGTTCGCCGCAATCCAGCTGGCTCTGGATGACATCCACCGTGGAAATGTCGTCGTCGCAGATCAAAAGCTTCATAGTCCCTCCTCTCCATCCGGGATCCGGATCTCCACCCGGGCTCCCCCTTCCTCCCGATTGGAAATGCGCAGCAAGTCGTTCCGGCAGTACGCCAGGTGCAGTGTATACCGGACGTTGGTCAGGCCCAGGTGCTCTTTTGTAAAAACGGCGTCTCCGGCTAGGATCTGCCGGATGACATCCTCCCGAAAGCCCTCGCCGCTGTCCTCCTCTATCAGGCACAGCCCCTGGAAATCCTCCGTCTGCAAGCGGAAGCACCGGACGCGAATCTCCAGCGCCTCATAGAGGGTCATGGCGTGCTTGATGGAATTTTCCACCAGGGTGTAAAGAATCAGGAAGGGGATGCGGCACGACGCCGCCTCCTCCTCGCACTCCGCCTCAAACCGGATGCTGCCCGGGAAGCGCACCTCCTGCATATCCAGGTAATTGCGGATGTGGCTCAGCTCCTCGGAGAGAAGGACCCGGTCGGAGTTCACATTCAGCATATACCGGATGAACTTTGCGAAGGCGGCGATGTATGAGCGGACCTCCTCCGGTTCAGCGATATAGGTCATATTGCTGATAGTGGTGACGGCGTTGAGGAAGGAGTGGGGCCTGAGCTGGGCGCGAAGCATGGTCAGCCGGTTCTGATCCTCCTGAAGCCGCAGGTCGTAGGACTCAATGCGCAGCTTCGTGATCTGGGCCGCCATGGCGTTGAAGCTCTCATAGAGGGCCTCAAATTCATCGCTGCCCGCCTCCTGCACCTCCAGGCGGTACTCCATATTCCCCTGGGCCAGGGCCTGGTTGGCACGAATCAGCTCCGTGCTGGGCCGGGCTACCTTCCTGCGAAGGAGCATCAGCAGGACGGAAACGAGGACCACACAGACTGCACTGTCCAGAAACAGCAGCACGGGGAGCAGGATCTTGTCGTTTGTGGAGAGGAGCGGTCTGACCGACAGCGTCGCCAGGGCGTCCAGCGTGTCGATCTGCGCGGACACGGTGCTCCGGGCACTGCCCAATCCGTAGTCCTTCCTGTCCGGATCCAGGGGCAGTTCATCGCCGCCGCAGAAAAAGCAGCCGTCCTCCGTCTGGAGGAAGAAGCAAAGATCCTCCCCCAGAACGCTGAATTTGTGGTCAATATGGTAATAATCCAGGCTGGAAACGGCGCCCACCACGTATTTCCCCAGGCGGATACACTGGGAAAAGTACGCCGCGCCGCCCGATTCAATGACGCTCCACTTCCTGTCCCGGAAGGGGGTCTCCCGGAGGGTGGCGTACTCCCGGAAGAAATCCTTCAGCGCATGGGCGGCCCTGCCGTCCAGACTGGTTTTCGCGGAAAACAGGTAGTAGTCGTTCTCCGTGTCAAACACAAAAAACGCGTCGGCGTCCGTGCTGACGATCAGCTTCTCCTCCATCATTTCCACGATCTTCCTCTTGGTGCGGGCATTCATCACCGGGGTGCCGGTGCGCAGCTCGTTGGAGTTGTGCAGCGTGACCAGCAGTTCGTGGATGTGCTCGTGGATCGCCCCTGTACGGGACTCCACGTCCCCGGCCCACAGCCTCACGGAGTTCATATTCTCCGCCTCCACCGTCCGGCGGATTTGCCCGGTGACATTGAAGCTGGTCCAGGCAAAAAACAGCGTCGCTGAAAGCAAAATGGCGCACAGCAGGGTCGTTGCCCGCTTCCACCAGGACCCCGTCATCGTGCTCCCTCCCTACATTGCTGACAATTTTCGGTTCGCTTCTCCCATTATATCGCGCCGCGCTCCAATTGTAATCCCCCATTTTCTGGAAAGCCCCGGGTGCGCGAAAACCCCAAAATGCGGGAGGATCGCTCCTCCCGCATCGGAATGGCGCTATTTGCTTTTATTTATTTGCTGTCAGCCACGCGTCCGCCTGGGCCTGGTAGTCAGCGATAATGGTATTGATGCCCGCGGCCTCCAGGTCGTTCAGGAACTGCTGATAGGTGCCCGCGTCGGGGTCCACGTCGCCGAAGTTGAGCACGTCCTCGTACTGGCTGACGACGTTGGCCACGGCGGCGGACTCGTTGAGCACGTTGGCGTTGCTGGGAGTAAAGCCGTACAGTGGGGGCTCCCAGGCGTTCTTCATCAGCTCCATGCCGTACTCACTGTTGGAGCCCGTGTTGGAGTTCTCAAAGGGCAGGCCCTGGAAGCCGTTGCCGATGATGCCGCAGCTGTACATGCAGTTGTAGGGAATGGTGTTGGCGTCCATGCCCTCGGGGTACTCGCAGACCGTGTGGTCCGCGTTCCACACGTAATCCTGCCCCTCGGCGCCATAGATCAGGGTGTCCCAGATGAACTCGTCGCAATAGAGCAGGTTGATGAACCGGGCGGCGGCGCTGGGGTTCTTGCAGCTGTAGGAAATGCCGATGCCGCAGCCGTCGTTGGTCAGATCGCCGATGGCGATGGTCACGGCCTCAAAATCGGCGCCGTAGTAGTTCATCTTGTCAAACATATCACCGATGGCGTCCGCCTCCGCAGAGTGGCCCATAATGACGCCCTTGGAGGACCCGGACATGACCGCCTCGTCGTGAGTCAGGGTGTTGGCGGAACCTTCGGGATCACAGTAGCCCTTCTGGCGGAAATCATACGCTTTCTGGCAGGCGGCGTGGTAGGCGTCGGTGGCGTAGAAGTTCACCAGGGTGGTGCTGTCGTTCTCGGTGGCGGCATAGGTGCCCACCTGGGCGGTGTGGGTCATGAACTTGTTGATCTGGTAGAACTGATCCGTATAGACCAGGAAGTGCTCGTCGGGATACGCGGTCTTCAGAGCCGCCAGGCACTCCTCCAGGGAGTCCATGTCGTGGACCTTGGTCATGTCGTACACGTCCTTGACCAGGTCGTTGTTATAGATGAACTTCCAGTCCAGCACGGTGCCGAAATAGCGGGGGACCATGTACACGGAGCCGTTGATCTTGCCGTTGTTCATGATGTTGCCGATCATGTCGGCGGTGGGCTTGAGCTCGTTGTCCATGTAGGGATCCAGGGGGATGAGGAAGCCCTGGTCCACGAAGGAGGGCATGTTGTCGAACAGCATGACCAGATCGGGGCCCGCGCCGCCGGCCAGCTCCATGGGGACGGTGGTAAACAGGTCGGCAATGGGGATGATGCTCAGATCCAGGACATACTCGGTTTCCCCAAGGGTGTTCTTCAGGTAGTCGTTGATGACGTTCTCCACCGTCTTGGTGGCCTCTGTGCTGGGAACGGTCATCAGGGTGGCCATCTCCAGCTTGATGTGGGTCACCTCGCCGCTGGGAGCGGGGGCGGCGGTGTCGTCGCTGACAGGAGCGCTGGCGGCATCCCCGCCGTTGGAATCGGGGGCTTTGCTCCCGCCGCAGGCGGCCAGGGACAGCGTCATGATCAGCGCAAGGGCAAGGGCAAGAAATCTTTTCATGGCTTTTTCCTCCATAACAGTAAAGTAAGGGTACTGCTGTCGCCTTTTCATTAAACCACACGCCGTTTCGCAATGCTTTTGAAAAAATTGCTTTTCTTTTAGAAAATAAGCCCATTGCGAGTTTCCCGAAAAAAAACGATAAAAACAAAAGTAGTGTTCACATTTTTACTGTTCATCCGGCGTTGGAGAGGGTACTATGATAAACGGTATACATATTTTTTAAGTGCAGGAGGTCATAACGATGGGTGATTTTGAAAAGGCAAAGGTCCGCGTGGCACAGGGGTGGCTCCAGGGCTACACGGAGGACCGGCTGAAAATCTTCAAGGGGATCCCCTACGCGGCGCCCCCCGTGGGCGCGCTGCGGTTCCGTCATCCCCAGGACCCGGGCCGCTGGCGGGGCGTACGCCGGGCTACCCAGTATTCCGCCGCCTCCGTCCAGCAGGTCATGGAACTGCCGGAGACGCCCGCCAACGTCCACGGTGTGCCCCAGTTCCTGGCGCCCTCCCAGTACGAGGAGGACTGTCTGTACCTGAACATCTGGACCCCGGCGGAGACGCCGGAGGACAAGCTGCCCGTGTTCCTCTGGATCCACGGCGGCGGCATGGTGGCGGGCAGCGGATGCGAGGTGGTGTGCGACGGGACGGGCTTCGCCAAACGGAAGGATGTGGTGGTGGTCACCATCAATTACCGCTTGGGCTTCCTGGGGTTCTTCGCCCACCCGGATCTCACCGCCGAGGGCGGGGGAACCTCCGGCAACTATGCGCTCTATGACATGCGCAAGGCTTGCCAGTGGGTGAAGGAGAACATTGCCCGGTTCGGCGGAGACCCGGACCGGATCACCGTGGCGGGACAGTCCGGCGGCGCGGCGGGGACCGGCGCGCTCCACGCGTCCCCCCTGATGAAGGGCCTTATCCATCGGGTATCCATCGAGAGCGGCCCCATCTACTGGGGCTTCATGCAGCCCGTGGATCGCGCCGTGCTGGAGGCGCGGGGTGTGGAGTTCATGGAGCATATCGGGTGCAGGTCCATCCAGGAGCTGCGCAGCCGGGACGCCTGGGAGCTGTTTGATTCCTACAGCGAATTTGTGGGAGAGCGTGGGTTTGACGGCGGTTTCAGCTTCTGCGTGGACGGCGAGTTCCTGCCCAGGCGGTACTCCGACATCATGGACGCCGGGGACTTCAATGATTTCGACGTGATAATCGGCAGCTGCTCTCAGGAATTTCCCTGCGTGGACCCGGAGAAGTTCACCGTGGAGGAGTATCTGGCCTATCTGGAGGAGGCATTCCCGGACAACGCGGAGAACATGAAGCGGTGGTATCCCGCCGGGACCGGGGTTCAGGCGGCGAAGCAGGCCAGTACCATCGCCTCGGACATCATGCTCATGGGCTCGGTGAAGCTGGGAGAGCTGTGCGCCAGAAACGGGCGGAATGCCTATGTGTGGCTGATGAGCAAAGAGAACGAGACGCAGCGGGGCCGGGACGCGGGCAGTCCTCACTGCGCCGAAATGCCCTACCTTTTCGGCCGGGTGGACACCGGGGAGCGCAACCCCTTTTTCCCCTACCACTGGGTGGGAGCGGACTACGACTTCATGGAGCTGATCCAGGGCTATTGGCATAGCTTCTGCGCCTGCGGCGACCCCAACGGCGGGGACCGGCCGCAGTGGAAAAAATACAGGGAGGACTTTGATATCTGTGAGCTGTGCAACCGTACCCACATGGTCCCCCGGGAGCAGATGGACAAGTACCGCTACTTTTACAGCAAGCTGACCACCAACGATTATAAGGTCTCCCTGTTCGGTCTGCCCAGATTCACACCCAGAGGATGAGAGCAGCTATGGAATAGAATCGACTATATCTTCCCGCAGGGATGACAGCAGGGCACCCGCCGCGATTCTGCGGCGGATGCCCTCTGCTTATCTCAATGCATCCTCAGATATATTGATACATATCTCCGGAGGGGACGTAGGTTATGGGAAGCTGGGGCCCCACCAGTTCGCTGATCCACTCCTGGGCATACTTCATCCCCAGCTCCTCCCAGTTGAGGTGGCCGATATGGATCATTGCCTTGGCCCTCCCCTGCTGGACGGCATCCCGGATGTAGGACAGCACCGTCCACTCAATAACTTCTCCGGGCAGGATCACATCCACCTGCCCCTCCAGGTCCTTGATGATCTGAACGCTGTACTCCGCGGGAGTCCCGTCGGTATGCTTGATCCCGAAGTCCATGGGATAGAGGTGCCCGACAATGGCCGCGGTGCGGACCTTATCCCGGGGATTTCCGATATAGCGAACGCCGTTGAGGCCGATGGCGGACTTGATGTGGCGGCACAGTTCCTCTACTGTCATCTCCCGTGGCAGATCAACGATGAAATGACCGAAGCCGCCGGAGGAGTAGTCGGCCCGCTCCCGGCCCAGCCAGCCCAGGTGCTTGAGAACGCCGGTGAAAATGCCGTCCGGCTGGTGAGCGTGCATATGGTCGTGGTCCCTCCAGACGGCGATGCCGCAGCGGTCCAGCAGGGCTCTCTTCTCATCATATACAGCGTTGGGAAAGTCCTCATACCAGCCGCCCTTGTCGGCGGAGGTATAGAAAATTGGCTCGTGGACGATAAGCAGGTTCGCCCCCAATTCGGCGGTCTTCCGGATGATGTCCATCGTGGGCACCAGGGCGGTGACAATGCCGGTGCACTCCGCCTCCGGATCGCCGCATTTCCACTCGTCGCACCCCTGATAGCCGGGCAGGTCCGGGTGGTAGGCCAGGATCTTCTCAACGACATCTCTGTTCTTCATAGGGCGTGTTCCTCCATCCGTTTATAGGGACAGCTTGGTGAAAATACGGACCACGGGGCCCACCCGGCGGGGCTCCAGAGACTCGGTACACACCGCGCCATTCAGGAAATCCAGGGCCTTGCTGTCGGTGGTGACGGTGGGATGCCAGCCGTTCCCCGTATCCGTGTTGACAATGTGGACTTGGCAGGGCGCACCAGTATAGTCCGTGCCCTTGACAACGTAGTCGGCGCACAGACGGATGGCCTGCGTTCCCCTCCACCGCTGGATGTCCGCCGCGCCGGGCTGGACCATGCCGGTGAAGAAGGGCGTGCGTATCACGCCGCCGAAGGGGATGGTCAGGACGGTCTCTTCCCCCTGTTCCTCCCGGTCCAGGCCGGTGAGGACCACGTCCACGCTCAGGACGTTGGTCCCGCCCCGGATAAATTCCCGCACCAGTTCCATGGCATGGACGTCCTCTGTGCCCCGGAAACCGTGGTTTGCGCCGGTGATCTCCGCCAGCTGGCAGCGCAGCGGACGCACCGAGTGGTACGCCGCCTGGGCCCGGCGGGAGTTGACCACGTTCACGGCGCTGTCGCTGTCGCCGTGGACGATGAGTACCGGTCCGGGGTAGGCCGCGATGGAGGAGAAGGCGTCCACCCGCTGCATACTGGTCACGTACTCCCGGCCAATGGGCCCCATGGAGCCGGCAATCTCCGGGGGCAGGTCCGCCGGGATCTCCGGATGGATCAGCTCGGGGACGTTCTCCGGATCGAAGGAGTACATCAGCATGTTTCCCCGCCGGGCGTCCTCCGGAATGCACAGGGCGGGATAAAACAACACCAGACGCTCCACCTGCTCAGGGTGGGCGGCGGCATAGAGGGCGCTGACAAAGCCGCCCTGGCTGCACCCCATCAGGATCAGGCGCTCGCCGTCGATGTAGGGCAGTCCGCTCACATACTCCACAACGGCCTCCAGATCCCGGAGCTCGGTGAGCACGGTCATGTCCTGGAAGCGCCCGTCACTGGTACTCCGGATGCTCCCGCCGCAAAAGTCATACACATAGGCGGCCGAGCCCCACTGTGCAAGTTGTTGTGCGTAGCCGGCAATATCGCTCCCGGTCCCCATGAACCCGTGGCTGATGATGACCGCCGGGAGCTTCTCTCCCGCCGGACGGTACTCCCTTCCCCGGATGGTCAGCCCCTCCCGGGTGCAGGAAAAATCCTGCGTGAGCATTTCCATGCTGTAGCCTCCTTTTGCTGTATATTCCTGAAAAGCATA
>ERZ778511.1129-NODE-1129-length-19981-cov-8.618639_pt1 | contig 19981 bp, 20 predicted proteins | sample MGYA00510347_ERZ778511 | MGnify/ENA primary metagenome ERZ778511 (study PRJEB29527, sample SAMN07138967) | mouse gut metagenome | material: feces | host: mouse | place: China:Nanjing | collected 2016-01-25 ...
CAATCGGCAGAAGGCTTCAGCTCAGATTAGAGACACATCTTTTGGCGTATAACCCTCTTTTGGTGTACCACCTTTGTGGTGCATCATCCTTATTGTTACGGGTAGTGCTTCTGTTGCTACGGGTAGTGCTTCTACCCGCACTTGCGCTCCAAAATCGTTGAGAAATAGCGGTTTTTGAGTGGTGCTTACATGGAAAAGCACTACCCGTAGCGAAGAAAGCACTACCCGTAGCAGGGAGGAGAGGAGAGGGGAGGGTTCGCAACATACAAAGACTGCCCGTAGTTTTGGGCTACGGGCAGTCTGGGGGAGTGGTGGGCTAGCTGCCGTGCTCACTTCTTTTGGGTGGCTTGCATCTGGTCGATGATCTCGGTGATCCATTCATGCAGGCCCTTGTAGTTCGACGGCATCTGCTCGGTCATATCCACCACGGGCACATTGCCGGAGTCCGCGGCGGAGATGAGCTGGTCGGTCATGTCGCTCGGCTCCTGCGAGTTGATGATGAGCATCTTCGCGTCGCCCTTCTTGAGCAGGTCGGTGAACTGCTTGATGTCGGACGGCGTTGGCTCGCTCTCGTTCGCGGCGGCCTGCTTGTAGCCCTTCGGCGTCACATCCTTGAGCCCCATGTCGTCGGCCAGGTATTCGCCCACCGACTCCGTGGCGGCGTACGGCATGGCGTCGTCGGCCTGCGCCACGGTGGCGAGCTGTTCCTCGAGCTTGTCTTCGGCGGCCTGCCACTTCTCGTTGAGCGCCTGGAACTGCGCCTTGTGCTCGGGCATGATCTTTTCGTACGCGGCGGTGATCGCGTCGGCTGTCTTCACGCGCACGTCGGACGAGAACCACACATGCGGGTTGTCTCCGGTCTTCTTGCCGCCTTCGTTCGCGGCGTCGATCACGATCGCCTTGGACTGCTCGGCCGCTTTGACCGCCCACTCGTCATAGCCGGCGCCGTTGACGATCGCGACCTGTGCGTGCTGGAACTTCGAGATGTCGTTGGACGTAGGCTCGTAATCATGCGCGTCGGTGCTCGTGTTGTTGAGGATCGATGTGACGTCCACGTATGACCCGCCCAGTTCCTTCGCGAGCGAACCCCACTGGTTCGACGCGGCGATCACGGTGATCACGCTGTCTTTGTCTGCCGTGCTCGATGCGGATGGCGTGTCTTCGCTTTGGCCGGAGCACGCCGCCACGCTAGCCGCCAATACAATGGCGGTGAGTGCGGCGAACGCCCGGCGAATCCATGTGTTCATAGGTGTTTCCTTCACTGTTCGGTGCTTGTGTGGTGCTGGTGTTCGGTTGCGTATCTACATCTGTACGGCCCGCCCGCGCGCCTACATATATGTGCACACAGCTGGGCTCTGCTATTCGAGCATAGCACACTACTGAGAATGATTCTCAATATGCGCGGAACTCGCACAATGTCTTCGATTGTAGGGCGTGTGGGATTACCCAAGCTGGAGAAATGGGCGTATTGGCTTCAGGGCTTACCCGTGCGACACGCCCGGGGTGCCATACGTCGGCGGTGCACGGTAGATTCAAACTCTTGTAAACCACAGACCGTTGGTTGAGGGTCACCCGTGACCCTACGAAGTTTGGTTCGCCAAGCCAGCGCAGGTTGAGAAACAAGGATCCTTGATGGTTCAAGGACGTTTGTCGCTCTGCCTGTGCGCAGGGCTTTTTTGTTGCCCGGGTTTGGCGCCCCGCCTCACAGTCAACGGCCGACTTAGGAAGGAACGCCATGAAGAGGCCCGAAAAGGAAGTGGTGGTCGCCGAGCTTACGGAAGCATTCCGTAACGCTGACGCGGTCTACCTGACCGAGTACCGCGGGCTTACCGTTCCGCAGATCTCCGATCTGCGCGAAAAGCTAGGCCGCGATACTTCCTACACTGTGGCTAAGAACACGCTGTTCCGCATCGCCGCTAAGGAAGCCGGCATTGAGGGTCTCGATGAGATGCTCACCGGTCCTTCCGCCGTCGTCTTCGTGAAGGGTGACTTCATCGACGCTGCGAAGATTCTGCGTGACTTCGCCAAGACCAACAAGGCCCTCATCGTCAAGGGCGGTTTCGCAGACGGAACCGTGTACGACGCCGAGGGTGCCAAGCAGCTCGCAGACCTCAAGTCTCGTCCGGAACTGCTTGCCGAACTGGCCGGCGCCCTCAAGGGCACCATGGCCAAGGCCGCACGCCTGTTCAACGCGCTGCCGACGAAGGCCGTTCGCACGGTCGACGCCCTGCGCGAAAAGCAGGAGAAGGCTGCCTGATCGCCCTGCGGTTCACCGCAGTGCAATTGGTCGGAATAAACCGGAAAACAAAGAAAAATTTCAGGTGTGCGGAACACAAACAACCCGCCGCGCGCCACGATTGAAAGGAAGCCATAATGGCTAAGTTCACCCAGGATGAGCTGCTCGAAGCTTTCGGTGAAATGACCCTCGTCGAGCTCTCCGAGTTCGTCAAGGCCTTCGAAGAGAAGTTCGACGTTGAGGCCTCCGCTCCGGTCGCCGTCGCCGCTGCTGCCGCTCCGGGCGCTGCTCCGGCCGAGGAAGAGAAGGATGAGTTCGACGTCATCCTCTCCGCCGTTGGCGACAAGAAGATCCAGGTCATCAAGGCTGTGCGTGGCATCACCAACCTCGGCCTCGCCGAGGCCAAGGCCCTCGTGGACGGCGCTCCGAAGCCGGTCCTCGAGCACGCCAAGAAGGAAGACGCCGAGAAGGCCAAGGCTCAGCTCGAAGAAGCTGGCGCCACCGTCGAGCTCAAGTGATTTGCGCGGCATAAGCCGCATATCACTTCAGGACATGACGTCTGACCCCGTAGGGCACAAGCCCTGCGGGGTTTTTCTTTCCGGTCAGTCGGGCGTGAACACCCGCCGCGTACCCCGGTGAAACACCGTGTATTGCGATAGACTGGCGGGAGTAAGAGCGATTGGCTGCCGCAGTGCTTGATTGGGCGTGCTGCGTACAATGGTGCAGCGCGTGCCCACTCGATGAAAGGAAGGTCCCACGGTGAGCGGTGATCAACAAGCAACGACGAAATGGATGATCCGCGTGGATGGGTCGGATTTGACCAGCGTCGAGGCCGGGCAGACCGTGGAGATAGGTCGTAAACCGTTGCGTCCTTTGAGCGATGACGGCACCACCCGCATCGAGATTCTCGACGACACCCGCTCGATGTCGAAGCGCCACGCTGAATTCTCCGTGAAAAGCGACGGCAACGCGATTCTGCGCGACATGAACTCCACGAACGGCACGTATCTGGTGCGTCCGGGCAACGACTTGGTGCGCCTGCCTTCCGGCTCCGACTTCGCACTGACCGACGACACCGTGCGCCTGCAGTTCGGCGACGTGCCAGTGGATTTTGTGCGCTTCATCGATGACAGCACCACGCACCGTGACGACCCGTCTGTGGCGAACCTGTTCGATTACGCGCTTGACAACGTGGCGTCCGAACCGGAGGCATCGGAGCTTTCGGTGGACGATATCCTCAATCTGCGCGCCGGCGAGCCCACCAACATCTTTGATTCCAACAGCGTGCGCACGCGCGCGCACGAGTTGCGCGAAGCGGAACGGCAGACCTTCGTGCCGTTCGCGCAGCCGATCAACCCGGTGACCACGAACGATGCGGTCGAAGAGGACGCGCCCGACGCGGCTCCCCGTGACCTGTTCGCGGATGCACACGATGTGGCCGCAGGCAAGATCGACGAGCCTGCGGTGAAGAAAGAGGAGTTCGTGCCGCGCATGCATGACGGCCCGCGCCACGCTGGCGGGCGCCCGGCCGACCGTCTGATCTCCGTTGACGAATTGGGCAAGCCACGCCTGCCCGACATCATGCCGCTGCAGATGACGCCGCAGCAGCCCACAGTCCAACAGCCTATCGCACCGCAAGCCGCCACCCAGCAGCCTACCGTTCAGCAGACGCCTGCCACCCAGCAGACCTCCGCGCAGCCTGCACCTACTCAGTCCGCCCCCGTGCAGGAACCGCAGCCCGCCGTCCAGCCCACACCGGCCGTGGAGCATGACACGCAGCCGATGGTGCAGCGCAGCCAGGAGCAGCAGGGGCAGGAGCAGCGCCGCTTCGCCGAGCAGAGCACGGCTCTTGACTTCGAGGTGCTCACTACGTCGTTGCACGCCGAGCACCGTGAGGAGCCGGTCGCGGTGGATGTGCAGCCGTCCGCGCCCGCCACGACCGACGACGACGCGCGCTTCAAGCCCACCGCGCAGGTGAGCGAAGTGGACCAGCTTGAGCAGACGCAGGCCTTCACCCCGGCCTTCGAGCCCGGCTCGGTGTTCGAGCGCGTGGCCAAGGGCGAGTTCAACCAGTGCGAGGAGCTCGTGGAAGCCGGCGGCTACAACTCCGACCAGGCACGCCGCAGCGACGACTTCGCCGAACAATTCGAAATGGCACGCCATGCCGAACTGCTGCCGTTCCTCGCCATGAATCCGGCGCTGTACGACGACCTGTACGCATGGCTCGCAGCGCAGGGCAACACCGACGTGGACAAGGCGCTCAGCACCAATCCCGGTTACGAAGACTACCGCAAAGCGATGGGGAAGTGAGTCAAACCGATGACAGATAACACGGCGCAAACGCCGCAGGCCCTCAACACCTTGCGCACGTGGCGCGACGAATTCAAGGCGAATCTGGTGCCGTCCCCGCTTGAGGACGTGAGCCAGCTCTCCGCCAAGCTCGACCTGACGCACGCGCACCCCTCCGGGATCGCGCAGCTCTTCGGCAACGGCAGCGCACCGCTGCATTCGCTGTTCCGTGACAGCGGCATGCTGCGCGCCGCCGCGCGCCGCGCCGAACGTGTGCTCGACGACCAGAGCGCCAAGAAACGCTTCAGCGGTGTGGCCGAGCTCTCGCTCGTCGTGGGTGTGGCCACATGGAAGGGCAACAGCATGCCCGTGCTGCTCTACCCGGTGGAAGTGGTGCGTGACGGCACGCCGGTGGAGCACCATACCACCATCAGTTTCACCGGCCATGTGCGCCTCAACGCGCAGTTCCTGGCCGTGATGCGCGAACACGGTGTGCATCTGGATGAACGCCAGCTCTTCGACGGTTCGAACTACAAGAGCGGCACGCCGGAGACGGCCGCGGTGTTCGCTGCGATCACGCAGATGGCGCAGCATGTGTTCCCCGACTTCTCAATCGAACGGCAGATCATTCTGGGCTGCTTCATGGACCCCTCCACGCAGATCCTTGTGGAAAGCCAGATGATCATCGACCACTTGGCCAAGGGCCCCAGCGGCAACGCGATGCTCGACGCGCTCGCCGGATTCCCGGAGGCGCGCGACCACCTGTCGAACCAGCAGATGCCCCCATACAGCCCATTCGACGGCGACCCGCATTCGGAATTCGAAGTGGGCGATGTGGACAACACCGTGCGCTATGCCGCCAACATGGCCGCCGCGGGCCACAGCGTGTTCGTGGACGGCACGCAAGACACCGACACGGCAGAACAGGCCGCGGCGATCGCCTCGCGGTGCATCATGGCCGGCCGCTCGGTGCTGTATGTGCCCTGTGTGCCTGACCAGAAGCGCCGGTTCATCAACGTGATGCGCGCGAACGAGCTGGGCGGCCAGTTGCTCGACGTGGCCGACCAGAACGCCAACGCAGCGATCGACCACCAGCTGATCAGCGCGGTGGGCTACCAGCAGGGCGTGGCCACCTCGCGCTTCGACCAGTTGGCCGACGAGCTTGTGGGCGTGCGCTCGCGCCTCACCCGCTACCTCGGCGACCTGCATGGGGTGAACAAGACGTGGAACGTGTCCGCCTACCAGACCATCCAGAACCTGGCCAACATCTCCGAACTGCCCACACACCCTGCCACCCATGTGCGTCTGGGCAAAGAGGTGGCGCGCTCCATCGGCTCGTCGCTCGACGACTGGGCGAGCAAGCTCGAACGCGCCGGCGAACTGGGCGAATACACAATCGGCCCCGACGACACCGCATGGTACAAGGCCTCGCTGTATACGGAAGACGAGGCGATCGACGCCTACCAGCGTGTTGTGGACATGCTGCGCAACCTGCTGCCCGCCACGCGCGAGCAGGTGGAGTCGACCGTGAAGACGTGCGGCTTCTCGATTCCCACAACCGCGCAGGAGTGGACCAAGCAGGTCACGGTGCTCAAGAACCTGCGCCGTGTGCTCGACGTGTTCCAGCCCGAGATCTTCGAACGCGACATCGACGCGATGATCGAAGCCACCACGCCCAAGTCCGAGCGCAAATCCGAAGGCCAGTCCATGGGCTTCTGGGACCGCCGCCGCCAGATCAAAGAGGCGAAGAGCATGCTGCGCGTCGGCGCGCATGTCGAAGACCTGCACGATGCGCTCGTAGTCGTGGAGAAGCAGGCCCAGCAGTGGCGCCTGTTCGTGCCGCACGGCGGCTGGCCCGTGCTGCCGCCGAAGCTCGACGACATTGTGGCCACGCAAGAAGCGCTGCTGAGCAACATGACGGCGCTCGACACCGTGCTCGCCACCACGCCCGAAGGCGGTGATCTGCAGACCGCCGACTTCAACGTGGTCGAGGAGCGCCTCAAGGCGCTGTTCGACGACCGCAAGGCGCTCGACACACTGCCCGAGCGTTGCAGTCTGGAGCGTGAACTTGACGCCGCCGGCTTCGGTGAGCTCATCGCCGACCTGCACGACCGCCATGTGCCGATGAATGCTGTGCGCGACGAACTGCGGCTCGCATGGTGGACCACTGTGTTCGACGACATCGTGCACTCCTCGGCGATCATCTCGAACCAAGACGGTTCGGCGCTGCAAAGCGCCTCCGATCGCTTCATCCAAGTGGACACCGAGCATGTGCGCTCGGTGGGTCCCATGATCATGCAGGAATCGATGCGCCGCCTGTGCGACCTGCTGTTCGCCCGCACGCAAGAGGCGAACATGCTGCACACCGTGCTCGCAAGCCCCAACGCCGCTTCGCTCAGCCGCATCCACCACGACCACCCTGAGATCCTGGCCGCGGCGAAGCCCGTGCTCATGGCCACGCCGGCCACGCTCGCCTCGGTGACGAAGCCCACGCCGATTGCCGACGTGGTGATCATCGACGCCGCCGCGCACTTGCCACCCGTGCTGCTGTTGAGCATCCTGTGCCGCGCACGCCAAGTGGTCGTGCTCGCACACCGCCAGACGATCACGAGCGGCAGCATCAGCGACCTGGTGCAATTGCTGCCCGACATCACCGTGCAGCCGCACCCCACTCGCCGCGACCCGCGCGTGAACATGTTCCTCATCGAACAGGGCTACGGCGAGGTGACGAACGACGTCGTACGCGAAAACGTGCAGGGCCATGTGCTCTACCACCAAATCGAAGCCACCGGCGTGCCGGTCATGGCGAGCGGACTCGTGGAGAGCAGCCAGCAGGAGATCGACGAAATCGTGGCGATGATCACCCGCCGCGCCCAGACCTTCACGATCGTGCCCGGCAGCTACATCCTGACCGTCGTGTGCATGACCGAGACGTTCCGCACGCGCCTTGGCGCCGAACTCAAGTCGCTCGCCACCAAGAACGAGTTCATGGGCCGGTTCCTGCGCCATGTGCGCATTGTGGACATCACCGACGTGACCGGCGCCCACGCCACCGATGTGATCCTTTCGATGAGCTACGCGAAGACGTCGCACGGGCGCCTGCTCCAGCAGTTCGGCGCCTTGGAAAGCGACGGCGGCCGCGGCATGCTGCTCGACGCGCTCGCGCTCGCCGACCACCACATCGACATTGTGAGCGCGTTCGGCGCCGACGATCTGGAAGACGACCGACTGCACCACGCGGGCTCCAAGATGCTCAAGACCGTGCTGCAGTGGGCGCAGCGTCTGGGCAACGAGCAGCCGATCGAGCCGCAGTCCCGCCCGGACGCGTCCAACGTGCTGATCGACGACCTGGCCGACCGCATCCGCGAGCGCGGGCTCAACGTGGCCGTGGACTATGGCCTTGACAACGGCATGCGCCTGCCGATGGTCGTGGGCGCGAAAGACAAGCCGTACACGTTGGCCGTGTTCACCGACGACGCGCAGTTCATGGGCATCCAGTCCACGCGCGAACGCCACCGCATTCTGCAGCAGGAGATGGGCGCCCTCGGCTGGTCGGTCATGACCATCTGGAGCGTGGCCGCGTTCGTCAACCCGGAGAAAGAGGTTGACCGCGTGGTGGCACGTTTGGGCGAACTCTATCAGGAGAGCAAATGACAAGCGAAGAGCCGCAAGACGGGGCCGCACGCCCCTACAGCGCCGAGCGCCGCACGCCACGCCGCCACAAGCGCGTGGTGGTGCAGGGCACCGAACGCTTTGACGCAGACGGTGTGAAGCTCGAACCAAGCGATGTGCGCACGCGCGAACAGCAGGCGGCCGACGACGACCGTCGCATCCTCGGTGAGCTGCCACCGCACTGGGGAGTGTTCGAAGAGCGCGCGTAGCCGGTGCCAACACGCGCCTGAGCCCCCGCGCCACTGCACAGGCATACGTGAGCGCGGTCATGGCTGTGGCCTTCCCTGTACGGCGATGATCGGTCCCTCGTTCTGGGCGGCGAGCACGCGCACCGCATCATCCGCCGGCATCGCGACCGGCGTGACGTGCATGCCGGTCGCATCGTCGAGATGGGCCGCCGCCATCACCACCGCCTGTGTGCTCAGCGTGCACAATGTGGTCTCAGGTTCGTCGCACCCCACCACGGACGCCAGCTGGATGCTCGTGCCGGTGGGGAAGGGCTCCTGCTGGTCGCCGAGGCGCACGTCGATCACCGTATGGCCTTCAGTCACCGTTGGGCGCGTGCCCACCATCGACGGCAGCAGCACGTCGCCCGCGCCCACATCCACTTGGGCGAGCGCATCCACGGCGTCGCTCGTGGCGTGCAAGGCGCCGCGCAACGCCGCATGGTCCGGCACTTGTTCCAACCGCACATCCGCTGCGGTGATGATCGTGCCGCGCGCGATGCCGCGCTCCGCCACGACGACCGGCTGCGTGGCGACGGCGGACAGCACACATTCGAGCGCGCAGATCACGCCGAGCGCCGCGCACACCGCGGCAAGCAGCCGGCGTGCGCGGCGCTGCATAAGCCGCCCGTGCGGCGTGCGCGCGAACCACGCCCGCGCTCCGTTCTGTTCGCGCGGGGGCCGCGCGTGCATATGAAACAAGGTCACCATGTGCTCCATGATGACCTTGTGCGCGCATGGGTGCCATGCGCGTGCGGGTGGTGTGGTCGGACGGCCCGGTTGGCGTGTCGCATGTGGATAACCAGACCGGTGGCACCCGCGATTGTGGATGCGGGCGCGGGTATCCACACATCTGTGGACAGGGCCTCGCGAGCGGGCCGCCGCAGCCTTACTTCGACGACCCCTTGTCGGTGCGGTAGAACCCGCTGCCCTTGAACGTGATCGGCACGGCCGAATACACCTTGTGCACCGTCTCATGCCCGCACTTGGGGCATGTGGTGATCGGAGCATCGTCAAACGACTGGTGCTCGGTGAAGTCATATCCGCACTCTTTGCAACGGTAATGGTAGACAGGCATGCTGCTTCCTCTGCTTTCCTATGCGTTTCGCTGTTCGCGTTGAGCAATGCAACTGGTCATATCCTAATACCGGCCTGCCCTAGCCAGTATTCCGCCCCGCGCGCAGTCGCGCACACTGACCAGCCACACCGTCCACTACAGCACCTCGAGCCGCTCCGGCGTCAGCACCGCGCTCACCGGCACATCGTGTGCGAGCGCCGGCACCGGCTCATCCGCGAATTCCCAAGGCCAACACACGGCCACGAGTGGCACGCCGGCCCTCCGCCATGCGAGCGCGCGGTCGTACCATCCGCCGCCGCGGCCGAGCCGTGCGCCGTGCCGGTCGACGCGCAGCGCCGGCAGCACAATCACATCGCATGCGCCGAGCGCGCTGGCCTCGAGCACCGGCCCGCGTGGCTCGTCGGGCCGCAACGTGCCGTGTGCCGGCTTCTCCGCATGCCGCAGTGTGCGCAATTCGCCCGCCCCAATCGCGGTCCATCCGATCTGCGCGCCACTGCCGAGCCGCGGCACGAGCGTGCGCACACCGCGCTGCGCGAATAGCGCGAGCAGCGGCATCGTGCTGATCTCGGTGCCCATCGAAACATAACAGGCGGCGGTGCGCACGCCGCCCAGCAGCGCCGACCCGTCGAGCAGCGCCGCACACCGCTCGCCGGCCTGCGTGCGGAACCGCCTATGCGCGCGCCGCCGCGCATAGGCCTGTTTACGTTCCGCCTGCTTGTGTTCCATGATCGCACGCGCCACTTCGTCGTCCGATTCGCCGCGCGTCTGCTCGTCCTGTGTCATGCTGCCGTTCTACCACATGCCTTGTGCGCAAAACCACGCCGCAGTCCCGCGCGTGCGGGCGCGCCGTGCGAGAATGGGAACCGTGTCTGTATTGGAATCACTGCGTGCGGTATTGCACCGCCCCACCGAAAACAGCCTGAGGACCCCGCTCGAACTGCGCGCGCCGGCCGGGGCGCCGCCGCTCGTGCTGCGCACGATGACCGTGCGCGACGAGCAGGAGTGGGACGACGTGCGCATGCGCAACGCCGACTGGCTCGAACCGTGGGAGTCGAACGATCCGATGCGCCACCGGCTCGTCACCTTCCCGCAGTGGATCGCCATGCAGCGGCGCGACGAACGCAACGGCGACGCGATCGTGTTCGTCATGGTGCTCGACGGCGCGATCATCGGGCAGATTTCGCTCGGCGCCATATTCCGCGGTGCGATGCGCACCGGCATCATCGGCTACTGGATCGACGAACGCCACGCCGGGCGCGGCCTGACGCCGCTCGCCGTGGCCATGGTGTGCGATTGGGCGCTGCAGATGCCCACCGGCCCGCGCCTGCACCGCATGGAAATCGACCTGGTCCCCGAGAACGAACGCTCGCGCGCGGTGGTGCGCAAAGTGGGCGCGCGGTACGAAGGTGTGAAGAAACGGTACATGTATATCAATGGCATCTGGCGCGACCATGAATCATACAGTCTGCTCGCAGAAGACGCGCCGCAGGGTTTCGTGCGCCGTCTGCTGTCCGACACGCCCAGCGAAAAGCCGCACGAGTTGTCCTAAATTCATTTATTCTTGAAGATTATGGAGTACGAATCACTAAGCACAATAGTTGTTTTGGTGATTATCGGCATCATCATGGCGGTGTGGTTGCCCAAACGGACTGTCAACGGCATGAAACAGGTGGTCAAACATCGGTCGGACCGGTATTCTTCTTCGCTACACTTGGTGAGTGAGGAGAGCGGCACCCGATTCTCCGATGTGCGCACACCGCAGGCGAAAGGGGCGATAATGCCAGCGACACAAACGGATCACGAGAAGAACCGTGCCTATATTGCGCAGGTGCGCGGGCTTCGTCGTGCCGCCGCGCGCCGCCGCCGCTGGCTCGCCGGGGGACTGCTCGCTGCTGCGGTCGTGGTGCTCGTGCTGGCGATTGCACTGCACTTCAGTCCGTTCTATGCGCTGATTCCGGCCGCATTGTGCGCCGTGGTGTGCGCGCTCGGCGTGCGCGCGTCGAAGCAGGCGCGCGCGTGGGAGGCCAAGATGGCGGCCAAGGAACGCGACCGCAAGCGCAAGACCGCCGCCGTGGCCAAACGCGCCGCCAAGCAGCGCGCGCAGCAGGCCGCGGCTCAGGTGGCCGCCGCCGCGCCACACGAGGAAGACGCGCGCACCGACGTGCTGGAACAGCGCGAGATTCGCCGCGCGCTGCACCAGGGCCGCATCGAGCAGCAGGAGGCGCTCGCGCGCCGTCAGGCCGAGCAGACCGCGCTGGCGGCACAGTCCAAGGCGCAGCCCGCGCAGCCGGCTGCGGCGAAGTCCGCTGAACAGCCCGCGGTGGTGTCTGAGAATCACCGGATGCACGCGCAGCTCGTGGTGCGCGACCATGACACGGCGTATCCGCTTGACGAAACGAACGAACTGTCACGCGTCTCGCCGGCCTCCGCCGTCGACGCGTTCGACATGGCCGTCAACCAGGACCTCATCTCGTTCTCGCTCGGTTCGCCGCGCAACGGCGTGGAAATCGAGCAGGACGACGCGCTGAGCCTCGAGATCAAGTCCACGCGGCAGGTGGCGAAGGCCACGCCGCGCGCCGTTGAACCCGATGCCGAGCCCGCGCCCGTCGCGAGTGATACGGCGGAGCCGGCCGAGGAGAGCGGGCAGACGGACGCCAAGGCCGCCCAGCCGAATCGCGCCGCCGTGAACGATTCGGTCACGTTCCACGAGACCGAGGCCTCGGCCGCGGTGGAGGCGCCGGACGAGACGTCCGACTCGCTCGGGTCGAGTCTGGAGACGATCCTGGCGCGCCGCAACGGGTGACTTGCCGCAACACGTCGAAACCAGCCGGAAACGGCTGGTTTTTTGTTGCCATTGCTGGGTTTTCTCTCAAAGCGTTAGCACTCAAGTTGGCAGAGTGCTAAAAACCGCGCTAGGATAGGCAACTAGCGCAAGGGAACAGCGAGGCAAGTGTTTCGTCAGCCGCCTGCAGCACTGTTCCCGAGCGGGCATGATTCGATTACCGAATGGAAAGAGGTTCGCTGTGTCGTTCCCACTGAAGCCACTGGAAGACAAGATCATCGTCAAGCAGGCGGAGGCCGAGACCCAGACCGCATCCGGTCTGTACATCCCGGACAACGCCAAGGAGAAGCCGCAGCAGGGCGAAGTCCTGGCCGTCGGCCCGGGCCGCCGCGACGAGAAGGGTGAGCGCATCCCGATGGACGTGCAGGTCGGCGACAAGATCCTGTACTCCAAGTACGGCGGCACCGAGGTGCACTACCAGGGTGAGGACTACCTGATCGTCGCTGCGCGCGACGTGCTGGCGGTGCTTGCCTGATCAGGCCGCATACCGACATTGTTGGTCAGGCGGGGCGCGCTGGGGAGACCTGGCGCGCCCCGCTTTTTCGTTGCAATGACTGGGTTTCAAGGTGCTTGTCATGGTGCGACACGCCGACACTTGCCAAAAGTTAGCGGTTCGTGGCATACTAGCCAAGTTGCCGGTTGAGGCCTCAACCGAAAACGATGGCGGATTTCCCAAGCGGTCAAAGGGAACTGACTGTAAATCAGTCGCTTCGTGCTTCAGTGGTTCGAATCCACTATCCGCCACGCCTCGATAGCTCAGTGGTAGAGCACTTCCTTGGTAAGGAAGAGGTCGTGAGTCCGATTCTCACTCGAGGCTCTCTGGCGGGATAGCTCAGCTGGCTAGAGCGTACGACTCATAATCGTAAGGTCAAGAGTTCGAGTCTCTTTCTCGCTACTAAGGTCGGGGAACCGGCCAACGAACTAACACAAGAGGTGAATCCAATGGCAAGCAAGAGCGCCGACATTCGTCCGGGCATCACGCTGGCATGCACCGAGTGCAAAGAGCGTAACTACATTACGACCAAGAACCGTCGTAACACTCCGGATCGTCTCGAGCTGAAGAAGTTCTGCCCGCGCTGCGGCAAGCAGACCCTCCATCGCGAGACCCGCTGAGCTCACTAAGCTTATTTCAAAACCCGACCACACGGTCGGGTTTTTTGTTACTGTGGGCAGTATGACAACATTCGCTGAACTCACCACTATTGCAGTTGGTGGCAATATCGATCATTTCGTAGAACCCACAACCCGTGTCAGCATCATCGAAGAGGTGGAACACGCCGATTCCCACGGCATTCCCGTGTGCGTGATCGGCGGCGGGTCCAATCTGCTCGCCTCCGACGCCGACTTCCATGGCCTCGTGCTGCGTGACGCGCGCCGCCTGATCACCGTGCCCGACGAGGCGGCGCCGGTGGAAAGCGACGACCGCACCGTGCACGTGACCGCCGAAGCGGGCTGCAACTGGGACGATCTGGTGGACTTTTGCGTCGACCGCGGGCTCGAAGGCATCGAGGGGCTTTCCGGCATTCCGGGCACTGTGGGCGCGAGCGTTGTGCAGAACATCGGCGCGTACGGCCAGGAGGTCGCCTCTTCGGTGGAATCCGTGGAGGTGTGGGACCGCGAAGACAAGAAGACGAAGACGCTGACCAACGTGGAGATGCAGTTCGGCTACCGCTCGAGCCTGCTCAAGACCAGCATGTACAAGGCTCCCGGCGTGCCGAACGACGAATTCTATCCCTCGCCGCGCTACATCGTGCTCTCGGTCACGTTCGCGCTCACCCACACCGAGGAAGGCACCGTCAACTACGCGCAGCTCGCGTCCGCGCTCCAGGTGAATCTGGGCGACCGCATGCCGATCGGCAAGATCCGCAGCGCCGTGCTCGGCGTGCGCGCCGGCAAGGGCATGCTCGAGGACGCCACACGCTACCGTCTGCCCGTCATGCAGGCGTGCAAACGCGAAGACCAGATCGAGCGCGCGATCGAGGCGCAACAGCGGTTCATCAACACGCATGACACGCCGGCGGACGTGGTGGACGAGCAGATGATGGCGGTGACCGGCCAGAACGAAGACGTGAACCGCCACAGCTGCGGCAGCTTCTTCATGAACCCGATCGTCAGCCAGTCGATCGCCGACCGTCTGCCGGACGATGCGCCGAAATACCCGGCCACGCTGCCTGATGGCTCCACCGGCGTCAAGCTTTCCGCCGCCTGGCTCATCGACCACGCCGGCTTCCACAAGGGCTACCGTGTCAGCGACGACGCCCCGGCCGCGCTGTCCGACCTGCATACGCTGAGCATCACGAACCGTGGGGGAGCCACGTGCGCTGACATCGTCAAGCTCGCCGACACCATTCGCGAAGGTGTGCAGAAACAGTACGATGTGACGCTCATCCCCGAACCCGTGCTGGTGGGCGCGGTGATTGACTGACCTTCCCCTTACTAGCACGCACGTGCAGCTGGGTGGTTTCCAGCTGAAAGTGAACAGGATTCCGGTGGCGCCGTATGATATGCAACATATCCGGCGCCGCCTTTTCTAGGTATGCCAAAAGCTTGAACAACGCCGGGAGAAGATAGCGAACATGCATTGTCAAGCAGGGAAAAGGCACGAACGTGCAGATATTCAGAACAAAGTCCGTCGAGCAGACCATCGCGGAAACCAATGAGACGGGTCATGCACTCAAACGCAATCTAGGCTGGTGGGATCTGGCCGTCATGGGAGTGGCTGTGGCGGTGGGCGCCGGCATCTTCTCGGTCGGCGCCGAAGCGGCCGCTTTCCACGCGGGGCCGGCCGTCATCGTCAGCTTCATCATCGCCGGCGTGGTGTGCGGCGCGGCCGTCATGTGCTACGCGGAATTCGCGTCGATCATGCCGGTCGCCGGATCCGCCTACACCTTCACCTACGCCACCATCGGCGAGATCATGGCGTGGATCATCGGATGGGACCTCATCCTCGAAATGCTCATGGCCGGCTCGGTCATCTCGAAATACTGGGGCGTGTACCTCAACGACTTCATGCGGCTCATGGGCCTCAACTGGAACACGAACCTCAGTTTCGGCGCCTTCCATATCGACATCGCGCCAATCATCATCGTCGGGTTCTTCACCGCGCTGCTCGTGTTCGGCACCAAGATCGGCGCGCGTGGACGGCGCCATGACGATCCTCAAGATCGGCATCGTGCTCTTCGTCGTGGTCGTCGGGTTCTTCTACATCAAGTCGGCGAACTACACGCCGTTCGTGCCGCCGAGCGAACCGGCGAACCACGTGCAGCACGGCGAGCTCGGCGGCAGCATGGCGCAGCCGCTGTGGCAGTGGATGACGCACATGAAGCCCACCATCTACGGGTGGAGCGGTGTCATCTCGGGCGCGGCGCTCGTCTTCTTCGCGTTCATCGGATTCGACGTGGTGGCCACCGCTTCGGAAGAGACCAAGAATCCCAAGCGCAACGTGCCGCTCGGCATTGGCGTGGGCATGCTCCTCGTGATCGTCATGTACGTGCTCGTGGCCGTCGTGACCACCGGCATGGTCTCGTATAAGCAGCTCGCCAGTGTGGAAAGCCCCTCGCTCGCCACTGCGTTCGAACTCGTGGGCGCCGACTGGGCCGCCGAGATTATCAGCTTCGCGATTGTGCTCGGTCTGGCCACCGTGGTCATGGTGCTGCTGCTCGGCCTCACGCGCGTCGTGTTCGCCATGAGCCGTGACGGCCTGCTGCCGCGCGCCATGTCGAAGACCGGCGCACACGGCACGCCGGCCAAACTGCAGATCGTGGTGGGTGTGATCGTTGCGCTTGTGGCCGCATGCTTTGACATCAGCGTGCTCTCCGACATGGTCAACATCGGCACGCTTTCGGCGTTCACGCTTGTGGCGCTTGCGATCCCGATCATGCGCAAGAAGCGCCCCGACCTGCCGCGCACGTTCAAGATTCCCGGCAACCCGTGGGTGCCGCTCATCGTGGCCGCGGCGAACCTGTGGCTCATGCTCAACCTGACCGTGCTCACGTGGATCCGGTTCCTTGTATGGCTCGTGCTGGGATTCATCGTGTACTTCGCGTACAGCTACAACCATGCGCGCTTGGGGACCGGCGAACTCGACGCCGAGCTCGAGCGGTTCGACAAAGAGGAGCGCCTCAGGCAGCTGGGTGAAACGAAGACGCGCCACGACTGAGCCGCGGCACACTGGCGCCGAACGCCAATCGGCGGTAGTCTGGTAGACGATTTTGCAAGGAGGACACCATGGCCTATGTGATTGCGCAACCCTGCGTGGACGTCAAAGACAAGGCGTGCGTAGACGAATGCCCCGTCGACTGCATCTACGAAGGGCTCCGTTCGCTCTACATCAACCCCAACGAGTGCGTGGACTGCGGCGCATGCGAGCCGGTCTGCCCCACCGAGGCGATCTTCTACGAGGATGATCTGCCGCCGGAGTGGGAGTGGTACAAAGACGCCGCCGTGAACTTCTTCGCCGAAGTCGGCGACTTGGGCGGCGCCCAGGCGGCCGGCCCAATCGGCAAGGACCCCGAGCGCGTGGCCGAACTGCCCCCGCAGAACGTCGCGTGAGTGCATCCGCCGCACATGATACAGGTTTGCCCCTTGCCTCCCGGTGTGGGAGTCAAGGGGCAAACCTGTATCATGCCGATTCAATGGTGTATGGCAACAGGGGATGATATCTGCGTGGTATATGCCTCTTTTCACCCCTCTGGTCCCCAATCAGGCTCTTGTCGAGGCTGGCAATTCAGCGGATTGCGCCATTTGGGGCTGTGGCGAGCATGTATCTCGGCTGGGGAGGAGCATTTTTCTTGCAACGACCCACTATCAACCTTGGGATGGCGCCATGAATACTTGCTTGATACTTGCCCCTTGGCCGGAAAATGCTCCTCCCCAGCCGAAATACAATCCAGCACCATGGTTTTCGGGGGTTTTGGGCGTTGCGCGCCTGCCGATCGGTCAATGAGGGGAACCATAATCGTCAGCAGTACAACCGCACCGCACCTGCGCGCCCGCACGTGCGCCCGAACCTTTGAACAAAGGAGCGTGAATGGGATTCCGCAGCTACTCCTCGCCGTATGACTGGTCGCGCGTGGCGCAATACAAGAACACGGCGCGGGTCCACGCAGGCGGCATGGTCGACCTGTCGATCGGGTCTCCGGCCGACCCCGTGCCGCAATCCGTGCGCAGTGCGCTCGCCGACGCAGCCAACAGCGCCAACGCCTACGGGTACCCGGCCACCGCTGGCACCTCCGACCTGCGCGCCGCCCTGCTCGAGTGGTTCCGCACGTGCCGCGACGTGGAGCTCGAGGCCATCGGCGCCGACGTGGTGCCGACCGTAGGATCCAAGGAAGCTGTGGCCCTCATGGCGTCGTTGCTGCATGTGGGCGAGGGCGACGTGGTGGTGCAGCCCGCGGCATCGTACCCCACCTACGAGATCGGCACGCAGATCGCCGGCGCCCGCGTGCACAAAGTGGCCGACGTGGCCGACGTCGATTCATGGGCGCACCTCGATGGCGTGAAGGCCGTCTGGGTCAATTCCCCATGCAACCCCACCGGGCAGGTCATCGACGCCGCCGGCATGCGCCGCATCGTCGATGCCGCGCGCAAGATCGGCGCCGTCGTGCTCTCCGACGAATGCTACGCGCTCATGGCGTGGAACGACGCCAACGACGCGCCCGAAAACCGCGAAGCCTCGATTGAATCGTCACCGTGCGCCCTGCGCGCGGACGTCTGCGGCGGCGACGCCTACGGCGTGCTCGTGTTGTATTCACTGAGCAAACAGTCGAACATGGCCGGCTACCGCACCGCGTGCATCGCCGGCGACCACACTCTGGTGCGCGCCATGACCGAACTGCGCAAACAGATCGGCCTGATCGTGCCCGGCCCCGTGCAGGCGGCGATGGCGGCCGGCCTGCGTGACATGGCCGCCGTGCGCGAACAGCACAACCGCTACTACAGCCGCCTCAGCACGCTCGTCGAGGCCTTGCGCGCCTACGGATACGACGCGCACATGCCTCAGGGCGCGCTCTATATCTGGGTGCGCACGCTCGGCGACGACTGCTGGCAAGACATGGGCCGCCTCGCCGACTTGGGCATTGTGCCCAGCCCGGGCGAATTCTACGGCGCGCCCCAATACCTGCGCTTCTCCGCCACCGCGAGCGACGCGCAGATCACCGAAGCGGCAGAACGCCTGCACGCTGCGCTATAGACCCAGCTGCGCGCTGTTCGTGCCGAACTTGCCGCGCACGGCGTCGAGCGCCCGCTCTGCGCCACGCATGCGCTGCGCTGCGGTGGTGCGCTCGGGTGATGCCTCCTCTTCGAGCAGGTCGTCGAGTGTCGGCTGGATCACCGTGCGCTCGCGCTCGCTCAGTCCGCTCACCGACATGCCCGCCAGACGGATCGGCGACGCCAAACGCGTGAACGCGGCGCCCGGCGCCACACCCATCATGCCGCGCAACAGCTGCTCGCACACGGGGTAGAGGGCGCTCGCCGTGTCGGTGGGCTGTTCGACCGTCAGCGAACGCGTCATGTACCGCAGGTCGGGGAAGCGCAGTTTCACCGTCACGGTGCGCGCCATCAGTCCGCGTTTGCGCAGGCTGCTCGCCACGGTGTCGCAGCAGTGGCGCAGCAGGCTGAGTGTTTCGCGTGCGCTTGTCACATCGTGCACAAAGGTGTGCTCCGACCCGATGGATTTTTCCGGTGTGACCGGCACGACCGGCCGCTCGTCCACGCCGCGCGCCGTGTTGTACAGGTGCACGGCCTGAGCGCGCGAGCCGGTGATGCGTTCAAGGTCGGCGCGCGTGAGCCCGGCGAGCTGCCGCACGGATTCGACGCCCCACGTGTGCAGGCGGCGTTCGAGCGCGGGGCCGATTCCCGGGATGGCGCGCAGTGGCATCATCTGCACAAAAGCGGCGTGTTGGCTTGCTGGGATGAGCAGCATGCCGTTCGGTTTGGCGTTCGTGGAGGCCATTTTCGCCACGAGTTTGTTGCATGCCACGCCCACCGAGCAGGTGATGTGGAATCGCTCGGACACTTGTTCGCGTAGCCAGGCGCCGATGCGCGTGGGGGAGCCCCAGCGCAGCAGTGCGCCCGAGACGTCCATGTAGCATTCGTCCACCGAGACCTGCTCGATCGCGTCGGTGACCTGGCTGAAGATGTCGGTGAAGATCTGTCGCGAGACCTGGCGGTAGTAGGCGCCGTCCACCGGCAGGAACACGCCGTCTGGGCACAGCTGGTGCGCGCGGGCGGCCGCCATGGCCGAATTGATGCCGTATTTGCGCGCCTCGTAGTTCGCGGCGGAGACAACCGCGCGCGGACCGGTGCCGATGATGACCGGTTTGCCAGCTATTTCGGGGTGACGGGCGATTTCGAGCGAGGCGAAGAACGCGTCCATGTCGATGTGCAGCATCGTGCAGCCGCGTTCGTCGTGCCCCCAGTCACGATTCGCGGCAGCGTTCCGTGGTGCGTTGCTCATAGGTGACATGGTACCTGAACATTTGTTCGAATGGAAGCTGGGTGTGGCGGTGGTGGCGAGACAGGATAGCGGGGTGGTGAGGTAGTGAAGTGGTGGGTAGTGTGTAGTGCGATGGTTGGCGCGGCGTGGGGGTATGTGACACGCGTGTTGTATTGGTCGGTGAAGGCTGCTATACTCAATTGCT
>ERZ778511.1132-NODE-1132-length-19906-cov-4.220039_pt1 | contig 19906 bp, 15 predicted proteins | sample MGYA00510347_ERZ778511 | MGnify/ENA primary metagenome ERZ778511 (study PRJEB29527, sample SAMN07138967) | mouse gut metagenome | material: feces | host: mouse | place: China:Nanjing | collected 2016-01-25 ...
GGATGGACAGTCAGAAAGCATATGAAAAGCAGGATGTGAAGATTGTATATTATATGTCTATGGAATTTTTGATGGGCAGGGCGCTGGGCAACAATATGATCAATCTGCAGGCATATGAGGATGTGAAAAAGGCTCTGGAGGAGCTGGGTGTGGATATCAATGTGATCGAGGACCAGGAACCGGATCCGGCGCTGGGCAACGGCGGACTGGGACGTCTGGCAGCCTGCTTCCTGGATTCCCTGGCGACCCTTGGGTATGCGGCTTATGGCTGCGGTATCCGCTACCGCTACGGTATGTTCAAGCAGGAAATCCGTGACGGTTATCAGGTGGAAGTACCCGACAACTGGCTGGTGGATGGCAATCCCTTTGAACTGCGCCGCCCGGAATATACAAAAGAAGTGAAGTTCGGCGGCTACGTGACGGTACGGACAGATGAAAGCGGCAGACAGCATTTTGTTCAGGAAGGGTATCAGTCTGTTAAGGCGGTTCCCTATGATCTGCCCATTGTGGGCTATGGCAATGGGGTGGTGAATACGCTGCGTATCTGGGATGCCCAGCCCATTGAATGTTTTGAGCTGAACTCTTTTGACAAGGGAAATTATCAGAAGGCTGTGGAGCAGGAAAACCTGGCAAGGAATATTGTGGAAGTACTCTACCCCAATGACAATCACTATGCCGGCAAGGAACTGCGTCTGAAACAGCAGTATTTCTTTATCTCCGCTTCCGTACAGGAGGCGATTGCCAAATATATGAGAAATCATAAGGATGTGCGCAAATTCTATGAAAAGGCCACATTCCAGTTGAACGATACCCATCCCACGGTAGCAGTGGCAGAGCTGATGCGCGTGCTGATGGATGAGCATTTCCTGACATGGGAAGAGGCATGGGCAGTGACCACAAAGACCTGTGCGTATACCAATCATACGATTATGGCGGAAGCCCTTGAGAAATGGCCTATTGAGCTGTTCTCCAGACTGCTGCCCCGTATTTACCAGATTATCGAGGAAATCAACCGCAGATTCGTACAGGAAATCGAGAGAAAATATCCCGGCAATCATGAGAAAGTACGCAAGATGGCAATTCTCTATGATGGACAGGTAAAGATGGCCCATCTTGCCATTGCGGCGGGCTATTCCGTAAACGGTGTGGCAAGACTGCATACGGAAATCCTCAAGAAGCAGGAACTGAAAGACTTCTATGAGATGATGCCTGAGAAATTTAACAATAAGACCAACGGTATTACACAGAGACGTTTCCTTCTGCACGGCAATCCTTTGCTTGCAAAGTGGGTGACGGAAAAGGTGGGAGACGACTGGATTACGGATCTTTCCGCAATCGGCAAACTGTCCCTGTATGCGGACGATAAAAAGGCGCAGCATGAGTTTATGAATATCAAATACCGCAATAAAGTACGTCTGGCGGCCTATATCAAAGAGCACAATGGCATAGATGTGGATCCGCGGTCTATTTTTGACGTACAGGTAAAGAGACTGCATGAGTACAAGAGACAGCTTCTGAATATCCTGCATGTAATGCATCTTTACAACCAGTTAAAGGATAATCCGGAGATGGAGTTCTATCCCAGAACCTTTATTTTCGGTGCAAAAGCCGCTGCCGGTTACAAGATTGCAAAACTCACCATCAAGCTCATCAATTCCGTGGCAGATGTGGTGAACAATGACCCCGATATCAAAGACCGGATTAAAGTGGTCTTTATTGAAAACTACAGAGTTTCCAATGCGGAATGGATATTTGCGGCAGCAGATGTATCCGAGCAGATTTCCACGGCCAGCAAGGAAGCCTCCGGTACCGGCAATATGAAGTTTATGTTAAACGGCGCGCTGACACTGGGTACCATGGACGGCGCCAATGTGGAAATCGTGGAAGAAGTGGGAGAAGAGAATGCTTTTATCTTCGGGCTCAGCTCGGATGAAGTCATCAAGTATGAAAATTATGGCGGCTATAATCCTATGGAAATATTCAACAATGATCCGGATATCCGCAAAGTCTTGATGGAACTGATTAACGGCACATTTGCACCTGACAACCCGGAATTGTTCAGAGATCTGTATAACTCTCTGCTGAATACACTCAGTACGTCAAAAGCAGACACATATTTTATCCTGAAAGACTTCCGTGCCTATGCCGAAGCACAGAAACAGGTTGAGGCAGCGTACCGGAATGAAGCCGGCTGGGCGAAGAGCGCTATCCTGAATGTGGCTTGCTGCGGTAAGTTTACATCCGACCGGACGATTCAGGAATATGTGGATGAAATCTGGCATCTGGACAAGGTAGAGATCAAATAAGGAGGCATAATCTATGATACGTTTGTCCGACGGCGGCGCTTACCTGGTAAACGGAAGCCGCATCGTGGAGGATTCTCCCACAGCCCCGGAAGAGATCAGGAGTCTTACGGGAAATACTGTGACAAAAGAGGAAGGGGCCAGAGAAACAATCAGCTATGGCATACTGGAGCGGCATAATACATCCGGTAATATGGAAAAGCTGAAAATACGGTTCGATAAACTGACAAGCCACGATATTACATTCGTGGGAATCATACAGACTGCAAGGGCATCGGGGCTGGAAAAATTCCCCATGCCCTATGTCCTGACCAACTGTCACAATTCCCTCTGTGCGGTAGGTGGCACGATCAATGAGGACGATCATATGTTTGGCCTTTCCTGTGCCCGGAAATACGGCGGTGTTTATGTACCGCCCCATCAGGCTGTCATCCACCAGTATGCCAGGGAAATGCTGGCAGGGGGAGGCAGAATGATACTGGGTTCCGACAGCCATACCCGTTACGGGGCACTGGGGACAATGGCTATGGGGGAAGGCGGTCCGGAACTCGTAAAGCAGCTTCTGAATCAGACCTACGACATCAACATGCCTGAGGTGGTGGCCGTCTATCTGACAGGGACGCCCAGGAAAGGCGTGGGCCCGCAGGATGTTGCCCTTGCCATAATCGGTGCTGTATTTGAGCGGGGCTATGTAAATAATAAAGTGATGGAATTTGTGGGGCCGGGCGTACAGAGCCTGAGTGCGGATTTCCGTATCGGCATCGATGTGATGACAACGGAAACCACCTGCCTGTCCTCTGTGTGGGTGACGGACGATACCATCCGTGAATTTTATGAGATCCACGGGCGGTCAGAGGAATATGTGGAGCTGGCGCCGGGCGGGGTTGCATATTATGACGGTCTGGTAACGGTGGATCTGGATCAGATTGAACCCATGATTGCCATGCCCTTTCACCCCAGCAATACCTATACCATTGAGGAAGTACGCAGAAATCCTCTGGACATCATCGCGGACGTGGAGAAGCGCGCCAGGGTAAGCCTGGGCGGCAGCGTGGAGTATTCACTGCAAGACAAAGTCATAGATGGGAAATTCTATGTGGACCAGGGGATTATTGCGGGCTGTGCAGGCGGTGGTTTTGAGAACATCTGCGCGGCGGCGGATATTCTGCGGGGGGCTTCCATCGGTGCAGGAGGCTTTACGCTGAGCGTATATCCTGCCTCCATGCCCATCTATATGGAACTGATTAAAAATGGCTGTGCGGCTACGATTCTGGAAACAGGCGCGGTGCTCAAGACCGCTTTCTGCGGTCCCTGCTTTGGTGCAGGTGATACGCCGGCCAACAATGCATTTTCCATCCGCCACTCCACAAGGAACTTCCCCAACCGGGAAGGTTCCAAACTGCAGAGCGGACAGATTTCTTCCGTCGCACTGATGGACGCCAGATCCATAGCGGCAACCGCTGCAAATCAGGGCGTACTGACGCCGGCTACGGAATTTGACGGCTCTTTGCATTCGTATCAATATTACTTTGACGAAACCATTTATAAGAACCGTGTTTTTGATTCCAAAGGGGTGGCGGATCCTTCGGTGGAGATCCGGCTTGGGCCCAATATCAAAGACTGGCCGGAGATGGCAGAGCTTCCCGAGCATCTGCTTCTGAGGGTAGTGGCGGAGATTCATGACCCTGTGACCACAACGGATGAACTGATCCCCTCCGGGGAAACTTCTTCTTACAGATCCAATCCCCTGGGACTGGCGGAGTTCACCCTGTCCAGAAAGGTGCCGGAATATGTGGGGCTGGCGAAGGACATTCAGCTTGCGCAAAAGGCGCTTGAGGAGGGGACCTGCCCTGTGGAGGCGAAGCCGGAACTGAAACCCGTGATGGAGAGCGTGCACACCATGTTTCCGGAGGCAGGAAAAGGCAATATAGGTTTCGGATCCGTTATTTTCGCGGTGAAACCGGGAGACGGTTCGGCCAGAGAACAGGCTGCTTCCTGCCAGAAAGTGCTGGGCGGCTGGGCCAACATTGCCAATGAATATGCCACCAAACGCTACCGTTCCAATCTGATGAACTGGGGGATGCTGCCGTTTCTGATCGACAGAGGCGAGCTGCCTTTTACAAACCTGGACTATCTGTTTATTCCCGGTATCAGGAAGGCAGTGGAGGAAGCGGCGCCGGAAGTGACAGCCTATGTGGTAAAGCAGGACGGGCTGGATCCGTTTACGCTGCGGCTGTCGGAAATGACAGAAGAGGAAAGGCAGATTATTTTGAAAGGCTGCCTGATTAATTATAACAGAGTCTAAAGTTTTTGCCCGCTGGGTCGATATATACATTACAGAGAAGGGCATGTGGCCAATGCCTTTCTCTGCAAATATATGACACTGATGGACCATGGACGGTATTTGATGAGGAACAGGAGGTTCCGTACCCAAATGCTGTCCTTTTTTCATGGAAGAACGGGATATCAGAGAATGGGGGTAATATTGCGAATTAATTCCAGCACGATAGGAATGGAGTCCGCCAGAAGATACACTTCTGTAACAAAGAAAACATCGAGTTTTATGAGCCGTACATATACCGGCTTTTTGGGAAGAAAGGAAGGAAGCCTGACTTTCAACGGAATGCTTTCAGATGATGAGGGCAAAAAAACAGGAAAGGGAAACCAGAAAGACGCCATGCTGGATATGCAGAATAAATTTTCCATGTCCGGGATTTCCAGGATTTCCTCCAGGGATGAAATGGATTCTTATAACCGGATCAGACAGGAATGCATCCGGTATCTGATGACCCTTTTTAGCGGAAACAGGCGGGGTGCCTCCGGTTCCATGTGGGATCAGAGCGGTCAGAGCAGTCCGTCCATGACAACTACAGTGATTTCATCTACCGTCAGCGAGACATACATGGAAGAGGAATGTACTTCGTTCCAGACCACGGGCAGTGTGATGACGGCAGACGGAAGGAAAATAGAGTTTAACCTGGAAATGGAAATGAGCCGCAGTTTCCAGGCCACGTATGAACAGAGTTATGAAATGATGTATCACAACGTACAGACATGCGATCCCCTTGTGATCAACCTGGACGGCAATGTGGCGTCCGTATCGGATCAGAAATTTAAGTTTGATATAGACGGCGACGGGATATTGGATGAGGTATCCAGGCTGAATGCGGGCAGCGGTTATCTGGCTCTTGATAAAAACGGCGATGGAAAGATTAATGATGGCAATGAACTGTTTGGGCCCCAGTCCGGCAATGGATTTGCGGATCTGGCAAAATATGATGATGACGGCAACGGATGGATTGATGAGAACGATGCAATCTGGGAGAAGCTGCTGATCTGGACACAGGATGAAAACGGAAAAGACCAGTTGTATCATATTTCTGAAAAAGGAATCGGTGCAATTTGCCTGAAAAATGTATCCACCGATTTTTCCTTAAATTCCATGGAAAACAACCAGACCAACGCATATATCCGAAACACCGGTATTTTCCTCTATGAAAACGGCTCGGTAGGAACTGTCCAGCATGTGGACATGGCAAAGCAATAGATTGCAGGCTTCGCCGGCAAACCTATTGTCATGAACAATAGAAACCACGCTTCGCGGGTTTTTTGTTGTCATGAATAAAAACACTGTTAAATTTCAGGAACATCGTATAAAAATCCAGGAAACGCTCATATGTATAGTAAGAACACAGCAGGTTCGGGGCGTTTTATGAAGCATATACGTATCAATGGAAAAAGAACTGTATCCAAAGGAAAATATCTGTGGAAGGCAGTTCTTTTTTGCGTGGGAGCATTGCTTTTATATGACAGTTTCCATGAGAGAGATGTGGAGGAGGGGGAAGAAACCGGCACAGGCAGATATGTGGTTGTCCGGGAAAGCCTGGCGGGGCAGGAAGAGGTGCCCCTGGAAGAATATCTGATCGGTGCGCTGGCCGGCAGTCTGCCGGATGACTTTTCCCCCCAGGCGTGCAGGGCACAGGCGGTGGTGCTGCGTACCAATGCGGTATGTCTGGCAAACGAGACGGGAACGATCCGGATTGATTATCAGTCCCTTGGACAGAAAAGTCTGACGATGGGAGAAATGCGGGAAAAATGGGGAGACGGATATGAAGAACAGTATGAGGCAATGAAAAGTGCGGTAAACGATACAAAAAATCAGATAGTCCTGTATGAAGGAATCCCTGTTGAACTGCCCTTTTTTCTGTTAAGCGCAGGACATACCAGGGATGCTTCTGCACTGCCTGTAAAAGAAACGTTTCCCTATCTGCAATCAGTGGATTGCGGCGAGGATGTATTCGCGGATGCATATGAACAGGAGCGGGTTATGGGAGAACGTGAACTGGGAATTGCGCTGGCCGAAATGTTTGAAGCAGATACGGAAATATTCTGGGAAGATACAGAAGCCGTATATGACCATGCAGGGTATATGACAGAGATCGGATGGAACGGAAAGCGGATTTCCGGTGAACAGTTCCGTGAGAAAACCGGTTTGCCGTCCGCTTGCATTACCATGGAAAAAGATGGAAGGAATTGGCGCATTCTGACAAAAGGGATTGGACACGGATTGGGGATGAGCCTGTATACGGCAAATGATATGGCCAAAAGCGGGAAAGACTATCGGGAGATTTTAAAATATTTTTTTCCGGACTGTGAAATTGCAAAAAACTGAATAAAAGAAACCGGAACTGGCTAAACTGGGGATGAGGTGATAAGCATGAGAAGGAATCGTTCCACAATGAAAAAAGAAAGAATCATTATGTTAATTTCTTCAGTATTTGTCCTGACTGCTCTGACCATGACCGGTTTTTATGTAAAAGAAAAAAATGAAGCGGATAAAGACGGTTATGTGGTAGACATGAGCGCTTTGGAAAAGAAAACGGAAGAAAAGACAAAAGAAATTGCCGAATCCGTAGAGCAAAATCAGGCCAACGATGCGGTAAAAGGAAATGACCTGGACTATGATCCCAATTTCCAGGAGGCTTCTTCCGGTGATGTAACCAATACCTGGGACAATCAGAAGGACGAAGAGGCAGCTTTGCCTGAGGATGAAACCGCAAACAAAGACATTGCGGAAGAAAACGTATCGGAAGATGACAAAACGGAAACAGAAGAAACAAAACCGGCGGATGGAGAAAACCAGCAGTCCGAAGCGGTGGAAACGGCTTCCATGGAAGCTGCAAAGGCCCTGTCTTTTCAGGAAAAAGACAATCTTGGCTGGCCGGTGGCGGGGAATGTGCTGATCAACTACAGTATGGACAAGACGGTGTATTTCCCCACATTACAACAGTATAAATACAGTCCGGCCATTGTGATTGCGGCGGCGGAAGGAGAGAATATTACATCTTCCGCAGACGGAAAAGTCTTATCTGTTTTTGAAGACGCGGAAATAGGACAGGCTGTTACTGTGGACATCGGCAACGGGTATGAGTTGACCTACGGGCAATTAAAGGATATTATGGTATTACAGGGCGATATTATCAGCTCCGGTGATGTCATCGGCAAGGTGGCAGCGCCTACCAAATATTACAGTGTGGAAGGGCCCAATGTGTACTTCAGGCTGACAAAGGATGGCAGACCGGTCAACCCGTTGAGCAATCTGGAGTAAGGTTGGCACAGGAAACGATGGATGGCATGTTATACCTATATGGTGGAATGCAGTGATAAAAGCCTGTATACGGGGTGGACCAACGATCTGGAACGGCGGATCCGGACCCATAACGCAAAGAAAGGCGCTAAATATACGAAAAGCCGTACGCCGGTCAGGCTTGTGTATTACGAAATATTTGCCACAAAGCAGGAGGCCATGCGGCGGGAATATGAAATAAAGCGTTATACGCGAAAACAAAAACTGGCTTTGCTGTGCCGGAAAAGCGCGGATGCACTGCCACATGTATAATATGGCAAAAAAGAAGCATACTATTTCACTGACGAAAGAGAGGTGATAGTATGCTTTTTATTGCGAACGGAACACTGTATCCCATGGCCGGCGGGAAAGAGCGGGTAGAACGGGGCTGTATTGCGGTCGAGGACGGAAAAATCCTGCGGGCAGGCACCGGATTTTCCTATGAGGATATCTGTACGGCGCTGCACCGCCCGGAAGGCGCACGGGAAAAGGACACATATATTGACGCCGGAGGCAACTGGGTGATGCCCGGTATCATAGAATCCCATTGCCATATGGGAATTACCGAGGAGAAGAAGGGCATGGAAGGGGACGACTGCAATGAAATGGTAGATCCCATAACACCCCAGCTTCGGGCGATTGACGCCATCAACAGCATGGATGCCGCGTTTGACGATGCGGTGCGTGCGGGCATTACCTCAGCCATGATCGGGCCGGGCAGCTCCAACGTAGTGGGCGGGCAGTTTGCATTTGTAAAAACGAAAGGCCGCAGGATTGATGACCTCATTGTACGGGCGCCGGCAGCTATGAAAGTGGCTTTCGGGGAGAATCCGAAAGTAAACTATGGCGATCAGGACAAGTCTCCGTCCACCCGTATGGCAATCGCGGCCATGCTGCGGGAAGAACTGACCTGTGCCAGAGCCTATCAGCGGAAAAAGAACCAGGCAGGAGATGACTTTGAGGAGGATTTCCATTATGAGGCCTGGCTGCCTGTCCTGGACAGAAAGATTCCTTTAAAAGCTCATGTGCACAGGGCAGACGATATTTTTACGGCGATCCGCATAGCAGAAGAATTTGGGCTCTGTATGACGCTGGATCACTGCAGCGAAGGCCATATGATTGCGGAGGAAATCAAAGCATCGGGCTTTCCGGCCATCGTGGGGCCTGATCTGGCCAGCCGCAGCAAGATTGAGGTACAGAATATGGCATTTAAAACGGCGGGCATTTTAAATGCCCATGGGGTAAAGGTTGCAATTACCACGGACCATCCGGTTTCTATCATCGCTTCTTTGCCGCTGTGTGCGGGATTGGCGGTAAAGGCAGGGCTGCCCCTGATGGAAGGGCTGCGCGCCATTACCATATATGCGGCACAGATCTGTGGTGTGGATGACCGGGTCGGCTCCCTGGAGACAGGGAAGGACGGTGATATTGTAATTTTCGACGGAAACCCCATGGAAATTTTCACCCATACGCTGATGACCATCATCGACGGAAAAATCGTTTACAGGAATACACATTTTTAAGAGGTGAAACGCTTTACCAAACGGGATAAAAATAGTATACTGAAACAATGAAAAAGCGATTTTTAATATGGGTTTGCATCATATCCGTCCTGGTGAGCGGCTGCGGGGCTGCCGGTACAGGAAATGAAACGCAGACAGACGGGCAAATGCCCGATATGAAAGAGGAGGAGGACGGCGCTTCGGGGGAAGTGCCGTCCGCCGTTCCGTGGATTTGTGTCAACAGAATGGGCTATGAACCCGATCAGGAAAAACTGGCCATATTCCGGGGGGAATCATTGCCGGACACCTTTGTGCTCAGGGATGCGGAAACCCGGCAGATAGTTTATACCGGTGTCGTGGAAAATAAAGGGAATGATTCTGCGGGAACGGAATATACTGGTTATGGAGACTTTTCGGAGTACAGGATTCCGGGCAATTATTACATTCAGACTGACCTGTATGGAGAGTCCTATCCGTTTCTGATTCATGATCATCTGGAATATTCCCTGTTCCTGCGTGCGTGTGGCAGACTGCATGCCATGCGGGGGAGCAGCGCAGGCTGGGAGTTGGCAGGGACTGGCGAGGATAAGGTGACGGATGCCTGCCGGAGCATGTACCGGCTGCTGCTTTCCTATGAGATGTTTCCCGAAGTGTATACGGATGATACAGGCATACCGGAAAGCGGTAATGAAACGGCGGATATTCTGGATGAATGCAGGTATGAGGCAAGGTGGCTGATCGGGCAGGCGCAGGCTGAAGGCAGCAGCGGCAGGACATGCGCATACCTTGCGGCGACACTGGCAAAATATGCATACCAGATCAGAGGGACGGAGACAGAGCTTGCAGGTGAATGCCTGCAGGCAGCGGAGACGGCCTGGAAATGTGCGGAGAAGGATCTGTTTGTTTCAGATGACTTGATTGCACTGGCGGCGGCGGAACTCTATCGTCTCACAGGAAGCGGGCAGTATCTGGGGCTGGCAGAAGAGTATCTTGGAAACAGTACAGAAAAGGCAGGCAGGCTGTCCGACGCGGAGTTTTTCGGCAGCATTACCTATATGAATACCAGGAACGATGTGGATATCGAACTTTGTAACGCCATGATGCAAAAGATTATGGAGGAGGCGGAAGAGATGGCGCAAAAATCCAAAGAAAGCGGTTTCCTGGTTTGCAGTGAGGATGAGATCGGGTTACTTGGCTCAATCCTGGAGCAGACAGTACGGATTTGTGTGGTAAATCATATTATTACCAACCATGAGTACAGCACGGTGATTGAGAATCAGCTTCATTATTTGATGGGACGAAACCCGGACAGCATATGCCACGTTTCCTGGCAGGACGGGCAGGAGCAGACAGGCGATGTGATGGAGAATGTGGTACAGATATCCTCCCTGCTCTTTATTCTCAGCGAACGGTTGAGCAACCCCTGAAGACAGAAAAAGGAGAGTTTGAAAGTATATGAAAATAGTTGTATTGACAGGCGGGATCAGCACGGAAAGGGACGTGTCCCTCTCATCCGGGGCCATGATATATGAGGCGTTGCGCCAGAGAGGCCATCAGACGGTGCTGCTGGATGTATATTTGGGGACCGCTGAGGAAGTATCTGAGGATCTCTTTAAAACATCCAGAGATCTGGTGGCGGGTATGGCTAAGATTGTGGAAACCCATCCGGATCTGGAAAGCGTCAAAGCCCTGCGCCCCGATGGAGACCGGATGTATTTTGGCCCCGGTGTGCTTGCAGTCTGCAGGCAGGCGGATATTGTATTCATGGCCATCCACGGGGATGGGGAGAGCGGCCGGGTACAGGCGGCGTTTGATCTGATGGGGATCCGTTATACCGGGAGTGATTATCTCAGCAGTGCCATTGCCATGGATAAATCCTTATCAAAGGAGCTGTTTCTGCAAAATCAGATACCAACGCCTCAGGGCTTTGTGCTGAAACAGGGAGAACAGGAAACAGAGACGGTATCTTTTCCCTGTGTGGTAAAAGTATGCAGCGGAGGCTCCAGCGTGGGCGTGTACATATGCGAGGACAAACAGTCCTATGAGGCAGCCAAAAAAGAAGCCTATGGGTATGATAGGGAAATACTGGTAGAGCAGTATATCCGGGGCCGTGAATTCTCTGTGGGCGTGATAGCAGGCAGGGCTTTGCCGGCTATCGAAATAGCACCACTGACAGGATTCTATGATTATAAGAACAAATACCAGGCGGGCAGTACGGTGGAGACTTGTCCGGCGGATATTCCGGAGGCTGCGGAGATGAAACTGCGCCGGACTGCAGAAGCGGTGTTTCGCGCATTGCGTTTGAAAGCTTATGCGCGTATGGATTTTATGATGGACGCCCAGGGAAAAATCTACTGTCTGGAAGCCAATACACTGCCGGGTATGACACCTACGTCACTTTTGCCTCAGGAGGCAGCGGCAGAGGGGATGGATTTCGGGTCGCTGTGCGAACACCTGATAGAAGTATCACTTGGAAATCAGAGGGAATAGCAGATGAAACATATGACATTGGAACATATTGCGCAGGCATGCGGCGGCCTCTTTCGGGGCGCGGATGAGGAGCGGGAACGGGAGGTGGCGGGCATCGTATTGGATTCCCGCAGAGTGGAGAGCGGGTTTTGTTTTATTGCCACCAGGGGAGAACGTGTGGACGGTCATGATTTTATCGGCCAGGTGTTGCAAAAAGGCGCGCTTTGTGTGATCTGCGAACGGGTTCCCGAAGGGGTTTCGGGAAACTTTATTATCGTGAAAGATTCTTTGCAGGCATTGCAGGATGTGGCGGCCTATTACAGGAAGACTCTACAGATTCCTGTAATCGGGATTACCGGCAGTGTGGGCAAGACCAGCACAAAGGAATTTATCGCAGGGGTACTGTCCCGCAAATTCCGTGTGCTGAGGACAGAGGGGAATTATAACAACGAAATCGGCGTTCCGCTTACATTGCTGCAGATACGCCCGGAACATGAAATTGCTGTCGTGGAGATGGGAATCAACCATTTTGGAGAGATGCGCCGCCTCAGCCGGATGGCAAGGCCGGATGTATGTGTCCTGACGAACATCGGAGAATGCCACCTGGAATTTCTGGGTTCCAGAGAAGGGGTTCTGCGGGCGAAATCGGAAATCTTTGAATATATGCAGGAATATGGCATGGTGTATCTCAATGGAGATGACGATATGCTGCGGAATATCGAGCGGGTAAAGAACAGAAGGCCGGTGACCTTTGGCATGAAACGGAGAAATGATTATTATGCGGATGAGGTTGTTCCCCATGGACTGTCCGGCAGCAGCATGACAATCCATACCGGAACGGGCAGTTTTCGGGTATCCGTCAACCTGCCGGGAGAGCATATGATACGAAATGCCCTGGCGGCAACCGCCATTGGCAGCCAGTTCGGGCTGACGGAAGCGGAACTAAAAGAAGGCATTGAGGCGGTGATGCCTGTGGATGGCCGTAGCAATATTATAAAAACAGAGCATTTTACCCTGATTGATGACTGCTACAATGCAAATCCGGTATCCATGCGCTCCGCCCTGGATATGCTTGCGCAGGCAGAAGGCCGGACAGTGGCCATATTGGGCGATATGGGGGAACTGGGCGAGAAAGAAGCCAAATATCATAAAGAAGTGGGCGCATATGCGGTACAGAAGAATATAACGGGGCTGATCTGTGTTGGCAGCCTGTCCCGGTTCATGTACCAGGGAGGCTGCAAGGCAAAGGCGAAGTCACTCAGCAATACGTTTGTCCAGTATTATGAGACAAAAGAAGCACTGATGGCCGGAATGAAGAGAGGCGGTCTGGTTCCTAACGGAGTAACGGTGCTTGTAAAGGCCTCTCACAGTATGGGATTCTCACAGATCATAGAATTTTTGAAAAGTACTTAAATCAGTTTTTTGTTGCGATCATACATTTCCTGAATGGTTTTGCGGGTATGGGCGCCCAGGAATTTTCTTTCTTCTCTGGAAAGTCCGTCCAGATGGATGGGCTTTCCGAATTCAATGATAACATGCGCTTTTTTCATGGTTGGCAGATGTGCTTCCCAGACTGCACTGGAATTGTTGATGCAGATAGGAATAATGGGGCATTTTGCTTTTTCTGCCATACGGAAGCTGCCTTCCCGGAAAGGAAGGATCATATCAGGGTTGGTGTTTCGGGTGCCCTCCGGAAAAATGCAGATGGAAATACCGGATTTCAGTTCTTCGATTCCTTTCATAATGGCTTTCATGCCTTCTTTAATATTGTCTCTGTTCAGAAAAAGGCAGTGGATATTTTTCATCCACACAGACAGTAGTGGAAGTTTTTCCATTTCCACCTTGGCCACATAGCCGGTGGGGCGGGGGAAACACAGATAAGTGAGTACAATGTCAAAATAGCTGCTGTGATTGCCTACATAGAGGACAGCCCCTTCCTGGGGGATATTTTCCATACCAATGACGTCCAGAGAAACTCCTGCCAGAACAGAACATCCACGGAAAGCCCATTTTACCATGGCTTGTGTGGTTTTGTTTTTTAAGTCTGGATTATGTTTTCCCACAACCCATTCGATCAAAAGGATGGGGATACTGAAAATAAGGAATAAAATGACAAATGATGATGTAAATAAAAATCGAATCATGTAGAACCTCCTCGTCATATATGGCTGACAGCCACTTTATTATTATATCCAGAAGAGATATAATGTGCAACGGATTCCCGATTTAAAATATACAAATTGTGTAATTTGTATATTTTAATCTTCACAGCATTGCAATTCCGTCAGGACAAATTCCTACATATTTTGAAACGGTTTTTCATATACTGATTACAAAACTCTGTTGGATGATGATATATGAGGGAATGGAACAGATTTACCGGTCTGTTGCGGCAGGAAGGATTTTTGCCCGTGCAGGCGATGAAACGCCGATGGATACAGGTGGCGTTTGTGCTGGCGCTGATTGTGGCTGTGGTGGGATGCGGGAAGACCCAGGGCAAGACCCAGAAGCTGCGGGATCTGAAATTTACGGTGCTTTCTGCGGAGCAGCTTCCGGAAGAGCTGAAACAGATGATGGAGGAGAAAAAAACGGAAAGTTTCCGGCTGACCTTTACAGATGAAAATATACTGTACATATGTGTGGGCTATGGCAAACAGCCCACAGGGGGATACAGCATTTCCGTAACAGAACTGTACGAAACGGAAAACGCCGTTTATGTCCACACCAATCTGCTGGGGCCTACGGCGGAAGAAGCCAGGCAGAAGAGCCCATCCTGTCCGTATATTGTGATGAAGCTGGAAAACCTGGATAAGGCGGTTGTTTTTGAATGAGATTTTTTATATAATGTTGGGAAAAGAGCAGTATAAAGCACGAAATCGGGGTGATTGAAATGAACCGCCTATTGGTTCAGAACGGATATGTGATGGATCCGGCATCGGGGCAGGAAGGATACCGGGATATACTGGCGGAAAACGGCAGAATTGTCCGCATGGGGGATCGGAGAGACTGGCAGGATTTGCAACATATACCGGATGTGCGGATATATGATGCCACGGGCCTGACTGTGGCGCCGGGATTGATGGATGTACATGTACATTTCCGTGATCCGGGCTTTCTGTATAAAGAGGATATTGAGAGTGGAAGCGCAGCGGCGGCCAGAGGAGGTTTTACCACGGTTGTGCTGATGGCCAATACCAGACCTGTGGTGGACAACGCGGTAACACTGGCTTATGTGCTGGAGAAAGGGAGACAGGCGGGCATCCATGTGGAAAGCTGCTGCGCTGTGACAAAGGGGCTCAAAGGCCGGGAACTGACAGACATGGAAGGGCTGCTGGCGGCCGGGGCAGTGGGATTTACCGACGACGGAATCCCCTTGCTGGACGAGGAAATCGCCAGAACGGCTATGAAAGAGGCGGCAAGATTGGGAACAGTCCTGAGTTTTCATGAAGAGGACCCGGCATACATTGCTGCCCCCGGAATCCATGCGGGTGAGGCGGCAGCATACTACGGCATTGGTGGTGCCGGGAGAGAAGCGGAAATCCGTATGGTGGAACGGGATATCCGCCTGGCGGCAGAAACAGGGGCCAGGATTGTCATACAGCATATCAGCGCCAAAGAAACGGTGGAACTGGTGCGAAATGCAAAGGAAAAAGGCATTTCGGTTTATGCGGAGGCAACGCCGCATCATTTTACACTGAATGAGCATGCGGCTATCAGGTACGGCACGCTGGCCAAGATGAATCCGCCGCTCAGGGAAGAAGGGGACAGGCTTGCTATCATCGAAGGACTAAAGGACGGGAGCATTGGACTGATTGCCACGGATCATGCCCCCCATAGCGCCGAAGAAAAAGCAAAACCTCTGACCCAGGCGCCCAGTGGCATTATTGGTCTGGAAACGGCGCTGGCTTTGGGGATTACGTCTCTGGTAAGGCCGGGATATATGACACTTATGTCACTTCTGGAGAAGATGACGTGCTCTCCGGCCCGGTTATATGGGCTGAACCGGGGGTATCTGGCGGAGGGAGGCCCGGCGGATCTGGTTCTGTTTGATCCCGGGGAGCACTTTCGGATAACGGAGTTCGCCTCCAGGTCCTGCAATTCACCGTTTACGGATATGGAACTTGTGGGAAGAGTAAAGGGGACAGTCTGTGACGGCCGGATTGTATACAGAGAGTAAGGTTTAAACGAAATCGACGTTCAGACAAGCGTACAGATCATATGGAAAGGTTAACAGGAAAGGAACTTTATGGGACAAAAGAAAAAAGTTACCGGTAAGGTGGTGTCACAGAAAGAACTGGCGCCGGGCATCTTCGATATGTGGATCGAAACACAACTGGCCGGGCAGGCTGCGCCGGGGCAGTTTATCATGGTGTATCCCAGGGGGGAGAGCACACTTCTGCCCAGGCCCATCAGTATCTGTGAGGCGGATGTGGAATCGGGACGACTGCGTATCGTCTACCGGGTGGCAGGGAAAGGGACGACAGAATTTTCCTCATATGGGCCGGGGGATGATATTGCCGTTATGGGGACGCTGGGAAACGGATTCCCACTGGAACCGGCGCAGGGAAAGCGGGCGTTGCTGCTGGGGGGCGGCATTGGGATACCGCCGCTTGTGCAACTGGCAAGGGAATTGCCGGGAGAGACAAGCATTGTGGCAGGGTATCGGGACAGTCACCTGTTTTTGCAGGAAGATCTGGTGCGACTGGGTCACTTTTATGCGGCTACAGAGGACGGAAGCATGGGTGTCAGGGGAAATGTACTGGATGCGGCAGGGACATATGACTTGCAGGCAGACCTGATCTATGCCTGTGGGCCCATGCCGATGCTGCGGGCAGTCAAAACTTATGCGCAGGAAAAGGGCATCAAAGCCTATATTTCGCTGGAAGAACGCATGGCCTGCGGTGTGGGTGCCTGTCTGGGGTGTGTATGTAAGACCGTGCATAAAGATGGCCATTCCCATGTGAATCATGCAAGAATCTGTACGGAAGGACCGGTATTTGAAGCAGGCGAGGTGGACATATGATGAAAACGGAAGTGACAATCGCAGGAGTAACATTTAAAAATCCGGTTATGACGGCTTCCGGGACCTTCGGATCCGGTATCGAATACAGCGAGTTTGTGGATCTGAATCAGCTGGGCGCCGTTGTGACAAAAGGTGTGGCATCCACTCCCTGGCCGGGGAATCCGGTGCCCCGCATAACAGAAGTGTATGGCGGCATGCTCAATGCCATTGGTTTGCAGAATCCGGGAATCGAAGTCTTTTTGGAACGGGATCTGCCTTTTCTGAAGCAGGCGGATACACGGATCATCGTAAATGTGTGCGGGAAAACAGTGGAAGAATATGTGGAAGTGGTGGAACGTCTGGGAGATACAGGCGTGGATATGCTGGAAATCAATGTATCCTGCCCCAATGTCAAAGAAGGCGCCATAGCTTTCGGACAGAATGCGGACAGTTTATATGCCATTACCTCGCAGATTAAAAAGAAAGCCCGGCAGCCCGTTATTATGAAGCTGAGCCCCAATGTAACGGATATAACGGAAATGGCCAGGGCTGCGGAGGCGGCGGGTGCCGACGCTCTTTCCCTGATCAATACCATAACCGGCATGAAAATTGATATTGCGAAGAGAACTTTTGCACTGGCGAATAAGACCGGCGGCCTGTCAGGGCCGGCGATCAAACCGGTCGCCGTGCGGATGGTGTACCAGTGTGCAAGTGCGGTGGACATCCCCATCATCGGTATGGGCGGCATACAAAGCGGTGAAGACGCCGTGGAATTTCTGATGGCCGGTGCAACGGCGGTTGCCGTGGGGGCGGCGAATTTTACCGATCCCTGTGCCACCATCCATGTCATCCATGGAATCGAATCCTATATGGGACGCAGCGGCGTAACGGATATCCGTGAGATAATCGGCTGCGTCCAGTCATAAAGAACCTCCCTGTGTCATACCTTAGTGTAAGGAGACGCAGGGAGGTTTCAGTATGGAATTAATAAAGAAAAATATACATATGGATCGTATAAAATGCAGGGCAGCAACGCAGGTTACGCTGGAGGACGACAGAAACGTACCGGATCAGAAACCGGATATGGAACGTCTTATCCTGCAGCGGGGAAGCGTGGTCGTTGACGAAATCAAACCCACGGAAGACCATGTGAATGTAAAGGGGAAGCTGGAGTTTCGAATTCTCTATATGGCCCAGGATGGCGGCGCGAACCGCATGGAGGGACAGCTTCCCTTTGAGGAACAGGTTTACATGGACGGCGTCAGGAATGGGGATATTGTGGAAGCCGAACCGCTGCTGGAGGATTTGAGCATTGACATGATCAATTCCAGAAAACTGAGTGTGCGTGCGCTGATTGCAATGACCCTTTCCGTAGAGGAATTGTACGATGAAGAAATCGCTGTGGAACTGTACCACGACGAACCGGTGGAAACAAGGAAAGAATTGCTGACATTGACAGAAATCGCTATACAGAAGAAAGATATTCTGCGATTTAAAGAAGAAATTGAAATGCCTCAGAGCTTTCCCAATATTTTTGAAATGATATGGGAAGATGTAAAGATTCTGGGCATGACGTTTGAAGCGCTGAATGAACAGATTGTTGCCCAGGGAGAAATACAGGTATTCGTCCTGTATGAAGGCGAGGGAGAAGAGAAACCGCTGAAATGCTTTGAAAAAATCATTCCATTCCGGGAAATATTGGAATGTCAGGGCTGCCGGGAATCCATGGCGCCCGATCTTTCCTGGAAAATCAGTCACAGCGAAGTGGAAGTGAGAAGCGACTTTGACGGGGAGGAAAGAGTGGTATGCCTGGATCTCGTGCTGGATCTGGATATGAAGCTGTATGAGGAAGAGCAGGTGGAGGCGCTGAAAGATGTATACGGCGTATCCAAAGATGTGCAGGCCGTTGTGAAACAGGGAATCTTCAGCCGGATGATGTTGCGCACTTCGGGACGAACCAAAATAGCAGAGCAGGTAAAACTGCCTGCCGGAAGCCCGGAAATGACGGAAATCTGTCATAGCAGCGGGGAAGTGTCGATTGATGATACCCGGCTTGCAGAGGACGGTGTCGAGTTGACGGGAACCCTGACAGTGGAAGCAATATATCCTGCAGGAGAGGAACGGGGACTGGCTTCTTTCCGGTGTGAACTGCCATTTCGGTATGTGCTGGAAACACCAGGTATCAGTGAGGCGTGTAATTACGATATAACGCCTGTTATTGAACAGCTTACGGTTACGGCGCTAAGCAGCAGTGAACTGGATGTGAAAGGGGTACTTGGTTTTGGTTTGCTGGGATTTTGCAGTAGTGAAGAAGATACCATCACGGATATTTCCATCACAGAGCCTGATATGGAGGTTTTGAAAGAGTTGCCAACCATCGTGGCTTATGTGGCAAAAGACGGGGACGATCTGTGGAAACTGGGCAAGAAATATTACGTTCCGCTGGAACAGATACGGGAAACCAATCATCTGAGCAGTGACCTGCTCAAAGCGGGGGATAAAATATTGATTGTAAGATAAGAGAAGTAATTTTTTGCCAAAATGGTTGATTATCTCAAAAAAGCCTTGATTTACAGGCATACAAGCAGGATTTCAAGCTGAATTTACTACCAATTTACTACTTTAAGGGAAAGAGCCTTGATATGCCGCCCGGAATTCTGCAAGCTCTAATATCAGTACAGCATTGAACGAATAAAAGAAAATTGAATATGACACAGACACGGCGTTTCTCTATCCCATAACAGGGAGAACAGGAACGCCGCTTTTTATACCCTCATGTTACACAATAGAAACAAAATATGCCTATTTTCCAAAAGAATCTCAACCGAGTTTGCCCGATATTAGAAAATCCAATGCAATTAACAAAACACCCTTTCCTATCCCTTCCTTTCCGTTCCCCTAACCACACTCCCTTTGACGGGAAAACAGTACCACAGTCGAAAAGGAGGCGAAGGGATTAAGAGCCACCAAAGAAAAAATAAGTTTCGGAGGTATACCGACTTTT
>ERZ778511.1137-NODE-1137-length-19873-cov-7.322384_pt1 | contig 19873 bp, 16 predicted proteins | sample MGYA00510347_ERZ778511 | MGnify/ENA primary metagenome ERZ778511 (study PRJEB29527, sample SAMN07138967) | mouse gut metagenome | material: feces | host: mouse | place: China:Nanjing | collected 2016-01-25 ...
AGGGGTCAGATCAACTTTGGCCGCAGGGGTCATCCGCGCCTGGGTTTTCCACTCAACCCCGTGGCTGAGACGTGTCGACCGGAGGACTGTGGCCAAGCTTTAACGAACGGACATAAAAACATAATCCAGAATAAGCGATTCATCCCGAAAAGAGAGTAAATTTGCATTCCATTACACGCAGGAATGGTGGAATGGTAGACACGGGGGACTTAAAATCCCCTGGCCCTTATCGGCTGTGTGGGTTCGAGTCCCACTTCCTGTACTCATCAAAAATCCCATGTCTCCTCGTCAAGAGGGATGACATGGGATTTTACTATAAAAATAAAATAAGTTCCACACAATCAGCGCATATCTTCATATAGGGATATGCGCTGATTGCTATCTGTCATGATTCCGCAATGCCATTCTCCACATCGGCATAAGCGGCCAGCGCGGCCTCAAGCACACGCAACGCCTTGGCAAGTTCCGGCTTCTCAAGCACATAAGCGAGACGAACCTCATTGCGCCCCTTGCCGGGTGTGGTATAGAAACCGGAAGCAGGAGCCATGAATATCGTGGCTCCCTCAAATTCAAACTCCTGAAGGCACCATTCGCAAAATCTGTCGGCATCCTTCACCGGCAGACTCGCTACGGTATAGAACGCACCCATGGGGATCGGCGAATAACATCCCGGTATACGGTTGATGCCGTCAACAAGAAAATTGCGGCGCTCTACGTATTCCTGATACGTCGACAGCATGTACTCCGGAGAAGCATCTATACTCGCCTCGGCCACAAGCTGACCCAGAAGCGGCGGACTCAGACGTGCCTGACAGAATTTCATCACGTTCTTGCGTAATGAGGCATTTTTAGTTATCAACGCCCCGATACGTATACCGCATTCATTGTAACGCTTTGACACCGAATCTATCAACACCACATGATGCTCTATGTCGGGCAGATGGAATGCCGAGATATATGGGGCTCCTGTGTAACAGAACTCTCGATACACCTCATCGGAGAAAAGGAAAAGGTCATGCTTCTTTACCAGATCCCGAATCTGAAGCATCTCCTTCATCGAATATAGATAACCTGTGGGGTTATTCGGATTGCATATGAGTATCCCCTTGGTGCGCGGAGTGATCAGCTTTTCAAACTCCTCTACCGGAGGCAATGCGAACCCGCTCTCTATTCCCGAAGGAATTGTCACGATTTTAGCACCGGCCGAGATGGCGAATGCCATATAATTCGCATATGCCGGTTCTGGCACTATTATCTCATCTCCGGGGTCGAGACATGCCATAAAGGCAAACAGCACGGCTTCCGAACCTCCTGATGTAACAATGATATCCTCAACATCCACATCGATATTAAATCGATGATAGTACTCACACAGCTTCTTCCGTAGCGACATCAATCCCTCGGAAGGTGAGTATTCGAGCACTTTGCGATCAATTCTCCTCAATGCCTCGAATGCCTGCGGCGGTGTGGGCAGGTCAGGCTGACCGATGTTGAGCCGATACACTTTCAATCCGCGCCTCACAGCATCATTGGCCAATGGCACCAGACGACGTATCGGCGATGCGGGCATCTCCTCGCCTCGCTTTGATATTTGCGGCATAATAGTCTTTTATTTTTCAATTACCATACAAATTTACGAAAAAAATGCGCTTATTCAAAACCATACCGGTAATCGTCAGGTTGCATCTCAACTTTCGGCCAGGTCGCCCGCAGATTCCTGCATATATACACGACTCGTCCGTGGCAGCACGCTTAATGTGCCGCCACGGGCGTCTGTATCATTTCAAATGGCTTGTGGATAACCGGTTCGGCAAGCCGGTGGCTTTACTGGTAGATCGCCGTCACATCAAGGAAGGTATCCACCGTCGGTGTGCCGAATTCAATCTGCCCCATGTCATCGTTAGAGTTGATTATCAGATTATACGTGTAGTGCACACCGGGTTGCCAGTCTCTGATCTTGCTCGTCGACAACGGGAATTTCAGTATGCCGTCGCCAAACGTACTGCTGGGCACGACATCCTCTGCCGGGGTATTGGCATTAGGCCATAATTTCTCTCCGGTAGACACATCGTAGATACTGCACATCACTCCGATATACATATCATCCAGATCTCCGTCGTTAAGCCAGACAAGCTCCTGCGGCATCATATACCTGTCTCCTCCCATACCGTTGCCGAAATCGGAAAGATCGGTCGGAGTTGTGGTAAGATTGATTACCTCATTCTTCTGCTGTGCCATATACAGAATATACATCAACGGTGTGTTCTGATCGGACCATATGCCGATATTATCTTTTGAGGCCGTATCTGACGTCGAACCTGACGGGAAATGGAAATTACCCCTCGTTGCGACATTATAGATAATCACATTGGATACCTGAACTCGCAACTCCGGATTAGTCGAACTCAATTTAGCTGTCACCTTCGCCAGTGCGTGACGGAAGTTCATCAGGACCTGTGCATTGGCCATATCGGAATTACCCTGCAACGGCCCGCTGACTGCATATATCACATCCGTATAGCCCGGATATGAATCATAGCTTATGGCATTAAGAGGCGTAGATGTCCCAATCCACTCGGCCGGAGCAAAAGCATAGAAATTCACCGTCCCGCTGGCCGGCCAGTATTCCACAGGAGAATATGTCCATACATTATTCCCCGTCTTGGTGACAGTCACGTTGTCCATAAACAATTTCATGTCGGTCGAACCACTGCTCTGCGTATAGGCATAGACATTAAACGTGGTAAGATTATTAGTGGTGTAATCTCCACCCCGGGTATAATCAGTGCTTGCCGCAAACAGTATGGCATCATCAGTCGTCCCGACCGATGGCGACATAATGCCTTCATTGCTGGAGCATGACCAGAATGCCATCACGGTCAGAACGGATACCAGCATCATAATCGTGTTTTTCATCTTCATAGTATATGCGTGTGTTTATTTTTTCTCTCTAAGAAGTAAGGTTCAGATCTGATTTATACAGCATGTGAACTTGTTTTTTAGTCTGATCCCCGGCGAAACGAAGGTGCATAGCTGACTATGCGTCTGAGCGGCAGGCCGGGGAAGCAGCAGAAAAGAAGCGGCAGATTGTATAAAAGATTCCCTTTCTTTTGCCATCGGTTAAATTTAAACACTTACTTATAGCTGTCGTTCAGTATTTCACTACAGAATAAGGCCCTGCATGATGACTAATTTCCCCATCCATCGGATGTGTCATACGTAACATCGACCTCTTTCCATCCATCTACACCGACATCCAGCCCTACATCACCATCATCTGACGGATCTGTATCAGGAAAGTTAATGTCCCTTAGTATAATAACAACATTCCGTGGTGATGAAGAGTTTAAAGCCTGCTCACTCACATCAAACACTTTTACATATTTCTTGCCGTCGCTGCAATATGCCGTAAGTTCAAGACTCAGATGAGTCCGCTCTCGCGATGATGCGAAATCTATAGTCTCACCACTCACTTCATTGTCCCCGTCGCGCTCAAAACCGAAAAGTACTGATGTATCGTCCCCCACCGGCAATGCAGAACTTACCAGCAGCCCCCCGCTCAATCCTTTCAGATGCCCGGCCATCTCTGCCGCATGCGTTCCGACCTTATCACCCTCTATTACGACATGATACACCGTCGACAGCGAGTCGGGCCAACAATGCATCAGCCCTTGCGGGCATTGCTTAAGCGTCCCGTCGCGCTGCCTATATGTCACTCCGCAGCCGTTAATCTCCACCCGCTCCAGCGACGCACCATAAAGCATCCCTGTGGCACGGCTGACGTCTGACAGACCGGAGACCTCTATAGCATTCGCGGTCAAAGTGCCGAATTCATTTGTGCCGCTCAGAGAGATGTCAGGCAAATCATTGTTGATGGCAATAACATCATATACACCCGAAGGCACTGTAAGTTTTCCCCCGGCTCGACCGCTGACATCATACCGCCATACCCGGCCTACTCCGGCATGAGGGAAAAAATAGACAGTCATTCCGTCCACATCCGCACCCTCGGCATAATCCCACATAAACCGGATCTCTATATCACGTGGCACACCATTGGCCTCCAGGACATCCCGCTGTCCGCACCCGCAGAGCATACCACATAACACCGCGACACAAAGCACCACAAATATTTTTATGCGCCATCCTTCACTCAGGGACCACATGATGCCACTCCATCCGGACTCTCCACCCGACCATACAAATAAATCCTCTATTCTCATAACACTCCCTCATAATTATAGTCCGGATTATTATGCCCCCCGCGACCTGGCCACCACACCAGGGTCACCTCTATCCCGGCAGGACCGCAGTAACGATACCGCATCCGACGGTCGGCAATAAGTTCGCCACACTCCGGACGATATTTCAGACAACTGCTCTCAACGTATCCTGCCCGCACACCCAGATCCAGATTCAGACGCTCCGTCAGACGAAATGAATAACCATATGACACACCATAGCCATAAGCCGGACTTATTGACTGTACCCCCTTTCCCCCGATACAGAAATCATACTGCGCCACATTACCATATACACCCAGATGATGCCCCGTAAGCGAACGCTCACCGACATTGCCTCCAAACCACCAACGCATCTCAAGCCATCCCCCGGCGACACGCCAACACACCGGCGACACATCCGTGCCCCAACAGGCAAAAACCCCCTCGGCACTCACCGAAAAACGCCTCCCGATTTCCACTTCCACACCGATATCAGGCACAAGAAGCGCGTCATGCGCCAGATTCGTCTTAACGACTACCCTCGGCACACACGAGCCACACCGCGACACATCCTCTCCGGATGCATGAAAAACTACCATCAATAGACAAAGCACACTAATAATATGCCTCCAACAGATATGTCTATAGTAAAATCGCATAAACCAAACTCATAAGTAAGTGTTCAAATTTCATTTACACAAATACAACAGTCCGGTGATTTCCTAAAGTTAAAGGTTTGTAATGGCTTGACATCCAATGTGTTGCAATGATTTAAAATCATTATCACAACTTATTGTCCTTCAGGCAGATACGCCATTTTTACCGAACTGTTGCAAATAAGCAAGTGTTCAAAATTAATTTATACAATATGCGGAACTGTTTTTTAGTCGATTCCGGCGCGGAGTGAAGGAGAATATAGACATATTCGACTGAACGACAAGCCGGAAGCAGCAAAAAAGAAGCTGCGGATTGTATAAAAGATTCCATTTCAAATACTATCGGTCAAATTTGAGCACTTACTTATTGGATTATGAAGCATGTGAATGAAATTTCACATATGGCTGATGACGTCATGGTGTTCCATAGCGAGTGAAGCCGGATTCGGGAGTCCGCCTCATAATTTATGAGGCAATGCATTAAATAATTTCGAACACATACTTACATATCACAAGACGAACATACCGACATCAACCGGCATACCGTCCCTGACGAATCCATCCTATCATTAAAAACCATATACCTACACTATAGTTCACCCCTATCCAATTCTCAATACCGTTCCCTGTACGATCCCGGGTCCACGTCCCCCGTTACTTCCGCACCCTGTCCCTGCCTCTTTATTCCCGCACCTAATCCCTACCTCATTATTCCCAAGCCCAGTCCCTACCCCCTTTATTCCCGCGCCTAATCCATACCTCATTATTCCCGAGTTCGGGCGTTGCCCGTTTATTCCAGCGCCTAATCCCAAGCCCATCTGCATTTTCATATGCACCCATTTAGTACTTCTCACATCCATCAATCTATTTATAATCCGTGTACTTCCCAAACACTATCCGACTCCCCCTTCACATCACACCTCTGGTTCCCCTTCCAATACATCAACCCCAACGAACCGAAACTACAACTACAAAAATTCCCGGACAAATCCACACAAATCAATCCACACAAATCCACATCTTTCCACCCTGTTACACCCCTTTCACCCCTTTCACCCCTTTCGCCCCCTTCTACCCCCTTTCCATCCCTTTCACACGGCTCTTTCATTTAACTTTGATGCTACAATGCGCCACTGTTAATCAGGTAGTTATATGTAGCAGTTTCGCAATGGCTGTATTAATCTCATTTTGGATAAAAGGGTTAATGGCTTTTAACTAACTATAAGTCATGCACTTTGAAAATTCAAAGCATTTTTAAATGAAAGAGCCGTGTCCCTTTCAACCCCTTTCCACCAAAAAATGAGCACAAACTCCAAAAATAATTTGCATATTCCGAAATAAATCACTAACTTTGCACCATCAAAATCGAACGTCCAAGAGCCATTCGATAATCACATTTACAACCCAAAGGTCCTATAGCTCAGTTGGTTAGAGCACCTGACTCATAATCAGGGAGTCCTTGGTTCAAGCCCAAGTGGGACCACCTCTTAAAAATCAAGCAGTTACGAATCAAATCGCAGCTGCTTTTTCTTTTGCCTTGAACACAGATTTGAACACAACTCCGAAGAATCTATTGCTCCAGGTGCAAATACTACCGCGAACTATCATAGAGTATCGGTTGTTTTAGTTGTCGGATGCAAATATTTCATAGCGTCTTGCGGGATGTGAGTGAGTGTATTTGACATTCATCACTATAAACATATAACTAAACACCCCACCGATGACACCCCGCACACTTAAAGACCTCGTGCCTATCCTTGAGGGCATCAATAGGCAAATCAAACACGCGCGCATCGCCAAAGACGACATACATGTCCGCTACGATTTGGTAAAGATGTTTCAGGCATTATCCTCGCTTGACATTGAGACAATGGTTATCGAAAGCATCTCGCTTGATAATACCGGTAATGTTCTCGCCAATATCCTTCGGAATACTTTGGCGGAAATTGTCGCAAGAATAGACGACCTTCTGAAAGTCAATCCCCATATCGAGCCTTACAAACCTGACTTGAATGAGACCTTCGATAAATATGAAGTGACTGTATTGCATAAGCACATCCATTTATTCATCATGGATTATCTCCAATATTGGATGTCACTTGACGGTCTCGGCAAACTGCCTTTGTCATACCCATTTGGGCAACAAAGTGATATAAGCAAAGAAGTTTCAGCCATTCCGAGCATGGTTGCAGAAAGCCGCACAAAATATTTTACTGCAAAAAAGAAGTTGATGGAAGTTCTCCAACGCAGTATTGATTTCGAGGATAATATAGAGGAAATGTGCCGCAGCAAATTCCACAGGCTCAAAATGGCCTGTAATGGCATTTCAAGGACTATTTCCAAATACTATCCTCCCTGCGACATTGTCATTCCCAAAATGCCGACAGAATTAGAAGCGGAACGCAAGGCCACTAAATCCGGAATAATAGTAAAGAAAAGTGAGCTGGTCAACAATAAGAAACCATCAAAAGAAATAATTCCTTGGGAGGGAGACGTTTTTCCGATGGCTCTGACTTCTGAGCTATATGAAATCAGCAAAGACTTCTTCCATGTGGAGTCAGAGGCTGCATTTCATTCCGCGCTGAATCTCCATTATAAATATGACCCTATCACTGCAAAGAAAGGTCATCATAACCGCGTGGCGTATATGGTTCAGCAACTGTTCAATCTGTTGCCTTCTCATCAAAACCGTGAATGGCGCGACACGTTCCTCGACTATGTGGGTGTGGAGCGGTCGTATTACGACAGCAAAAGTTCTCACGCAACAAGCGATGATGCCAGCAAGCGAAGCCAACGATATGTTGAAGAACTTGACGAGGTTCTGAAAAATCATAGGAAACGAGCCTGATTCGACTCCAATCATAATAGTGCGATTTCGTAATCCGTTTACGATTTCGCACTATTTTTATGCCCATACGCGAGGTGAAACTGTATGAGATTCCATGAATCCACCTGCGTTCCACTGACACCTCATAAAATTCCACTTGAAATAATTTGAGATTCTGTGCTATTGTCTGATATATAGGTAAATAAATATTTACAATCCTCATTTCTTTCCACCTGTTACCCACCTACTGCCCACTTGAAAATGGCCTTAACTTTGCAATGTCCGAGAGGTACTCGGAGGCACTCTTTTCGGAGAGTGGAAGTATCATCCAAAACACTGTCAGGTTATGACAAAAGAACAGTTACTCAAACTCCCTCTGTGGCAATATACCGGGGAGCAGCTGCTGGAACTTCTCAGCTCCCGCGCTGAAGCGCCACAACCCAAAGTGCAGCCGGAAACCTGTAAACAGCGCAAATACCTCTATGGCATAGATGGTATATGCCAACTGTTAGGTTGCAGCAAATCAACCGCCAGTCGCGTCAAGAGCAGAGGCTATCTGAAAGATGCCATCACTCAGATTGGTCGCAAAATCATCATTGATGTGGAACTCGCCATGGAGTATATCCGCGTAGCCAAGGAAAGGGGTGAATCATGGAGCAAGTAAAGGCAGAAATCCTCCGTCTTTGGGAGGAGAAGCAGTTGCGGATTACTGATGTGATCCAGACTGCGCCGGAGGTGTTGCATGCCAACGGCAGCGTTATCGGTACACTCGGCAATTTCTCGGCTTCCACAGGTAAGGCGAAAAGTAAAAAGACTTTCAACGTAGCTGCTATTGTGGCGGCATCGCTGGTCAATGGCAAGGTGTTGGGCTACACTGCGGAGTTTCCGGATGATAAGCGCACCATCCTCTACTTCGACACAGAACAAAGCCCCTACCATTGTCAGAAGGTGATGGAACGCGCCCTGCGCCTTGCAAAACTCCCGACTGATGTTCACCCCGACAATCTGAAATTCGCTGCCCTGCGACAACTTACCCCATTGATGCGCCTTGAAGTGATTGAGCAGGCGATAATCAACACGCCCAACGTGGGATTGGTGGTGATTGACGGTGTCCGCGACCTGATGTATGACATCAACTGCGCCAAAGAGTCAACCGACCTTATCGGCAAATTGATGGAATGGACTGACAAATTCCAGATTCATATTCACACAGTTCTGCATCTCAACAAGAGCGACGATAATGCCCGTGGTCACGTTGGTACGGAGCTGAACAACAAGGCTGAGACCATTTTGCAGATAAGCCGCAGCAAGACGGATGAAACCGTGTCGGAGGTGTCAGCGGCTATGATACGCGCTGCTGAGTTTGACCCTTTCGCATTCCGAATCAATGACTACGGTCTGCCGGAGATAGCAAGCGGTTATATATTCACTGAGCCTGGTAAAAAGAAATCATATCCATTCCCATACAAGGAGCTGACGGAGGAACAACATCGTGAGGCATTGGCGATAGTGTTCGCTGACGGGCCCGTCAAAGGATGCCGCGAGTTCGAGGCTGCGCTGAAAAGAGGATATGCAGCCTGTGGTCACAGCTACGCGAACAATAAGGTAAAGGCACTCAAAACTTTTCTTGACAACAAGAACATGATTGAGTATGCCAACCGTCAGTACCACTACCATCCGAATTTCTACTATTGAGAAACACACAATTTGGTTTGGTTTAGAAAAGGGCATATATAATAGGGCTTAAACCAGAAACCAGTAATCCACAAAACATTTTAGACCCATGTTGAAAGAGATAAAATCTATCCCTTTAGCCACCTTCATGTCTCAACTCGGATACTTCCCGGTGAAGACTCAAGGCTATCGGCTGTGGTATAAGTCACCGTTGCGACAGGAACATACGGCATCGTTCAAGGTGCAAGCAGACATCAACTGTTGGTATGATTTCGGTATTGGTAAAGGGGGCAACATCATCAACCTTGCAGCCGAACTCTATCAGTCCAACGACCTGCGCTATCTGATGGATTGCATAGCAAGATGTGTTTCAGTGTCACCGCCACAGACAGTCGCTTCTTCTTCTCCCCAGCGACACTCTGCACCGAGTTTCACAGACATAGAGGTCGTGCCATTGCGACACCACGCACTTGTCGCTTACCTCCAAGAGCGAGGTATCCCGGCACAGATTGCAGTCAAACACTGTAAACAGATACACTTCAGTTGCCGAGGTAAAAGGTATTATGCCGTTGGCTTCGCAAATGAGAATGGCGGGTACGAGACGCGCAATAGATATTTCAAAGGTTGCATCGCACCCAAAGACATAACACTGCGACGCATCCGAGATGGCCCGACAAATGATGTTGCCGTGTTTGAGGGCTTCATCGACTATCTGTCGGCTCTCAAACTCGGCATAATCCAGGGCATGGATGCAATCATACTCAACTCAGTAAGCAATGTAGGCAAGGCTATCCCATATCTCCGTGATTACAACACAATCAATTGCTACCTTGATAACGATAATGCAGGTAAATCAGCATTTGCTACAATATCTGATGAGTTCGGCAACGTGATTGACCGCTCTTTCCTCTACACCTGGTTCAACGACTTGAATGAGTATCTCACTCAATCGAAGAACGCAATCAATCCAATTTCCCAACAAACAAAAATTTCAAAATTATGAACAACACTGAAAAAACAAAAGTATCAAAGTCTAACGACAACACTCAGTCAACACTCCCGTTGACTGAAACCTCGGCAGCAATGCCAACCGACAACAACGTAGCTCCCAAGACTCAGCGTATCGGCGTGAGACAGCGTAGAACGGATTTCACAGAATACAAGGAAACCTATTTCGCGCCTGTGGTCATCAACAAGGATAATCGCCGTGCAATCAACATCACCAAGGAAACATGGGCGTTGCTTGAACGCTACTCTCGCATCCTCGGGGATGGCACTGCAACCATCGGAGGCTATGCCGACCGTATCATCGCTGACCACTTCGCGGCCTGTCTTGATGACCTTGAAGCATGGCGCAAACTCTGAATCATGTCTTAGGGTCATAGGGTCTTAAGACCTTAGGGTCGGAAGGCAGGAAGGACGAAAGTCCTGAAAGAAGATGGTTCGGAATACCGGTATACCATTCTTCCGAAATAACCAACTGACCGAATGGAACGGGCTGAAGACCCTACAATCAATATAAAAAGATTGGAGGGGATGCAAGGGTATGTTTCGGGAGGCACAAAAGTCCCACCGAAACCCCTCGCATCCACCGGACGCTCCCTTTCCCTTCGGGCATCATCCCCAACCAACAAAACTCAAAAACATGTCAAAGAATAATTCAAAGCCCTACAAGAAACTCACAGGGCGACCATCGAAAGATGCCGAGGAGAAGCGGTCGAAGAAAGTTTCCGCCACTTTCACCGAGGCTGAATATACTGAGATAAAGAACAAGGCCACGGCCGCAGGATTGACCATTTCTGAATTGCTCCGTGTAAGTGCGTTTCGCCTGACAATCATTGAGCGTCTAACCGAATTTGAGCGCGAGGCGATACGTGAATTTATGCACCAAGGCAAGAATCTCAACCTGCTTACCAGAGCGGCTCTTGCCCACGGATGGATGTCAATCAAGCGAAAAATAGAAAATTATTTCGCTGCGCTCGCACCGATAATTGAGAAACTGAGACTTAAAAACGACTCACTGTTATGATAGCGAAGATACTCAAATCCGGTAATTTTTCAGATGTCGTGGGCTACGTTCTTCGTCAGTTCCACGACCCTGAAAAGTACACTCCCGACACATGGAGGGTGATTGATTCCGATGGAATCATGGGCGAATCATACAAGCAAATTGTGGGCAGTTTCGACTTGGGGCATAGCCTTAACAAGCGAAAAAGCAACCCTGCCGGACATATCGCAGTGAGCTTCGACAAGAAAGATTTGCCCAGGCTGACCGATGATTTCATGGTGCAGTTGGCCAAGGAATATATGGAGCGAATGGGCATCGTGGACACGCAATATATCATTGTACGCCACTTCGAGACTGAGCATCCGCACTTTCATATCGTCTATAATCGGGTGAATCTTCATGGCAAATCCATCAATGAGAGCAAGAATTTCGACCGTAGCCATAAGGCAACAAAGGCGATAAAAGAGAAATACGACCTCACTTTCTCACCGAAAAAGAAACTCTATGAGGATGCAAAGGCCGAGATGAAAGTGAAGATTCAGGCAGCGATGTACAACTGTAAATCGTGGGATGAATTCAAACGGCGACTGACCCCGGCAGGCATTGATGTCGAGATCTACAAAGACCGCGACACCGGCAAACCGCAGGGCGTAAGATTCACATACGGTGATTTTACCTTCAAGGCTTCGGCTATCGACCGCGCTTTCTCTTTTGGTCGCCTTGACAAATTCTTCAATCAGAATGCCGGAATGACGGTCGCGTCTCAACCGGAGCCACAGCGGGTTAAGGTGAAATTTGCTCCAAAACCGGAGCCTCCGAAATCAAACATCGTGGCTGACATTGCCGAAACTGCGGCTCAGGCAATCGGCGGATTATTCCAAGTCGGTCCCGGATACGACCCCGAAGAACAGGCGTTCTACAACGAAATGCAGAGACGCGAAAAACGAAAACTCAAAAAGAAATCAGGAAGACATTTATAAAATTATGGCAGAAAATATGTATGCAATCGTCAAGAAACAAGATGAGAAGATTGACGAACTTCTCAAAGTGAACAAGCAGAACAATGAGATGCTCAGCAGTATCGAAACCCGTATGGTCTCTATGTCGGCACAACCCACCGCACAGAATGAACCACCCGGCAAAATCGAGGTGGAGTTCCCTCACAATATCGCCACTGATGAATCTGTCCGTGCAGCCATCAAAACAGGACTTGCCGACCAGACAAAGGAGATAATCAAGGCTCTCAATCTCCGAGAACTTCCGAACATGATCCGCGATGCGTTCAAGGAGATAATGCAGACGGCATTCAAAGCCGGATTTGATGCGAGTATCTTGGAGGCGTTGGACAAGGCTATGGACAAAGCGATGAGCAAACAAGTGGCGCGACTCACAGACTCCGCCAACTCCCTATACTATAAGGTGCAGAGCATCATCGACGGCCATTGGTGGAAAGTCACTCCTAAATGGGTATTCGGCATCATCTTCTTGCTCCTTTCGGCAGTCATCGGACTCACCATCGGCTGTGCCCACCTCTATAACGAAAACGAAGAGCTGCGTAAGACAGAATGGCTTTATCGCGGTCAGCGAAACGGCCATATTTCGGAAGAAGCGCAGAAACTGCTTATGAATCGTGAAAAAGAGTTCTTCGCTGGCAGCAAGCATGAGCAGGACAGCATCAAAGACAACATCCGCTACTGGGAGCATGAACGAGGCTTAGACAAAATGTTCCTCTACTTCGCCCCGACAGAGGAATAACCCAAACTTAATGCGCCCCGACAAATCAACCCATTTGCCGGGGCGCACTGTTTGTCTACTTCTCCGAAGATTCTGATAGATTACTGTAGATTCCTATGCTTTATAGCATAAATCATCCGTAATCTCAGATATTTTCGCTAATTTTGCATTATCAACCACACATATATTCTTGAAAATATGAGCACGAAATTCTTTAACAATACGGAGTCCAATACCCTTTTCGCCAAATTAAAGGGTATTTCGGAAAACATGACCAACTTTTACCGTTTTCTCGCGGTAGTTGGCTATTTCCGATCTTCCGGATATTTCAAGCTTCGCAAGGAGCTTGGAGATGTTTCAGACATTCGTATTCTTATTGGTATAAACGTTGATAATATTTTCAAGAAGCATAATTTGGGATGGGAAATGCTTGAAGCTCCCGAGAAAGCGAAGGAACTTTATGACGAGCAATTCCGAAAAGATATAATTGAGGCGAACTATTCAAAAGAGGTTGAGGAGGGAGTTTTGCAAATGTGTCAGGATTTAGCCGATGGCAGACTTCAACTTCATATTCATCCAACCAAGAATTTACACGCGAAATTCTATCTATGTTTGCCAGAGACTCATACAGCGCATTCTGACGGATGGGTTATAATGGGGTCGTCAAATATTTCCGATTATGGTCTCGGGACAAGTCCTTCGCCGCGTTATGAATTAAATGTGGCGATGAAGGACTATGAGGATGTTCATTTCTGCCATGAGGAGTTTGAACGCCTCTGGCAAGAATCCATACCCCTAAGTGCTGAAGACGTAGACAAGTTCAAAAAAGCGACATACCTCGGTTATCAACCCACTCCTTATGAAATCTACATCAAGGTGCTTATTGAAGCATTTGGTGACCAAGTTGAGGATGACTTCAACATTCAGCTTCCTGATGGTGTAAAAGAATTGAAATATCAGAAAGACGCTGTTATTCAAGGATACCAAATGCTCTTACAACATAATGGGCTCTTTCTTTCTGATGTTGTCGGTCTGGGCAAAACAATGATTGCTACTATGATAGCCAAGCGTTTCATTGAGGCTAACGGGAAAAACACAAAGATTCTTGTTGTGTTCCCTCCCGCTCTTGAAGATAACTGAAAAAGTACCTTCAAATTATTTGGTATTTACAAGAAGGCGCAATTTATTACTAATGGTAGCCTTTCAAAAGTTTTGGAAGGACGAGAGCAATACCACGATAAGGAAGAGTTTGACCTTATTATCGTAGATGAGGCCCATCAGTTCCGCTCTGACAACTCCAATCGATATGATGAGCTTCAAAAGATATGCAAATCGCCTTGCACAAACCCCGGTCTTTTGAAGTCATATCGGAAGAAAGTTATGCTTCTTTCTGCGACTCCTCTAAATAACCGCCCGGAAGATTTGCAGAATCAATTGCTGCTCTTCCAAGATGCGCAACGCGCCACTATTGATGGTATTACCAATCTGAAGCAATTCTTTGTTCCATTAATAATGGAGTATAAGAAACTTATGAGGGAACGCGCGACAAGAGATGTCAGTCAAGATGTTGACCATATATATGCGCAAATACGCGACAAAGTCATTGACAAGGTGACGATTCGACGTACACGTACCAACATCCTTAGCGATATTGATTACAAGAAGGATTTGGCTTCGCAGGGTATCGTTTTCCCAACCATTTTGCCTCCAAAAGAGCTGGTCTATGACTTGAACTCAAATCTAAGCGAACTTTTCTATTCAACATTAACTGCGCTGACAGACGAAAATGCAGAGAAACATCTGGCATATTCACGCTACCGCGCTGTAGAATTCTTGAAGCCGGAGTTTCGTGATAGGTATAAGAACGCTGCACAGATTGGGCAAAGTCTTGCCGGAATATATAGAGTCCATATGGTTAAACGTCTTGAAAGCAGTTTCTATGCGTTCAAGAAGTCTCTCAATACCCTTTTGCGAATCACCGAGGATATGATAAAGATGTTTGAAGAGAATAAAGTGCTTATAGCACCTGAACTAAACATCAAAGACCTTCAGTTCAAGGGCATGGAGTTGGATGAAATAATCGAATATGTTATATCTAAAGGATATAAAGAAGAAGATTTCCTTTATGAAGCTGATGATTTTGACCCACAGTTTATTGACTTGCTCAAAAAAGACAGGGAACTACTTGTTAATCTGAACAATCAGTGGAAAGAGGTAAATGAAGACCCCAAACTTGACAAATTCGTATCAAGATTGAGCGAATTTACCTCGCCGGAAATTAATCCTACTGGAAAGCTGGTCATCTTCTCCGAGAGTGTGGACACCGTAAGTTATTTATATAATTATCTTACTCAGACACTTGGTCGCAAAGACGTACTTAATGTATCCGCAGCCAACCGTAAGCATCTATTTGAGATAATAAAGTCCAATTTCGACGCCAATGTTGATTCTGATAAGCAGAAAGATGATTATTCTATAATTATAACTTCTGACGTGCTTGCGGAAGGTATCAACCTGCATCGTTCAAATGTAATTGTGAATTATGATTCCCCTTGGAACGCTTCTCGTCTTATGCAACGAATAGGGCGTGTTAACCGAATAGGCTCTGTGGCAGAGAGTATTTACAATTATATGTTCTACCCGTCGCAACAAGGTGATAAGGAAATACAATTATATAAGAACGCCCTTATCAAACTTCAAGGCTTCCATTCCGCTTTTGGCGAGGACGCACAGATATACTCCCGCGAGGAGATCGTCAAGAATTTCAGATTGTTCGATTCTAATGTCCGTGATGTAGTTGACAAGAAGATTGCTCTGCTACGTGAACTGCGCGACCTATATAACAACAATCGCGAATGGTACAACAAGATTAAGGCACTTCCGATGAAGAGTCGCGTTCTCCGGGATACCGGTAAACATTCCGACACTACAATTGTTTATGTGTCAACTAAAATAAAATCCGAGTTCTACAAAGTACTTGGGCAACGTCATCCCGAACCGATTGATTTCCTTAAGGCAGTGGACTATATCAAGGCGAAGCCGGATGAAGAGGCTGTTCCCTTTGCAAATGACTCAGATACTCAAATAGAGCCATGTACCATAACCGGGAATAATCATTACGAACATGTCAACGCTGCTGTATCCGTCTTTTCCGAAGACCTACAGTCACAGACTGATACCGATTCGATCAAGACGGTAAATCTTGACAAAACAGCGCAGACTGCTGATAAGTTCCTGCGTACAGTGCAACAGGCATGTGCCGATGATGCTTCGCTCATTCGAGATTGCGGCATTCTACGCAACTACATTAAGGAAGGAACTTATGCCCGATTGCCAAGGGAACTGAAAACTTTATCACAAGAGTATAAAAACGAACGCATGAAAATGAAGACCGATTCACGTGTACTTGCTAACCGGATTTCTGCTCTTGTAGAACAATATCACAACTCCGAGAACGTTTCTGTTGCGATGGCCGAAATCGGCTCGCCCTCAATTGTTCTTTCCGAAACATTCCTCTAAAATGAATAAATATAGTAAAAACGAACTTCGCAATATATTTCAGTCTCCTTTCAATAAAGAGGCATGGAAAGCCATACTGATAAACCTTTTCAAGGTCGATAAACTTCGCCGTGAGCCGGAAAAATTCACTTCTGACGAAGACAATGAAGTAGGTTTCTACATGGGCGCCACCGAGACTGCGGACGCTTATCGTCTTGGCTTGTTCTATTACAAAATAAAATCCGGTTCTGTTGCTCACAAGAAGGTAGGACTGCGTAATCTCGTCAAGCGTTTTATAAATCAGAACTGGGGCGAATTCGATGCTGCTATAGTTGTATTCGACAGCGGAGAAGAGTGGCGTCTATCGTTTGTCTGTGACATCAAGGAAGTAGCCACCACGCCCAAGCGATTCACATTCGTATTCGGTGAGCGTGACAATTTCTATCGAACTCCCGTTGAGCGTTTCATGGCTTTGCAATGCCAAGATGCTACGTTTGAGAACATACGTAAGGCATTCTCCGTTGAGGCTCTGAGTGATGATTTCTTTAACGGCTATCGTGATATGTATGCCGACTTTGTTCAGTATATCACGGGCAAACGGTATGTGAAGGAAGGAGGCAAATGGGTAGAGCGCGAATTGGGCAACCCCGATTCTCAATATGCTGATACCTTTGAAAAAGATGATAAACTTGTGCGAGACTACATCAAGAAGATGTTTGGTCGCATTGTGTTTCTATACTTCCTTCAGCGTAAAGGTTGGCTCAACGGGAATCGCAACTATATGCGCGACCTATATGCCAATTCCGACAAGAAGGATAATTTCCTTGATGGTGTTCTTGAGCCTCTTTTCTTTAACGTGCTTAACGAGAAGCCGGAAAACCGTCCAGAGTCAACGCATCTTCTACCGGGTGTTGAAAATATCCCATATCTCAATGGTGGATTGTTTGCTAAAGATGATATTGATGAGCGCACTTGTGTGTTTCCTGAAGAATTCTTTGGAAGATTATTCAGTTTCCTCGATAGTTATAACTTCACCATCGACGAAAATGACACCGAAGATGCAGAAATCGGTATTGATCCGGAAATGCTCGGACGTATCTTCGAGAACCTTCTTGAAGACAACAAGGACAAGGGAGCGTTCTATACACCAAAAGAGATTGTCAGCTATATGTGCAGCGAGTCAATCATTGCATATCTTCAGGACAAGCGCGCTACGCCTGAAGGCAATGAACTTATCCGCAAATTTGTAGAGACTTTTGATGACAGTCTTTTGTCATTTGAGCAACGAAAATATGTAAAAGACAAACTTAAAGCCTTAAAGATTTGTGACCCTGCCATCGGTTCGGGAGCATTCCCTATGGGATTGGTAAATATACTCGCCAAACTCTATACCGCACTCAAACTCAGTACAGATGCCTCCGTTATCAAACGCCACATTATGGAGCAGAATATCTATGGTGTGGACATTGAAAAAGGTGCGGTAGATATTGCACGTCTTCGCTTCTGGCTTGCTATGATAGTCGAGGCGAAAGACCCTATGCCTCTGCCGAACCTGCACTTCAAAATCATGCAGGGCAACTCTCTCCTTGAAAGTTATCAGGGTATAGATCTAAGTGACCTGACAAAAACAAAGGCGCAACGCGGCCTGTTTGATTCCGAGGATGCTGAACGAGAATCGCTTGTTGCAGATCTTCAACGATTTTATAATACCTCTGACCATACTGAGCGAGACAGGCTCTTGAATCAGATTATCAACAATGTGCGCCGTCAGCTCTTTGCCAAGCAAATCACACTTCCGCAAGGCTTCGACCCATCGGAAAACAATGACTTCTTCCTTTGGCACACATGGTTTGCCGACGTTTTCCAAAATGGAGGTTTCGACATCGTTATCGGCAATCCACCCTACATTCAGTTGCAGAAGTCGCTTGGATATACGGCTATTGACAAAAAAGGGAAAGAGTATGATGTAAAACTGGGTGACCTATACAAGGATGCCAAATTCGCTACATTTGAAAAAACCGGTGATATATATTGTCTCTTCTACGAACTTGGCAACAGAATGTTGAAGCCTGGTGGACATCTCTGCTTCATCACATCCAATAAATGGATGCGTGCAGGATATGGACAATCTATCCGAAACTATTTCTCACAGAAGACGAACCCCAAAACGCTCATAGATTTTGGCGGTATACAAATTTTCGATAGTGCCACTGTTGACACAAATATTCTGCTTTTCGAGCATGCCGACAACACCCATGCGACAGCCGCAGTCACTGCTGCCAAGCATGACAAAAGTATCCTCAATAATTTGAGCGATTTCGTGCGGCAAAATGCCGCCGTAGTTGATTTCGACACTTCTGACAGTTGGGTGATTTTATCTCCGATAGAACTCAGTATAAAAAAGAAAATAGAAGCCGTTGGAGTTCCTCTCAAAGATTGGGATATCAACATTTATCGAGGTGTCCTTACGGGTTATAATGAGGCTTTCATAATCTCAACTGAGAAAAGAGACGAGATTCTCTCCAACTGCCAATCAGAAGAGGAACGTCAGCGTACTGAGGAACTAATACGACCCATTCTTCGCGGCCGCGACATCAAACGTTACGGCTACGACTGGGCCGGACTATGGCTTATCAATACTCATAACGGCATTAAAGGCAAACTTGAACGGATTCATATTGAAGATTATCCAGCAGTAAAGGCTCATTTAGACCAATATTGGGATAAAATATCCGTAAGAGCTGACAAAGGTGAGACTCCATATAACCTCCGTAACTGCGCTTATTTGGACGATTTCAATAAACCAAAACTCGTATGGGGCGAAATTTCTGATAGGAGCAAATTCGCTTTTGATAAGTCGGGAGTATATGTTCCCGAAGCTACGACCTTTTTGCTGGTTGGAAAAGATGCTTTGTCCTTATACGCTTTCCTTAATTCTTCTCCGGCTGAATGGTATTTTTCAAAGCTTGGGCCTCGTACTGGAGAGGGTACTATTCGATGGAAAAAATATACTGTTGAACAGATATTCGCGCCAAAACTATCAGAAGCGCAAATTGACGAAGTCACTGCAATAATTTCACAACCTATTGAGGATATAGCTTCTCTTATGAATAATTGGTTCTATTCGTTCTATGAGCTATCAGATGACGAAATTGCTTACATAAATGGTTACTTCAACGCCATTGTAAAGCAAAAGTAGGACGATTTCAATAAACCAAAACTCGTATGGGGCGAAATTTCTGATAGGAGCAAA
>ERZ778511.1138-NODE-1138-length-19868-cov-4.213143_pt1 | contig 19868 bp, 17 predicted proteins | sample MGYA00510347_ERZ778511 | MGnify/ENA primary metagenome ERZ778511 (study PRJEB29527, sample SAMN07138967) | mouse gut metagenome | material: feces | host: mouse | place: China:Nanjing | collected 2016-01-25 ...
AGAAGAGTCATGAAACGGCGTGCCTGATTTGTTTGACAAAATGAATGTTACATAATAAGAAATGGGAAACGGCAGTCGCAAATGAGCAGCGGCTGCCGTTTTTTTCATGTGGTTTTAAATGACCACAACTTTTGCATCATAAAAAGAGTAGTCTGTTATATGTTCGCTGTTCTGCAATCAGTTGTTGATCAGTCAATTGCAACCTGTATCCCGCCGCTGCGTTCGGAAGGTTGTACCAATACAGTTACAGGCTGGTTGCTTGCCCATTCAAAGACGTAAGATTCGCCTGAATGTTGTCCGATAAAGGTTTTCCAGGATAAATCTGCGCTGATTTGAGGATCCCCATGGCCGTGGCGGCTCATCCAGCAGATGACTGCATCCGGATCCACAGAAAGGGTATTGCAGTTTCCGATATTGCTTAATACGATGGGATTGCCGTCAGACAAAATGGCTACATATGCGTTGTTTCCGTTGCCGGTCAGTGTGGTGGTTGCCAGGCCTTTCTGTGACAGGACGCCGACTCCTATAAAGCGGACGCTGTAATTACAGTCCTGGGTAAAAGCCAGTATATTTTCGGATTCCACAGAAATAACTTCTCCCATATCCAGTTTGTAAACGACAATATGTTTGCCAAAATTGGCATAGTAGGTAACACTGTCGCCGGACATGGTTGCTTTCATCAGAGGAATATTCTCTCCTGTAACACGGCGCATCAGGGAACCGAAGGCTGCCTGGGCGAAATTGCCCTGGGGGCCAAGCAGTAATTTTTCAAATTTGTAGTTTTTGCTACCTGCACTTTCGCCTGCAATGAAAGCACCGGCTTTGGTAATCAGAACATCATTTCCGGTACAGGTCACTTTTAAAGTCAATTCATTTACTGTCTCAAATGTAAGCATTGTATTTCCTCCTGTGTCAAATCAACGAAACGCCATATAATTCACATAAGCCGGCAAGATCTCTGGCAACGCCGTTTCCAACGGCATTGCATTTCCAGATTCCGTTGTGCATATATACTTCACAGATCATCATAGAGATAACATTCGAATAATAATCTGTCATCTGAAAGCTGACAAGTTCCTGCCCGCTGGCAGCGTTTAATATCCGGACATAGGCATCCTTTACCATGCTGAAATTCAGTTGATTTGGAATGGCGTCGTTTATGGTAAGGACAAAGACAATTTTCTTTGCCAGAGGGTTCAGTTTGTTAAAGTTAACAGAAATATACTGACGGTCAGGCGCGCCGGACGGAGAAAAGAAAACACTTTTGTCAGGACTGTATTCCTGACCATAAAAAACAAACCAGTCATCTCCCGGCACATTGCCATCGGCTCCGAGTATAAATGCAGACACATCAATATCACAATGAGGATTGTCCACATTCCAGCCAAGGCAGACCTTGATTTCACGGACTTCATTTGCCGGATCCAGAGAAACTTTCTGACCTTTTCGTATCTGATTGACCAGCCTCGGTACAACGATTTCTGTCACTGATTGTGAGGCAGTACGCGCCTGGCCTGGCACCGCTTGTTCCGGTGGCGCCTGAAGCGGCGCCGTGGTTTGCATAGGCGGGACCTGCGATGGAGGTGCCGGTTGCGTTGGCGGAACCTGTGCCGAAGGCATTGTTTGCGGCTGCGCTGTCTGATACGGCTGTGATGCCTGCATCAACGATTCTCCCAATAGTGGTGTCAGCAAAGCTGCCATCTGAAGAGGTTGCGACATCTGCATTGGCGGTGTCTGAAAAGGCGACATCTGCATTGGCGGCGTCTGGAAGGGTGACATCTGCATTGGCGATGCCTGAAAAGCTGTCATCTGCATGGGTGATGCTTGATATGGAGACCGCTGTTGCATCGCCGTAGCCTGCATCGGCCTGGTTTGCGGCGGCGGAGTCTGGGGCAGCGGACACCGCCCCTGTGGAGACTGTGCCGTACCTATGAAAGCGGGCCTGTTCAATGACAGAATGTTTTGAGCGGATTTGGCATCCTGAATGATTCTGTTCATATTCAATATGGAAATATGGTCGTAAGGTGCCGAACATCTTGAAGGAATTTCTGACATGTTCAATCTCCTGTTCGTATTCTGACTGAAATGTTACTGCATACTGTCAAACTGTTTCTGCGACAGGCTGACGGTCAGTTCATACAGTTCTTCGTCAAGTGTGCTTTCTGCTTCCATTGACAGGTAACCTTTTTTCAAATCGGCTTTGTAGGCTTTTATTGTAGTTTTGTCGTTTTCCTTTGCGCCCCATTCGTCGATAGCGTATTCAAAACTCAATTCCTGAATATCCATTCCGTTGTAAGAAGCTGATATTTTTTCCGTGGAACCTTTGGAGAATGTGACGGATTTTATAATACCTTCCGTGAGGGAAAGGGTTGTTTCACTGCTAATGTCGGAATTGCCGCTCCACGGTACACAAACCCAGACCCAGAACTGGTCGCCGGCGCCTCTGTCCAGACTGTAATAAAAGCTGATATATTTGTCACCGTCGCTTGCCACGTCAGGGAGCCGTTCCAGATGAGGTTCATAACCCAGATCAACGATATCTTGTATGGTGGTTTCTCCCAGTACAACGGTATACCCATCCAGAGTGACTTCCATGGGCAGATCCTTTCCGCTTCCGCAGCCAGTCAGACCCAGCAGGATAAACAGAGTCAGGAAAAGTGTCAGCATTTTTGTTTTCATTTGATTGATCTTCCTTTCATTATGTATGATTTAATATTGTTAACAGTATAACACCGGACGGAGGGATAAACAATAGGGCGTAAGTCTGTTTGGAACAAAACGGGCTTAGATGAGCGGCATCTGTTTGATACAGGTCATCTTACATGCTGCATTTTACACATAACAATACTCCCTGTATCGTGGTAGATTCTGGCTGATGAACTGCCGCCACACAGGGAGCTTTTTTTGAGTGCTTTATATTCAGTTGTTCTTTGGTGCAATTCCCGGAAACAGGATGAGAGGAGACTGACCGTATGAGTAGGTGATTTCTGCAACTAACAGGGAGATTCGCTGCATTAAATTTCCAAGTACAAATTCTCCATTTTCCCGGAATTCTTCTGCAAGATTTATTTTTTGCCAGTCATATGCCTCTTTTTTCTCTTTTTTAAATTTGAAAATTGCGCAAATGATATGGAAAGTTCAAAAATCTCCCGAGGTTCAAATTGTAAAACGCGGTTTACTGTTAATTTTACAATATCTTTGTTAACTTCCACATCAATATTGTCAGTACAATTCAGTAAATACTCTTTTGGCTCATTGCTTTTATCAATTTATGATCTTCCGAAACGTATTCCCGGATAGCTTTTTCAACAGAAGCATTTAATGTATCGCCATTTTTAGAGGCTAAATGAGCCAATTTTTTATGCAGGTCCGGATCAATACGAACATTGAAAGTTCCCTTATATTCTTTATCGGGTTCTTTCCCTACTTCTTTGCAGAATTCCAGATAATCGTCTACTGCTTCATGAAACTCGTTTTCTACATCTTTCATATTTTCACATTCAAAATTTACAAAATCGTTGATGCCCTCTATTTTCCCTCTGAGTATAAGGTTTTCTGAATCAAATTCTACTTTAGTATGATAACCTTTATATTCCAATATATTATTTTTTGCCATAGTTTATAATTCTCCCAAATTAAGCAGAAACTCCAATAAATCTTTTACTGCGCCAGGATCCATAACATCGTCAGGATGCGGTTTGTGTAACAAAATAATTTTCTGATCAGTGATTCTGTAAAACTTTACTCTGGAACCAGATGTTTTTCCTTTATTGTGTTCAATAAAACCCATCTGCGACAACAGGGCTTTGGCTTCAGTATATGTATAATTTTTGGGTTTTAATCTTATGCGTTCTTTTGCCTTTTCAAATTTGCTCATTATACAAAGCCTCACCTCCTTGCAACTACTGATTAGTTGCATAATACGCTTGTTTTTTGGCTTTGTCAAGAAACGTTGGAAAAATATCCATTTTTATATTCTATAGTATGAAGTGTGATTTCTCTTATCATATACATAGATTATTCTATGCTTTTAATAAGAGTGTACATAGCAAATGCGGAATTCCGAAAACAGCAACCGGACATTGTAGAAAATGACCGTATTTGTTATACTGATAATCATAGTTGTGCAATACAGTACAAAAATCAAAACGGAGGTAACAACATGACAAAAAAATACACAAACGCGGATGGGAAGATTCCGACGCAATATTTGCCGCCTAAATTTTCTCTGACAATCAGGGTGTTAGTGGGCGCATATGTTATCTATTTGTCCTATGGTCTGATTGACGGTGTCGTTGGCGGAGAAGGCCGGGACAAGTATTTTCTCGGTGCATTTATGATTGCCTTTGCGGTCATCGGTTTATTGCTCCTGTTTTTTTCCGGCAGGGACCTGCTGCAGGGAAAATATGTAGGTGGTGCCATGGATGCAGGCGACGGGGAGACAGAGGAACCTGTCATCAGTGCAGCAGAAGATGAAAGGCAGGCAAGAACTGTTGAGGCGGGAAGTAATATAGAAGAAACTGTGGAAAAACAGGGAAGCAGTGAAATGACTGCTGAGTCTGAAGAAGCAGATTCCTGAAAATATGACTTGAAAACAGGCAGAAAACGATGAAATAAACAGGATCCATATATCCGGCAAGCTGTATCAATACAACTTTGGCGAAATGTACACATTTTTTCATAAAAAGTATTGACAAATATGCAGCATTACTATATGATATTAATACACGAGAAATCCATTTTGACACTTGTCACAGAAAAGATGACTGCCTGAGTGCGAAAGAATAATTAAAAAATATACAAAACGCACAAAATATTGAAAGACAGAATGATATAAAACTGAAAAAAAGAATCAAAACGTACAAAACCATACAACTTGTGTGGATTGTAAATACAACTTTTTCAAAAAATTATCATGCAGGGAGGAAAAGACATGAAAAAGAAACTTTTAGGCGCATTGCTCAGCGTAGCAATGGTTGCAACTCTGTTGACAGGCTGCGGCAGTACTGGTAGTGAGTCTACATCGGCACCGGCAGCAGATGCACCGGCGGCTGACGCAGAGGCAGATGCACCGGCAGCAGATGCAGAAGCAGCAGCACCCGCTGCAGAAGCAAACGGCAAGAAGGTTGGCGTGGCAATGCCTACACAGTCTTCCGAAAGATGGATCAATGACGGTGCTAACATGAAGGCACAGTTGGAATCTCTTGGTTATGAAGTAGATCTTCAGTATGCAGAGGATGATGTACAGGCACAGGTTTCTCAGATTGAGAACATGATCGCCAGCGGCGCTAACTGCCTGGTTATCGCTTCCATCGACTCTTCTGCACTGGTTAACGTAGAAGCACAGGCTAAGGAAGCAGGTATCCCGATTATCGCATATGACCGTCTGCTGATGGATACTGATGCAGTTTCCTATTATGCAACATTTGATAACAAGGGTGTTGGTACCGCAATCGGCAAATATATCGAAGAGAAGAAAGATCTCGCAAACACAACAGAGACTTATACAATCGAGTTCTTCATGGGTTCTCCTGATGACAACAACGCGCATATGTTATATGACGGCTTGATGGAAGTTCTTCAGCCGTATCTGGACAAAGGAACTCTGGTTTGCAAGTCCGGCAGAACATCTTTTGATGACACATGTATTCTGAGATGGTCCCAGGAAACAGCACAGCAGAACTGCGAAAACTATCTGACAGGTTTCTATGCCGACGAAGATCTTGACATCTGCGCAACAGCATTTGACGGTTTCGCATACGGCTGCAAGGCAGCTCTGGAAGGTGCCGGCTACACGGCAGACAACTGGCCGCTGATTACAGGGCAGGATGCAGAACTGATGGCTACAAAGAATATCATTTCCGGTTCTCAGACAATGTCTATCTACAAAGATACACGTCTCCTTGCTGACAAATGTGTAAAGATGGTTCAGGCAGTTCTGGAAGGTGAAGAACCTGAAATCAACGACACAGAGCAGTACAACAACAACGTGATCGTAGTTCCTTCTTATCTGTGCACCCCGGTTGCAGTTGACAAAGACAACTATAAAGAAATCATTGTTGACGGCGGATATTACACAGAAGAGCAGTTGGCTGAATAATCCGGTTATATCGGAGCTGTAATTAAAATAAGTTATGATAGGGTGGCGGCAGGAAAAGCTGCCGCCCTTTTTGAATCCGTGAAAGGATTCATAGAATCATAAGATAAGAAATCAAAGAAAAGGAGCTGAGAAAATGTCGGATTACATCTTGGAGATGAATCATATTACGAAAGAATTTTCGGGCGTTAAGGCTTTGAATGATGTTAATCTGAAAGTAAAACGCGGCGAAATTCATGCGTTGTGCGGTGAAAACGGCGCTGGGAAATCCACGCTGATGAACGTCCTGTCAGGCGTTTATCCGCATGGTACATATTCAGGTGACATCGTATACAAAGGCGAAACCTGCAATTTTCACAACCTGCGCGACAGTGAAGCAAAGGGCATCGTAATCATTCATCAGGAACTTGCGCTTAGTCCAAACCTCTCTGTAGCGGAAAATGTATTCCTGGGTAATGAACAGACATCTGCAAAGGGAATCATCGACTGGACAAAGACAAGGAAAAAAGCTCAGGAAATGCTTGAAAAAGTTGGTCTGGAACATGAAGATGTCAATGTACAGGTGAGCACCCTCGGTGTTGGCAAACAGCAGTTGATTGAAATTGCAAAAGCGATGGCGAAGAAGGTGGAACTTCTGATCCTGGATGAGCCTACCGCCGCTCTGAATGACGAGGAGAGCCGGAAGCTGCTTGATATCATGCTGGAACTCAAAAGGCAGGGCGTTACCTGTATTATTATCTCCCATAAGCTGAACGAAATCGAATATGTATGTGATGCGGTTACTGTTATTCGTGACGGTCAGTCTATCGAGACGATAATCAAAGGTGTGGATGAATTTACAGAAGACCGTATTATCAAAGGTATGGTGGGACGTGAACTTACAAATCGGTATCCGGCGCGCGAGGGGGTTAAAATCGGCGATACGATCTTTGAAGTAAGTAACTGGAATGTATTTCATCCCGACGACGGCAACCGCCAGATGTTGAAGAATATCAATATCAGTGTGAAATCAGGCGAGGTTGTGGGCCTTGCGGGGCTGATGGGGGCAGGCAGAACAGAATTTGCCATGAGCCTTTTCGGACACAGTTATGGACAGAAGATTACCGGCAGTGTAAAGATCAATGGAAAGGAAGTACAGTTGAAGACCGTGAAAGATGCCATTGAAAACAAACTTGCCTATGTGTCTGAAGACCGTAAGACCTATGGACTGGTACTGATTAATGATATTAAGGAAAATATGGCGATGGCAGCCCGTCCCAAATTCTTTTCCAGCCATGGTGTCATCAATGGCAATGACGAGATTGTTGCCGCTGAAGAATACAAAAAGAAAATCAATATCAAGGCAAATTCCATCGAGCAGGTAGTCGGCTCACTCTCCGGTGGTAATCAGCAGAAAGTGGTACTTGCAAAGTGGATGCTGACACAACCGGATGTACTGATTCTGGATGAACCTACCCGTGGTATTGACGTAGGTGCGAAATACGAGATCTATTGTGTCATCAATGAACTTGCAAAAGCCGGTAAAGCGGTGATTGTTATTTCTTCCGAAATGCCGGAAATCATCGGTACATGTGACAGGGTTTATGTAATTAATGAGGGTGAAATCGCAGGCCAGCTGACCAAAGAAGAAGTAACACAGGAAAAAATTATGCAATGTATTATGGCTCATAATAGAAAGGAAGATGGAAATGAATAACAAAAAAGAAGTTAATCTTGACATGAAGCAATACGGCATGTTCCTTGCCCTGATTGCAATTTATTTAATTTTTGCTATTATGACAGGCGGAAAAAACCTTTCTCCCGCCAACATCAACAACCTGATTATGCAGAACGGATACGTTGTGATACTGGCAGTCGGTATGTTGCTCTGCGTACTGACCGGTAATGTCGATCTGGGCGTTGGTTCCGTTGTTGCCGTAACAGGCGCTGCTGCCGGTATTGTAATGGTTGACTATAAGATGAACATGTGGCTTGCAATTATTGCAGCCCTGATTATCGGTTTGATTATCGGTATGTTTGCAGGATTCTTTATCGCTTACCTGGGCATTCCGCCTTTCGTTGTAACTCTGGCAACCATGCTGATGGGCCGCGGCCTTACATATACGGTGCTTCAGGCACAGACAAAAGGACCTTTGCCGGATAATTTTGTATTCATTGGTGCCGGCTTCCTTCCTACCATTAAGATTCCGTTTGGCGACGGCACGCTGGATCTGGTCAGCATCATTGTTGCAGCAGTTGTATCTGTTGTACTGATTTTAAGCGAAATGAAAAATATTGCAACAAAGAAGAAATATAACTTTGCGACCAACCCTATGTGGCAGATCGCCATAAAAGAAGCGGTTATGCTTGTAATCGTATGGTTCTTCTTCTATAAACTGGCTCGTTACAATGGACTTCCTTTTGTACTTCTGATCATGGCCCTTCTGGTAGGTGCATATGCATTCATTACAAGCAAGACTGTTGCAGGCCGTCAGATTTATGCATTGGGTGGCAACCGTAAAGCAGCCAACCTTTCCGGTATTGACACAAAGAAAGTATTCTTCTGGGTATATACAAACATGGGCATCCTGAGTGCTCTGGCAGGTATTGTGCTCTCTGCACGTAATGCATCTTCCACACCTAAGGCCGGTGACGGATTTGAAATGGATGCCATTGCTTCTTGCTACATTGGTGGTGCAGCGGTAGCCGGTGGTGCAGGTACAATTACAGGTGCAGTTGTAGGTGCGTTCATCATGGGTATTCTGAACAATGGTATGTCCCTGTATGGGTGGTCTACAGATATTCAGAAGATCGTAAAAGGTGCCGTACTTCTGGGCGCCGTTACGGTTGACGTAATCTCCAAAAATAAGAAGAGCTGATTGGCTGAAAGAGCCTCAACACTAAGTAAGGGGATGAAGGCTGCTTGTGTGACTGCTGTCCCATAAGCAGCCTTTTGGGTATTTAAGAAAAATGGCTGAAAATATACCGAAATATCTTGAACTTGCAGACTGGATACGAAAACAGATCGAGATGAAAAAACTACTTCCCGGAGAAAAGATGTATTCGGAAAACGAACTTGTCAGGATGTCCGGTTTCAGCAGACAGACAGTACGGCATGCCATAGGCATTCTGGAAGCTGAACATATTGTAGAGCGGATGCGGGGAAGCGGTACTTATATCAGTCAGGATTTGTATGAAGATAATTCCGGCAGACGCAGCAGGATTGCGGTGATTATGACCTATCTGGACAACTATATTTTCCCCAAAACCATACAGGTAATAGAGAATGAGTTGTTTCGGAGCGGATATCCCGTACAAATTGCGTTTACCAATAACCTGCTGAACAGAGAGCGGACGATTCTGGAAGACATCCTGGAAAAGGATGAAGTGGCAGGGCTGATTGTGGAAGCTACCAAAAGCGCATTGCCGAATATGAATCTCTCCTATTATCAGGCACTGCAGAACAGAAAAATTCCGGTTCTTTTTATTAACAGTTTTTATCCGGAACTGCACGCACCACATGTCTCCATGAATGATAAGCAGGCCGGGAAGATGGCAACAAAATATCTGATTGAAAAAGGGCACAGGAAAATTTCCGGTATATTCAAACTGGACGACGGACAGGGACATTTGCGTTATGCCGGGTTTATGGAAGCGTTGAATGAGGCGGATATTGCCTGTGACGAGTCGCGGATTTTGTGGATAGATACAGAAGATATTAAAAATTTTTCAAAACTACAGGAAAAAATCAGAGATCGGCTGGAAGGATGCAGTGCGCTTGTATCATATAATGATGAAGTGGCTTTTGCATTGACAAAAGTTCTGGGCAGAATGGGCATCCGTATTCCGGAGGACTTGTCCATTGCCAGTATTGACGATTCCGAGCTGGCGGTATTGGGTAAGGTCAAACTTACATCGGTGCCATATCCCATGGAAAAACTGGGTTATAAAGCGGCTCAAAATCTGCTGGAAATGATAAAAAATCCACGCTTTGACGGAACCTATGAATTCGATGTACACATTACGGAGCGGGATTCCGTCAGAGAATTACAGACTGCAAAATCTGTGCAGGATGGTATGCAATATCAAACATAATAATAAATCTATCTATAGAAATAACAGGAGGTAATAAGAATGAAAGCAGCAAAGAATTACAAATTCTGGTTTTGCACCGGGTCCCAGGATTTATATGGGGATGAATGCCTGCGGAACGTAGCGGAGCATTCTGCTAAAATTGTGGAAGGGCTGAATGCAAGCGGCAAACTGCCTTTTGAGGTAGTGCTCAGACCAACTCTGATTGATCAGGCTTCCATCAGAAAGACTTTTAACGAGGCAAACAATGATGACGAATGTGCAGGCGTGATCACGTGGATGCATACATTTTCTCCTGCCAAAATGTGGATCATCGGTTTGCAGGAATATAAGAAACCATTGTGTCATCTGCACACACAGTTCAATGAAGAAATTCCCTATGATACAATGGATATGGACTTCATGAACGAAAATCAGTCTGCCCATGGGGACAGAGAATACGGGCATATTGTCAGCAGAATGGGAATTGAGAGAAAGGTTATCGTAGGACACTGGGCAGACGGACGCGTACAGGATAAACTGGGAAGCTGGATGCGGACAGCCATCGGTGTAATGGAGTCCTCTCATATCCGCGTTTGCCGGTTTGGCGACAATATGAACAATGTTGCCGTAACAGAAGGCGACAAAGTAGAAGCACAGATTAAATTTGGCTGGGAAATTGACCACTATAATGTAAATGACCTGGTGGAACTGGTTGACGCCGTATCTGAAAGTGATGTGAATGCGCTTGTAGATGAATATTACAGCAAATATGAGGTGGCTCTGGAAGGAAGAGATGAGGCTGAGTTCAGAAAACATGTGGCTGTACAGGCACAGATTGAAATCGGCATGGAGAAATTCCTGGAAGAAGGCAATTATCAGGCTTTTGTTACCCACTTTGGTATGCTGGGCGGATTAAAACAGCTTCCGGGCCTTGCAGTACAGAGACTGATGGAAAAAGGGTATGGCTTCGGCGGCGAAGGAGACTGGAAAACGGCAGCCATGGATCGCCTGATCAAGATTATGACGGCAGGAGTTCCAGGTGCCAAAGGCAGTTCCTTCATGGAAGACTATACTTACAATTTTGTGCCCGGCAAGGAAGGCATTATTCAGGCCCATATGCTGGAAGTATGTCCTGCTATCGCAGAGGGGCCTATTACAATGAAGTGTCAGCCTCTTTCCATGGGCAACAGGGAGGATCCTGCCCGTATTGTATTCCAGGCAAAAGAAGGCAGCGGCATTGCCACATCCCTGGTAGATCTGGGACACAGATTCCGCCTGATTATCAATGCAGTTGACTGCAAGAAGGTGGAAAAACCCCTTCCCAAACTGCCTGTAGGTATCAATTACTGGACACCGCAGCCGGATCTTTATACCGGTGCGGAAGCATGGATTTTGGCAGGTGGTGCACATCATACAGCCTTTACATATGATCTGAGTGTGGAACAGATGGTTGACTGGGCTGCGGCTATGGGTATCGAAAGCGTTGTAATCGATAAGAATACAACGATCAGAGATTTGAAAAATGAACTGAGATGGAATGAACTGGCATTCAGATTTTAAGGGGTGCTGTGGTACTGGTTTATATCATAAAAAGGGGTTATTACGATGAGCATGGATAAAAATGAGGTAAAGAGCTATATTGAGGCCGGTAAAGCGGTGCTTGGCATTGAGTTTGGTTCTACCCGGATCAAGGCGGTGCTGGTAGGCGAGGATAATGCACCCATTGCCTCCGGCAGCTATGACTGGGAAAACGAGTATGTGGATGGTATCTGGACATACAGCCTGGATAAGATTCACAAGGGATTACAGGATTGCTATAAGAGTCTTCTGGAAGACGTAAAGGCACAATATGGCACAGGCATTCGGAAACTGGGGGCACTGGGATTCAGCGCCATGATGCATGGTTATATGGCTTTTGATAAAGACGGCAAGCTGCTGGTGCCTTTCCGTACCTGGAGAAATACCATTACGGAACAGGCTTCCGAAGAACTGACGAAACTGTTTGATTACCATATTCCTCAGCGGTGGAGCATCGCCCATCTGTATCAGGCCATTCTGAATCAGGAAGCGCATGTGAAAGAGATTGCATTCTTTACAACACTGGCAGGTTATATTCACTGGCAGTTGACCGGCCAGAAAGTGCTGGGCGTAGGGGAAGCATCTGGTATGTTCCCCATTGACATTGAAACAGGACAATTTCATAAAAAGATGATAGCCAGCTTTGATGAGGTGACGGCATCTTATGGTTTTGACTGGAAGCTGGCAGACATTATGCCCGGTGTACTGACCGCAGGGGAAGATGCAGGAAAACTGACACCGGAAGGTGCAAAATTCTTGGATGTGACCGGTGAACTGGAGGCAGGCATCCTGCTGTGTCCGCCTGAAGGTGATGCAGGTACCGGTATGGCAGCCACCAACAGCGTGAAAGTACGTACCGGTAATGTTTCTGCGGGTACAAGCGTGTTTGGCATGATCGTACTGGAAAAGGAACTTTCGAAGGTGCATGAGGAAATTGACCTGGTAACGACACCCAACGGGCACCTGGTAGCCATGGCACACTGCAACAACTGTACGTCTGATCTGAATGCCTGGGTAAATATCTTCAAAGAATTTGCCGAGAGTTTCGGTATTGATGTGGATATGAATCAATTATTTGGAACGCTCTATCATAAAGCACTGGAAGGGGACGACGATTGCGGCGGCCTGCTGGCATATAACTATTTCTCAGGTGAACATATCGTAGGGATGGAAGAGGGACGTCCTCTGTTTGTCCGTACAGCCAATGCCAAATTCAACCTTGCCAACTTTATGCGCGCCAATCTGTTCGCATCACTGGGGGTACTGAAAACCGGGCTGGATATCCTGTTTAAGGAAGAAGGCGTTCAGGTAGATGAAATTCTGGGCCATGGCGGACTGTTCAAGACAAAGGGGGTGGGGCAGAGGATTCTGGCAGCCGCCATCAATACCCCTGTTTCCGTTATGGAAACTGCAGGAGAAGGCGGTGCATGGGGCATTGCGTTGCTGGCTTCCTATATGATTCATAAGGAAGAAGGCGAGGAACTGGATGCTTTCCTGAACAGAGCTGTATTTGAAGGCGAAAAAGGCAGCCGTATTGAACCGGACGCAAAAGATGTGGCAGGGTTTGACGCATTTATTGAACGTTATACAAAGGGTCTGGCCATTGAACGCGCAGCCATTGACTATTTAAAATAAGATCATATAACAGAAATGCCGCCGGAACCCGCTGAGGAATGTTGCAGCCGGTTCCGGCGAACTGTGGATAGAAAGGAAGAGAGACTCTGATATGCTGGAAGAACTGAAAAAAGAGGTATATGAAGCCAATATGCAGCTTCCCAAATACGGACTGGTTACATTTACCTGGGGGAATGTAAGCGGAATTGACAGAGAAAAAGGGTTGTTTGTGATCAAACCCAGCGGTGTGGATTATGACAAACTGACATGGGAAGATATGGTTGTGGTGGATCTGGACGGGAATAAAGTGGAAGGCACATACAAACCTTCTTCCGATACGCCCACCCATGTGGAAATTTACAAAGGATTTCCGGAAGTGGGCGGTGTGGTACATACCCATTCATCCTGGGCTACAAGCTGGGCACAGGCGGGGAGAGGAATCCCATGTTATGGAACCACCCATGCCGATTATATGTATGGCGAGATTCCCTGTGTCAGAAATCTGACCAAAGAGGAAATTGATGCCGGATATGAAGTGAATACAGGTGTCCTGATCGTTGATTATTTTAAGGAAAATAACCTTGATGTTACGGCTATGCCGGCCGTGCTCTGCAAAAACCATGGACCTTTTACCTGGGGGAAGGATGCGCATGAGGCGGTGCACAATGCGGTTGTGCTGGATGAAGTTGCGAAAATGGCTGCCCGCTGTGAGATGATCAATCCTAAGAACAAACCGGCGCCGCAGGAATTGCAGGATAAGCATTACTTCAGGAAACACGGGGCAAACGCTTATTATGGGCAGGATACCTGACCTGATAAAAGACCGGCATTCGGTAACAGAACAGCCTGGCTGGACTGTTGCCACACTGCCTGCAATTTTTCACAGAACTATGGACGAAAAAGACGGAGTGTGCTACAGTAAAAGGAGCACAAAACTTGTAACAGTGCGGATAGTGGTATTGTTACGGCAATCTATATAATGGAGGACAAGGCTATGAACAAACTGGAGTTAGCAAAAAAAGCTAATGAAGTGCGTAAAGGTATCGTAACAGCAGTGCATAGTGCAAAAGCAGGACATCCCGGCGGCTCTCTTTCCGCTGCTGATCTGTTCACATATCTTTATTTTGAAGAGATGAATATTGACCCGAAGAATCCCAAAATGGAAGACAGGGACAGATTTGTACTGTCCAAGGGCCATACGGCGCCCGGACTGTATTCCGTACTGGCGAACAGAGGGTATTTTCCGGTAGAAGATTTAAAAACGTTGCGTAAACTGGGCTCTTATTTGCAGGGACATCCCTGTATGCAGGAGACACCCGGCGTAGATATGTCCAGCGGTTCCCTGGGGCAGGGGCTTTCCGCAGCAGTTGGCATGGCTCTGGCCGGCAGAATGGATCAGAAGGAGTATCGCGTATATTGCCTTTGTGGTGATGGCGAGATCCAGGAAGGTCAGATCTGGGAAGCCACTATGTTTGCGGGCCACAGGAAACTGGATAATCTGGTAGTGATCGTAGATAATAACGGATTGCAGATCGACGGTAAAATAGAAGATGTATGTTCCCCTTATCCCATTGATAAGAAATTTGAAGCCTTCAATTTCCATACCATCAATATCAATGGCAATGATCTGGATGAAATTGCTGCTGCAATGAAAGAGGCAAGAGAGACAAAAGGACAGCCCACCGCCATTATTATGAAAACCGTAAAAGGCAAGGGCGTTTCCTTCATGGAAAACAATGCGGGCTGGCATGGAAAAGCGCCCAGCGATGAAGAGTATAAAACGGCTATGGCAGATCTCGATAAAATCGGAGAAGAACTGGGAGGTGCAAACTGATGGCTGATGTTAAGAAAATCGCAACAAGAGAAAGTTACGGTAACGCACTGGCTGCGTGTGGTGAGAAATACCCGAACCTGGTCGTGCTGGATGCGGATCTTGCAGGCGCAACAAAGACAGGCGTTTTCCAGAAAGCATTTCCGGATCGTCATATCGACTGCGGTATTGCAGAATGTAATATGACAGGGATTGCGGCAGGTCTTGCTACCTGTGGCAAGATTCCGTTTATCAGTTCATTTGCCATGTTCGCAGCAGGGCGCAATTTTGAGCAGGTAAGAAACTCCATCGGTTATCCGCACCTGAATGTAAAAATCGGCGCAACCCATGCAGGTATCACAGTAGGTGAAGACGGCGCAACCCATCAGTGTAATGAAGATATTGCATTGATGAGAACCATTCCTGGTATGACTGTTATTGTACCTGCCGATGATGTGGAAGCAAAGGCGGCTGTGGAAGCAGCGATTCAGTTTGAAGGTCCTGTATATCTTCGTTTTGGCCGTGCGGCAGTGCCGGTGATCAATGATAACCCGGACTATCAGTTTGAAATCGGCAAAGGCACATTGCTCAGAGAAGGCAAAGATGTAACAATCGTTGCAACGGGCACCTGTGTGTCCGGCGCGCTGGAAGCAGCAGAGAAACTTGCGGCTGACGGCATTGAGGCAGAAGTGATCAACATTCATACGATTAAGCCGCTGGATGAAGAACTGGTACTGGCTTCTGCAAAGAAAACCGGCAAAGTGGTAACGGCGGAAGAGCATTCTGTTATTGGTGGTCTGGGCAGCGCGGTTTGTGATGTACTCAGCGAGAAATTGCCTACAAAAGTTTGCAGAATTGGTATGAACGATGTATTTGGCGAGTCTGGGACAGCAAACGGATTGCTTGAGAAATATGGCCTGGATGCAGGCGGCATTTATAATAAAGTAAAGGCGTTTGTTCAGGGCTGATAATTGGGAGAAGATTATGGAGACAATTATTTCACCATCTATTTTAGCAGCAGATTTTAATATTCTGGGTGAGCAGATTCAGGAAGTTGAGAAATCCGGTGCGAAATATCTCCATATTGATGTTATGGACGGGATTTTTGTCCCGTCCATCTCTTTTGGAATGCCGGTGATTACGTCTGTGAGAAAACATACGAAGCTGTTTTTTGATGTACACCTGATGATTATAGAACCCATCCGATATGTAGAGGAATTTGTCAAAGCAGGGGCAGATATGATTACCTTTCATCTGGAAGCGGCAGAGGGACATGTGGAAGAGACACTGGATAAAATTCATGCATTGGGCTGCAAGGCAGGCCTTTCCGTGAAACCGGCGACTCCCGTATCTGCATTGGAGCCTTATGTGATGAAAACAGATATGATATTGGTCATGACTGTGGAGCCCGGATTTGGCGGCCAGAAATATATTGAGACATCAACAGAGAAAATCCGTGCGGTCCAACAGCTTTTAGAGCGCCATGGGCTGAAGACGGATATTGAGGTAGATGGCGGCATTACTGTGGACAATGCGGGGATTGTGAAGGAAGCCGGCGCCAATGTGCTTGTGGCGGGAAGTACAGTCTTTCAGGGGAACATTGCAGAGCGGGTACAGAAGCTGTTGCAGGCATAACATACAGCAGGCTGTGCTTTAGCTGTATCAGCAGAAATTTCCGGAATTGACAAGACTTTCTGAGTATGCTAATCTAAGAAATAATCGAGAATTGTAAAAGCATTGACGAAGAAAGTATGTACCTGCAAAGATCTGCTTTGATAAAACAGATGTAAAGAAGTGGTAACACGTATATTACGTCTTCTTATCTCATGGGTAAGAAGACGTTTTTTTAGGAAAGGACAGCGGTTATGAGCAAAGGAACGTATTATATTACAACAGCCATTGCCTATACTTCAGGCAAACCCCATATTGGAAACAGCTATGAAATCGTACTGGCAGACAGTATTGCCAGATTTAAAAGAAAAGAAGGCTATGATGTTTTTTTTCAGACCGGAACCGATGAGCATGGACAGAAAATAGAATGCAAGGCGCAGGAAGCCGGCATAACACCTAAGGAATTTGTGGACAATGTGGCAGGCACCATTCAGGGGCTGTGGGATTTGATGGATACTTCATATGATAAATTTATCCGGACTACAGACGAGGCACATGAGAAGCAGGTACAAAAAATATTCCGTCGTTTGTATGAACAGGGAGATATTTACAAAGGAGCTTATGAGGGGCTTTACTGCACACCCTGTGAGTCTTTCTGGACAGAATCCCAGCTTGTGGACGGAAAATGCCCGGATTGCGGCAGAGAAGTGAAACCGGCCAAAGAGGAAGCCTATTTCTTTAAGATGAGCAAATATGCGGATCGATTGATTGAACATATCAATACCCATCCGGAATTTATACAGCCTGTATCCCGTAAAAATGAGATGATGAACAATTTCCTTCTCCCTGGCCTGCAGGATCTGTGTGTATCCAGAAGTTCCTTTACATGGGGGATACCGGTAGACTTTGACGACAAACATGTTGTATATGTATGGCTGGATGCGCTGACCAATTACATTACCGGTATTGGTTATGACTGCGAAGGAAACAGTACAGAGCAGTACAGGAAATACTGGCCTGCAGACCTGCATCTGATCGGCAAGGACATTATCCGCTTCCATACAATCTACTGGCCCATTTTCCTGATGGCGTTGGGAGAGCCGCTTCCCCGGCAGATATTTGGCCATCCGTGGCTGTTGCAGGGAGAGGGCAAGATGAGCAAATCCAAAGGCAACGTGATCTATGCGGATGATCTGGTAAATTTCTTTGGGGTGGATGCGGTGCGTTATTTTGTATTGCATGAGATGCCCTTTGAAAATGACGGTGTGATTTCCTGGGATCTGTTGGTGGAACGTCTGAATTCCGATCTTGCCAATACACTGGGCAATCTGGTGAACCGCACCATTTCCATGAGCAATAAATATTTTGGCGGCATTGTCACCAACACCGGCATAACGGCAGATGTGGATGAAGATTTAAAGGCAGTGGCATGCACGGCCCTTGAGCGGGTCAGCGCCAAAATGGAAGGCCTGCGGGTGGCAGATGCAATCTCAGAGATTTTTGTTTTGTTTAAACGTTGCAATAAATACATTGATGAGACTGAGCCCTGGGTACTTGCCAAAGATGAGACGAAGCGTGACCGTCTTGCCACAGTGTTGTATCATCTGGTGGAAGGCATCGTGATTGGCGCTTCCCTGCTGGAGCCTTTTATGCCGACCAGCGCGCGAAAAATCGTGGATCAGCTTCATACTTCTCTGCGCGGTTTTGACAGCCTGGGGGAATTCGGCCTGTATCCCTCGGGAAATCGTGTCACAGAGAAACCGGAAATCCTGTTTGCGAGACTGGATTCCAAAGAAGTGGCAGAAAAGGCAGCTGCTATGTTTGCAGAAAGACAACAGTGCCAGGACGCAGAGACGGAGCGTGGAGATGAGACAGCCGTGATTGATGTTGAGGCAAAACCGGAAATAGAATATGGCGATTTTGATAAACTGCAGTTCCGGGTAGGCGAAATCATTGCCTGCGAGGAAGTAAAGAAATCCAAGAAACTGCTCTGTTCACAGGTGAAAATCGGGAGTGAGGTAAAACAGATCGTATCCGGCATTAAACAGTACTACAAGGCAGAAGAGATGGTTGGGAAAAAAGTGATGGTACTGACCAATTTAAAACCTGCCACACTGGCTGGTGTGGTATCCGAGGGGATGCTTCTCTGCGCAGAGGATGCGGAGGGCAATCTTGCGCTTGTCACCCCGGAAAAAGATATGCCGGCCGGCGCTGAAATCTGTTGACAAACACAGTAATGGGGCAAAAGTTACATGATTTTTTGTGGTTTATCGTATACTATTCAGAAATAAGCAAAGAAAAGAGGGTATCTTATGAAAATCATGTTTTACAATACCAAACCGTATGACCGTTACTGGTTTGAACCCATGGCAAAGGACTATGGATTTGAAGTTCATTTTGTGGAGATGCAGTGTGACGAGGAGACACTGTTTCTGGCCAAAGGGTATGACGCAATCTGTATTTTTGTCAATGATTATGTGGATGCGGCCATGACGGAGCTGCTATATGAGATGGGAGTGAAAGCCATCCTCCTCAGATGCGCCGGATATAACAATGTGGACATCAAAGCGGCAGAAGGAAAAATTCATATATTGCGTGTGCCCAATTATTCTCCGGAAGCGGTGGCAGAGTTCTCCATGGCGTTGCTTCTGACCGTAAACCGGTTTACCCATCGGGCATATGCCAGGACCAGAGATTATAATATGAACATCAATGGTTTCATGGGAACCGATCTGTTTAAAAAGACTGCCGGTGTGGTAGGCACGGGAAAAATCGGGCAGGCCATGATTCGCATTCTGAAAGGGTTTCAGATGAAGATTGTGGCATATGATCCCTATCCCAATCCGGCTTTGGATGTCACATATGTTTCTCTGGAAGAACTGATGAAACAGTCGGATATTATCAGTCTGCACTGCCCCTTGACAGACGATACCAGACATCTGGTGAACCAGAAAACAATCGGACTGATGAAAAAGGGAGTATATCTGGTGAATACATCCAGAGGTGCCCTGATTGATACGGAGGCGCTGATCGACGGGCTGCTGGAGAAGAAGTTTGCCGGAGTGGGACTTGATGTATATGAGGAGGAAACCGACTTTTTTTATG
>ERZ778511.1149-NODE-1149-length-19772-cov-11.836993_pt1 | contig 19772 bp, 21 predicted proteins | sample MGYA00510347_ERZ778511 | MGnify/ENA primary metagenome ERZ778511 (study PRJEB29527, sample SAMN07138967) | mouse gut metagenome | material: feces | host: mouse | place: China:Nanjing | collected 2016-01-25 ...
CACATTGAACCTACTATCTTGCTAAAGATAGATTACAAACAAGCCCGCGCGGAACGAATGGGTTCCGCTTACGAGCGCACTGCAAATTCATCCATCAAAAAATGCACATGGACGGGCAGCCTCCCGCCATATTTATGGTCTGCCAGGTAAAATAACTGCTGGAATAGCTGCGTATACAGCACAGACACCAGGAAATTATAACTGGTGTCATTATCTGGTATCAGCGCAAACAGCGCCACTTTCTTTTCCCCCAGTGCGGGCAGGTCTAAATCGTCTGTGGCTGTCAGCGCGGCAAGGCTTCGCAGGTTGAATTTCTCTAACCTTGCCGCAAGGGTAATCTGGATGGACTTCAAGGTCTTTGCGCTTCCAGAATGGTAGTCCTTATAATATTTCACTGCGATATGCTCTGGCTCCCGCATTTCCAGACGTTCAAACAGCTCATCCAATGGGGACTGGTACTCGTCGTTATCCTCCCGTACCTCCCCTGCCCGCAGCAGCTCCATGACCATTGGGAAATTCTGTTCTTCCTTTGGGGCTTCGTATTTCAGGTAAAAAATCAGCGCCAGCAAAAGCATGGACGCTGCGGTGTCCCAGAATGGGTCATTGCTCTGGCTCCCTTTTGGCGTTGTTGCTTTAAACAGGTTCGTCACCAGCCGCTGCACGTCGTTGTCATCTTTTAAATAGACAAACGGGTTGTAACAATGGCTTTTTTCCATGTTGATTAAGTCCAGCACACGCACCTCGTACCCCTTTACTTCCAGCAGATAGCCAGTGTCCCGCAGGTTCTCCCCTTTGGGGTCAAGCACCACAAAAGAAGTATTGGCCTGCAAGAGATTCGGTTTGGCATAGAAGCGGGTCTTGCCGGAGCCGCTTCCGCCGATTACCAGTGTAAGCAGGTTCCTCCGGTGCCTGCGGCTGTCATAACAGATGCGCACATTCTGTGTCATTAACTTATTTGCCCCAAATTCCCGCTCACTGTATTTTTTATTGACTGCCTTGGCATTCCCCCAAACGGCGGAGCCATGTTCCTCGCCCCTGCGGTAATTCCTGCGCGTGGAGCAGTAAATCCCAATCCCCAGGCCATAGGCAAGGAGAGAGACAAAGACCATTTTTATGCTGTCTGCGCAGATTGTGATGTGGAATGGATGCTCTATGGCTTTTGGAAACCGTTCGATCACTGCAAACAGCCCGCCCGATAAATCCGGGGCGGCTAACAGCGCAAGCCAAACAACTGGTACAATGCCGCAGGCTGCAAGCACATAATCTGCCTGGTGGTTACCGTTCTTCATGGCAGTTCCGCCTCCTTTTCCCTTTTTCTGGTGTTTCCATCAAGGCAATTACTTTTAATAAAATGTCATCCACGGCATCCGTCGCCCTGCCTTCTTTTAACATTTGGTTCCTTTTCTCATTCAGGGAATGGAAAATGACGCCGCTTTCATATTTATCCAGCTCTAAGGTTTTCTTGTCTTTGCCCAATGCGCCACCTCCTGCATGACTTCCGGTTTCGCCAAAGAAGCAGCGGGACGCTTCCTACCCAAAAAACAAGGGAATGCTGCCGCCTTCATCTTGCTTCCTCCCTGCTGTGCTGTGCCTGCTGTTGCTGCTGGCGGTTATTCTGGTTCCTGCCCTGGTCTAATACTTTTGCCATGCGGGACAGGATGGCGTTTGCGGCGTCACGGGCTTTGGAAAGTTCCCCGCGTACTTCCTGCGGCTCCATGCCCTCAAAAAACTCTGGCGCTTGCCTGAAATCATACTGCTGCGTGTCCATCCCATATTTTTTGCAGAGCATATAGGAAACACAGTAAGCGTGGAACGCATCTTCATTCCGGTCATAGTCTTTGGCTCCTTTTGCAAATCCTGCAAGGGCAAGTTCTGGCGTCAGGCTCTGGAAGATGGCGGCTGCATCCATGCCCTTCCTCACATAAATGCAGTTGTCCTCCGGCTCAAAGATTGCCCCTTTCTCCTCCGGCATCTGGTCGGGGTCAGCGGCCACAATATCCACAGGCGGGTTGCTGACCAACGCACGGATTAACTGTTTTTCATCCACTGCTTCCTGCGGCTGTGTTTTATCCTTGATGGTAGTCTGGGAGATGTCGTAGAGCTTTTTTGCATTGTAATAGGTGCCGATGCTGCCATCCTCCCGCTCGAATTCCTTCCCTGGCTCCAGGATAAGCACCGGATGTTTTCTTTCCATGCGCTTCACATAAGCCCCCTGGTCTTTCCAGTACCCATAGTCGCCCAACTTTTGCGCGTCTGGGTTCTGTGCCATAATCAGTAAGGCATTATTGGCTGTATAACGGTCGAAGCGGCTCTGCACGTCCAGGTACTGCTGGAATGCCCCGCTGTCCGTTGACACGGCTTCCGTCGTCTGTTCCGACAATTCGTAACAACGGCTGCGGTTATTCTTGCTCTCTGCAATGAATGCCGCCACCCTGTCATCCTGCGGCACTGCCGATACGTTTAAGATTGCGTCAAGATTCTTGTCCATTTTTCACCTCTCCTTTGCTTTTTTTGATTTCTTCTTACCTTGTGGCTGTTTGTGCTGCAAAGGCTTCCTGCTCTTTTTCTCCTTTGCAGGCGGTTCCTGTTTGGGTGTGTCCGCTTCCTGCTTCCGCGCTGCCTGGATTTCCTTTAACGCTTCCCGTACAGATGGCTTATCTGTCATGGAACCTTTTTGCGGCTTAGAAGTACCCCCTGCGGCTCTCCCGCGCTTCCTTGAGGTAGGCTCGGACGGATGGGATTTTTCTGTCTTTGCCATAGAGGGGTTTTTTGTTTTCCCCTCCTGCCCTGCCTCCTCCCCGAACAGTTCTTCCAGCAGTGCATCCTCCTTAGATTTTCCTGGCCTGTCCTGTTCCGGCTCTGCCTGTCCCTCCATTTTTTCTGGATGCGCTTCTTTTTCCTGTTTTCCAATCCTCTCTGTTGGTTCTAGCTGTAATTCCTCAGACGCTTCCTTTCCTTGTTGCCCTTTGCCCGCTTTTTGCTTCCCGTTTTCTGCCCTTGCTTTCTCAATTTTTGTCTTAACCTGTGCTGCCTCGGCCACGGAAGCAAACCGAAACCGTTCTACAATCCGGTTGATGCGAGGCGCGTCCTCTTCCTTTACCATGACGTCCGCCATGCCGTCTTTGCTCCCCCTTGGGCTGCGCACTGCACAATAGAGGATTCCGTAACGCTTTGCTTCCTGCACAAACTTCTTTAAGTCGCCCTCCCTCACGGAGAACACAGTGAGCGGCTTGCCGGAACGCACTAAGGTTTCCAGCCTTGCCCTGCCCTTTGTTTTCTTCTGCTCTTTTAAGATGGCGTATAAAAGCACTGCAAGCTGTTTTGCCCCTGTGCCGGAAATCTTTAAGGCTGCTTCGCCCACTTCCATCGACATGCGCACCACCTGGTCAGCGGCTTCGCCTGATGTGTTCATGGCTCCTTCCCTCCTTTTGCTGGATATTCTCTTGCCGCACTTTTTGTAATTTTTCTTTCACCACGCCGGAACGTGCGGCGATTCCATCGCAAATCCCCACCTCCTTTCGCAGTTCCCCTATCCGCTGTGTGAAACAGGAAATCTCTGCTTTCACTTCTGACTGTTGTCCGCTGTCTTTGATGCTGCGGATTTTATAGCGGAGATGTTTTCTTGTGTCAGAAAGTTCCGTTATCTGTCTTTGCAGGGTTTCCCTGCATGAAAAAAGCTGCTCTGCGGTATCTATGTGATAGCGGCAGAGCAGCCTTGTTTCCTTTGAAACCGTATTCAATTTTTTTAAATCCTCCCGAAACAACATATGCACCTGCTTTGGGTTCCCAGTCGTCCTGTGCCTGGGCAGGATGCCAAGCTGGTAGCAGTAGTGCAGGTACAGCCCACGCAGCCCGCCGATTCTCCTTGCCTGATGCAATGTCCCCTTTATTTCAATGGTATAGGATTTTTGCTGCCTTTGCAGGGATTTCGGGCGCGGCTTTTCCACAGGCTTTGCAAGTATGCGCCTGCGGATAGAGGCAATGGTGTAATCCTCCCCAAAATTTCGTGCCAGTTTCAGCCCGCGTTCTCTCCCCTTTGGGCATATGGTGACGTCCTTGCCAAACTTGATGGAATATCCCATCTCCTTCAGATAGTGGAAAAACTGTTTTTCTGTCCTTGCTTTCCCTATGGCTTCATCCACGTCTGCTTTTACCATGCCCCGGTAGGTAGGCTTACCCTCCTTCTGCGCTTTCCATTCGGCGTAATGCTTTGCCTGCCCTTGCTTTGGGTTTTCTATGACAGATAACTGGTATTCCAGGCAGAGCCTGTCGGAAGCGTTACGCATATCCCGATAATCTTGCTTTGTCCGATGGTAACGCTTCCCATCTATAAAAGAAACAGAGTTCACCACAAAATGGTTGTGCAGGTGGTGGGCTTTATCCAGATGTGTCGCCACCAGCACCTGGAAGCGACTCCCCCACAATTCCCTGGCCAGCTTCACGCCAATCTCATGCGCCATTGACGGGGTACATTCCCCTGGCGCAAAAGACTGGTAGCCGTGGAAGGCCATGATGCCCCCATCTTTGCCAAACTTTTGTTTGACCGCCATCATCTCGGAGCGGGCGGTGGTGGGCGTGCAGTTGACGCCGGACACATACTGCTGCATGGCTCCCTCTGCCTCATCATATATGGTTTCCGTCTCGCCATCTTCCTGTTTTTCTTCTTTCTGCCTTTGCCTGATTTTTTCTTCCCTGACCGCATAGGAAATGACGTCGGACAAGCCCTGCAGTTCCCTCTCTTCCTGGCAGGGCAGTTCCGGCAGCTTTGCAATCTCTGGGTGCATAGTCTTGTCTGGGTTCTCCACATAGATGACGACTTTCCCAAGCCAGCCTTTAATGCTCCAGATAGAGGTTGTCGCCATGTTACCGCCTCCTTTGCGCCCCGCCCTTGTCCACTCCGCGCAAAGGCTTACCGCTCTGTGCTGCTTCTTCCCTGCAAGCCAGGCTTTGCGGGTTTTCAAAAGGTTCAGGCAAAATGACTGCTTCGGTAATCAGGCGCACAGCTTCCTCAAACTTACGCATGTCCCTGTCGTATCGTTGTACATCAATGACATTTAAGACATGCGCTTTCTTCGCCATCTGGTTCAGGTTATTGCCAATCTTATGGAGTTCTTTCATCATGGAATAATAATCAGGCGGAGGCATATCCCTTGGCGTTTTCCCGCTGATGGACTGGCGCACATAGGCTTCCTGGCTCAGCCCGCTCCTTTTTACCCGTTCCCGGAATGCGTCCGCCTCTTCTCTGTTCAGGCGGAACAGAAAGGGAATGTCCCTGTTCCTCAACGTTCCATCCCCCTTTCTTTCGGCAGGGATTCCGGTATCTGACGGATTTTTCCTTTCTCCCTGTCAAATTCATACACACGGTCAGACAGCACTTCATCACTGCTTACCTCAATCTGGTTTACCTCCCGTACCAGGTTGCCCAATTCTTTTGGGACAAGCTCTCCATCTTTTGGCACTATCAGCACTTCATGAATGGAAGAAGGCAGGATATAAAATCCTTCTGGGAATAGTCTGCTGATTTTTTCCATCACGCCTGGACAGGCAAGGGCAGAAGCCCCATAACGCATCCCCTGGTTTGTCAATACAAACATTTGCCCTTCTGGTTTGTGTGGGAAATCCGCTCCCCCTGCAAGCAGGTTCCTGGGATCTGCCATGCCAAACATTGCCCCCATGTCCTGCAGCACTGGCGGCTGCCGCCTCTCCATGTTCCCCCATGCCTGCTGGAACAGCGTTTCTTCCTCCATCCCCCATATGCCCATGAGTTCATCCGTCACTTCCATGCTGCCATCCTCCCTTCTGCCATCCAGCGGGAAGCAGAGCGCAAGCGTGAGCGACAGGTCTTCCAGTTCCTGGTGGGGCATCTGGGTAAGCCTCTTCCGGTTCGCCTTTGTATTCACAATCCGCACACAAAGATATTCTTTCGCCTTTCCATACACAAGCACCTTGTCAGCCTTTGGGATTTCTTTTATCTCCATCCCTTTTTCTGCCAACTTTGCCATCTCTTTCATGGCTTCTCTTTTGGCCTGCCATTCTTTACCTCATCATAAAATGGCTCTACATAGACAATCGGGTCTGCCCGCTGCCCCTGCCTGTGGAAACAGACGCCTGTCAAAACAACGTTATTGTTTTTCCGCTGTTCCACGACGGTGCATTCCACATCGGAAAACTCTGGCGCAAGGCAGCTTTTGATTTCCCGCGCCACTCCTTCGGCAAATATCTTTTCCTCTAACATTTCCTGCTTCCCCCTCCCTGCTTCTTTTCCTTTACTGCCGTCGCATAGTGCATCAGACGTTTTTTCCTGCGCCTTTTATTTTCTTTTTTGATTTCTAAATGCATCTTTTTCTTCCTCCCTGCTTTCCATACCACTAATTTGAAACAAACACATGGCTGTCACTCCAACAAAACCTCCTGCCAACATCCCAACCACAAACATACATCCTTCCATTTTTATCATCCTCCATTTCTTCCAAGGGGTTTCAGGGGGATTCCCTGACAAGCTGCCGAAGAATTGCCGCTGCCCAAAAAGGGCGGTGGCAATCCAAAGGCGTTGCTTGCTGGTATTGTGTATCACGCTGCTATCTGCTTACTGTCTTTCTAATCAGCCTCATTACCCGCCAAAAACAGATGCTTCCTCGCCATTAGCTGTTATGATAATTCCCAACTTCTCAATAATTTTCCTTCTATTATTTAGCTGCTTCCCTGGTATTTTTCTCTTTCTTACCGTTCATTTTCCCTCTTTTTTCCAGGTTCCTCCGCCTTGAAACTGACTCCTGCAAAATGCTCTGCATCCAAAATATACTGGCTGTCCTGCCAATTTTTTTCTGCAATTTTCTCTGCTTTTGCAAGGTTTTCCGCCTGAATTGGGACAGTCATTTCTAAGGTTTCTGTTATCGTAATGTGATAAGTTTTCATCTCTCATAGCTCCTTCCTTTGTTCTGTTTTCTCCGTCTTGTTACCCCGATTCCACGCTTGATACATAGGCAGTCGTTATAGTCCTTACCCTGTGGGGGCGGCTGGTCTAAGGTTTGGTACATTCCTGGAAGCACTGTTTGTATTGCTTTCGCTGCAAGCCTGCCCGCCTGGTCGTTGTCCAGATGCAGCCCAATTTTTTGAATATCTGGGTAATCTTTTAAGAACTGGGTAAGCGCTGCTGGCACTTTACTCCGTCCCAACTCCCTTGCTGGCTGATATACTCCTGCAAGGGATAACAGGTGTTCTTCCCGCCAGTCCTGCCCTTCCATCTTCTGTAACGTAGCATAAGATAATAAGTCAATGGCCGACTCAAACAGATGGACAATGCCGCTATCCCCTACTGCTGGGATGGAAAACGAATAGTTTTTGTCACTGCCGTTTGCATCGCCAATGAAATCTGTCCCTATCCCACGCAGCGCCGCATAACGTGGGTTCCCCTCCCTGTCCCGCCCTATAAACACTGCATTATGGTAAGATTCACTTTCGTATATCTGCCCAGACTGAATGCAGAATTGAATAATATCTGCATCAATTCCACGTCCCTTTAGATAGGAAACCACCTTTGTATGACAACGGTTGGGCTTTGGCAGTAACAACTTTTTTTCTATTGACTTTTCGGCTGGTGGGGAAACAGGCGGCTCTATGGCCGCCTGCCCTGCAATCATCTGTACTGCATCCAAAAAAGCATATCCCTTAACTTTTATCAGATAGTCCAGGGCTGACCGCCCGCCAATCCCACGGCTCCACCACATCCATTTCCCGTTGGAAATCTTTAAGCTGTCATGGGTTTTTGTGGTGTAGACATTGCCGGAAAAACGCACAAGTTCATATGGTTCATAGTTTTTCAGGTAGGTCAATAAGTCCATCTGCTTTGCCTCTTGTATAACTTCTGGTGCGATATATGGCATCTTTCTCACTTCCTTCCCTGCCCTTGTATGGATATTCTGATATGGTTTCTTGAATATCTGGGCATAAAAACAGCCAGATGATTCTGCTATTAGAAAACCATCTGGCTATGTAAAATCATGTTATTCAGTTTTATAATTTAAGCGATTGTCTATCAATACTACAAAAACACTTTTGATATATTCTCTTTTTCCAACCTGTCATATTACTAAAAATCAAGTTTACAATTTCTTTCACTTTGTAAATTAATAGAAATTCACTGGTTCTGGGAGCGCAAAAAAACAATTTTTATCATCTTCTGCCTGCCACTTTCTCTCTTAGATAATATGATATTCCAGATAAAGTTTCTGACGGTATTCTTCATCCTGTGATGCCCTGACAATATCTGATATCCGATTATCCTCATTTAACAGCACTATTAGCCTCGCTAACATTTCCTCACCCTTTTTCACATTTTCCCTGTCACGCATTAACAACGTCATATATTCATGCCTCCATTCCCTGTTTTTCTTTGCTTCTTTCACTGCTTCTTCCAGTTTCTCTACATAAGGGTCTTTCGTTTTCTTTCCTGCCACATAATCCAGAAATGCCTTCAAATCTTTACTGACGTCATCCAGTGTCCCTTTTGCATTTAAAAATATCTTTACCGTTCCATCTCCCATCGAAATACGGTTTTCTTCTTTACAAATATTTTCAAACGTATAAATATGCCTTCCTTTTCCAAATACATCAAATGGGCAGATAAAGATAACATAGCTTTGGTTTAATTCATCATAATACTGCCCCTTATCAATGAGCTGCAAATCCATCATGCCTTGATAATACCTGCTCCTCTTTGGCAGTTCCTTCGTATCGCTCACCTGCATTTCTATGTCATAAACAACTTCTTTTTCATCTTTCACATATACGTCCAGCCTGATACTATGCGCATCTATATCTGGTTTGATGCTTTTTTGCAGCTCTGGATATTCAATATGGTCTATTTCCAAGTCTGGCAAAATTCTCTGCAGTAATTCTTTGCATAGCTCCGGGTTCTGCATGACCTTCCCAAACAAGAAATCATTGGATATGCTTAATTTTTCCCAATTTGTCTGCCTGTTTTCCATCTGTTCTGTTTCCATGCTTTTCATGTTATTCTTACCTGCTTTCTGTCACCTTTTTGCCGGAAAACTCTGGTTTTTTCTTTTATTATACACAGTCTTTTGGCAAATTACAATAAGCCTTACTTTTCTTACTATTTTTAATTCTAAAAATGTTACTGTTCACTCCCACGCCATTCGCAAAGGCGCTTTCAGTGCTTTCTCGCTGCTTTGCAGCTAACTTTGCTCATAAACCGACGTTCCCTTCCGTCAGCACAAATGGAGAAATCATCATGCAAGCATGTCATTGTCTCCATGATAAGATTCACTTTCATATATCTGCCCAGACTAGATGCAGAACTGAATAATATCGTTATCAATTCCGCGCCCTTTTAGATAGGAAACCACCTTTTTATAGCAATGGTTAGGCTTTGGCAATAACAACTTTTTTCTATTGACTTCTCGGCTGGTGGGGAAACAGGCGGCTCTATGGCCGCCTGCCCTGCAATCGTCTGTACCGCATCCAAAAAAGCATAGCCCTTAACTTTTATCAAATAGTCCAGGTCTGACCGCCCGCCAATCCCACGGCTCCACCACATCCATTTCCCGTTGGAAATCTTTAAGCTGTCATGGGTTTTTGTGGTGTAGACATTGCCGGAAAAACGCACAAGTTCATATGGTTCATAGTTTTTCAGGTAGGTCAATAAGTCCATCTGCTTTGCCTCTTGTATAACTTCTGGTGCGATATATGGCATCTTTCTCACTTCCTTCCCTGCCCTTGTATGGATATTCTGATATAGTTTCTTGAATATCTGGGCATAAAAACAGCCAGATGATTCTGCTTTTAGAAAATCATCTGGCTATGTAAAATCATGTTATTTAATTTTATAAATTTCCTTAATTACAAAATTCATTGGTAAAATTATTGTTTTTCTTTCTTTTCCATTTTCTTAATTTTTCTTTTTCCATACATCAATTCATAATATTTTCCATTTAATTCTGCAAATACTTTTTCAACCACTTCATTTCCACACGATGATGCCATCATAAAATCAATGGGTTCTCCATCCTTATCTATATCTTTTGGTATTTGACAGTCAACTTTATTTATAAATAAACATTCAATTTCTTCTATAAATATTCTCATCATCTCATCATTTTTACCGCTTTTATCCTTATGTAATTGAAAGTTCAGTACATGCTCATTGACACTTCGATTAACATCCATTATCGGCTTATAAATTTTATAGTAAACATAGTGAAATTTATTTCTTTTCTTATCAAAAAGAAAATCCATATTTCTTAGCTCTGAATCCCATGCTATCATATCATTCTCTGCATAAGACAGGAAAAAATCTATTTTCTTTTCAACAGGCCAATCCACTTGATATTTATTTAGTTGCTTCAAAATGATTTTTGTCTGGCTAGAAAAATCCTGTAAAATTCTTCTTCTTTCCACAAAATATCCTATCAATGATGTTATAAGCGTAAGAAACGCACTTCCGAATATCGCTAATGCAACATTGCTCCAAAAATCTCCTTCACTGGAATTAATACGATAATGCGTGATTAGCGTAGCTAACGCTGACAGTATCGTTAAACCCATTGTTATATATACTGATATTTTATATACTTTCATTTAATCCCCTCAATTCCCATTCATTCTAATAATTTTATTTTCATTATCTTTTATTCAACAACATTTTCTTCTTTTGGGTAAGTATGTTCGCTTTGCTTAAAGGTTTGATGGCTTCTATCTGTATTGATTACAAAACAATCCTTTTGGAAATAATGTGCTCTATGGTCAGTATCCCAATAATCAATTTCAATATTGATTGTTATTTCTTTCAATTTTTGCACATCTATCATAAGATAAAAACTCACCTTTTCATCTTTTGCAATTGTCATTATCGTTGGAAAACCGTTAATAACAATGTTTACATCTATTGCACTGCCCAATCCAAGATTTCTTATGATATATTGTAAATATAAAAATTGAATATCTGATTGTCTTACCCCAATTAAATGTTTTTCTACTTCCGTAAAATGATTGTGAACCCGTTTAACTGAATTTCCCTCAATCTCAACTATCCTATCATTCTCCTCAGTTTCTGCCTTTGGGTCAAAAAATATATACCGTGTATCTAAACATGGTTTGATAAATAGCTTTCTTTGCTGCAACGCAGCCTTTTTTTCTTCTTGTTTTTGACTTTCCAGCTTTCTATCGTTATATAGTATCGTAATAAATACAGTTACTAAAGTAGCAATTCCACCTAAATAACTGCCCAAAAATCCTGCCCAAGCCTCATTGGAAATATTACTTGGTATTGCATTTCCAAAAACAAATTTATCAATAAAAACTGGAATAGCTGGGGTAAGAATAATTATAAATATTACTAATCCAATATATTTAAAAGATTTCTTCGTAAAAATCCCCATCCTTTCTTCCACAAGATTCAATAACAAAATTTATATCTTCTAAAATCTTAACATCCTAAATACTCCCTTTAGATAAATCCAAACTTGTATGTCAGCATACCATATATTTCCACATTTTTCCACTCTTATAAATCTATTTTCCATCAAATCAACTATTATTACACTTTCTACTATAAAATTCATATCATAAAAAAGCCAATTCATCTTCATCCCTGAAAACAAACTGGCTATGTAACCATTAAATTCCCTCCAATGTCCGCAACAATTTCAGCACATGGCTTCCCCCTAAAAGATACATTTGAATATTCTCTGTCCTTGCTTTATCATACTCCAACGCAAAAAACCTGGAAAGTGCATCTGTTTCTTCCTGTGTCAATTCCAAAGGTTCCGCTATTCTATCCTTGTCTGCCAGAATCAATAAGAAATCATATTGATTCAATAAACAACAACGTTCTTCCTTTAACTTCTGATAGGAAACGGAGCCTGCCAATGCTTCCTCGCATAATAAATCCACTTCTTCCAGCAAATCACTAAACCATTTTGGCAGGTTGTATAGGTCGATATTTTTTATGTCCGTGCCTCTGTCTGCTCTCCGGTTATCCAAAAAAATCTCCATCCTTTCGTAAAACTATTTTGTTATAAAACAGATTGATTTCTGTCACATTCCTTTTTATCCTCGCATTTCTTATTGCACAGATATAGTATATTACTCTTATGAAACTTTCCCTTTACAACCCTTGTTTTTTTAATGAATAGAACATTCCCCCTTTCCGCTTTCCATTTACAAGGAGCATACCAGAAAGGACACAGGCCATCCAGCGTGCGATTTGATATTTTACACACTTCCTTCCCGCTATGTAAGACGGCATCCATTACCTGATGCCGCATAAATTATCTCTCACGTTCTGTCTTTTTCCGTTTTGGCTCAGCCTCCTTTCCCTCTACGACTTCATCTAACAATATCTTATCTTTTTTATCCAAATCCAGAAGTGCATTCAGTTCTCCAAGCCTTGCCACTTTTTCAGACAGTTCCTGCTCTCTGGGAAACTCTTTCTTTGCTTCCTCTTTTGCTGTTTCTAGCTGAACATACAGCGTCTTTAAACGTTCCCTGCACTGTTCCAGGCTGTCTGGAATTTTCTCTATCTCATGGTCTATTCTTGTAATGTTTCCATAAAGGTCTTTGCCAAGGGTGACATGATATGTCCGTTTTCCCTTCAAAGCAACCACAAATTCCCTACTAAAACTTTCATAGGAAAGCTCCATTTGAAACCCACGGTATGCCCCAAGCGGCACGCTCTCTGGCGATTTCATCGCTTTGCAGGCATCTAAAAGTGCCTGTCCCGCTTCCTTTTTCTCCTGATATGTCCTGCCATTTATCTGCATAGGTGGAAATATGCTGCGCTCTGACGGCGTATGGGCTTGTACCTGCGCCATGTCTGCCTCATATCCTGTGATACGTTGTTTCTGTTCTTTTATTTCCTTTGGAAAATATCTGGCCACTTTATTTTCCATTTCATACTTCTGGCTCAGGAAGCTTTGTTTTAACAATTGCAGTTTTGACACCTGGATGTCCAGCTCCATCTTCTCTTTTATATGCACATTTCCAGTCGCCAGGGCTTTAATTTCTGCGTAAGAAAGGGCGGCCTCATCAATATCTTCCATACTGCGGACAGGGCTTTTGCTTGTCATAATCTGGCTGATGAACTTCTGTTTATTTTCAATCACCTGGTACAAAAATGCATCAAATGTTCCTTCTGTGACATACCGGATAATAGCAACCTTCTTATTTGTATTGCCTTGCCGAACCGTCCGGCCAAGCCTCTGCTGTAAATCTCGTGGGCGCCAGGGCACGTCCAAATCATGGGATGCAACAATCAAATCCTGCACGTTCATCCCTGCCCCCATTTTAAAAGTACTGCCCATTAAGACACGGACAGCGCCCCTCCTTACTTTGGAAAACAATTCTTTTTTCTTTGTATCGGTGTCTGCATGATGGATAAACGCAATCTCTTCTGGGGGGATTCCTTTCGCAACCAGCTTATCCCGAATATCGTTATAAACGCTGAATGTGCCGTCATTTTTTGGCGTCGACAAATCACAGAACAACAGTTGTGTTAATTTTTTCTCCCTTCCCTCTTCCCAAAACTTATAAACCTCCTCCACACAGACATTTATTTTGCTCCCTGGCTCGTCTGGCAGCATCTCATTGGCTAACCTTTGGTCTAAAGCCAGCTTACGCCCGTCATTGGTGATAAGCAGCATGTTATCCGATGCTGGGGTCTACCATGCCGTTTCTGACACGCTCCGCACGGTTCCCCAATTCTTCCACCATTTCTTTTTGCATTTCGCTAGGTTTTACATGGATAACACGGTATTCCGCTTCTGGCACAGGCAGATTTAACATATCTGCAGTCTGGATGTCTGCCACTTCCCGAAACATCACCATAAGCTCTGGCAGGTTATAAAACTTTGCAAACCTCGTTTTCATCCGGTAACCGCTGCCTTCTGGGGCAAGCTCTATCGCAGAAACCGTTTCCCCAAACGTGGATGCCCATGCGTCAAAGTGCTGCAGATGGCTCTCCTCCAGGGCGCCATACTGTAAATAACGCTGCATGGTGTAAAGTTCTGTGATGGAATTGCTGATGGGAGTTCCGGTAGCAAATATGACACCTTTCCCTCCAGTCAGTTCATCCAGGTATCTGCATTTTAAAAACATGTCTGAAGATTTCTGCGCCTCTGTCTGTGCAATCCCTGCCACATTCCTCATTTTCGTGTATAAAAAAAGGTTTTTGTAACTATCCGCCTCGTCCACAAACAGGCGGTCAATGCCCAATTCTTCAAAACACACTACATCATCCTTACGGCTCTGGTCATTTAATTTTTTCAGCCTGCCCTCCAGTGACTTCTTACTTTTCTCAAGCTGCTTTACCGTGAAGCGGCTCCCCCCGTGACACTTTGCTTCCAGGATGCCGTCCATTACTTCCTCAAGCTGCTTATGCAGCATCCATTGCTGGCGTTCCACGCTCAATGGAATACGCTCAAACTGGGAATGCCCGATGATAACCGCATCAATATCGCTGGTGGCTATCCTTGCACAGAACTTCTTACGGTTTTTTGTTTCAAAGTCCTTTTTCGTCGCCACAAGAATATTCGCGGCCGGATATAGCTGTAACCATTCTGCTGCAAACTGCTCAATGATATGGTTCGGCACCACGACCATTGACTTGCTGCACAGCCCCAGCCGCCTGCTTTCCATCGCAGCCGCCACCATCGTGTAAGTTTTGCCAGCTCCCATCACATGGGCAAGCAGCGTATTTCCTCCATAAAGGATGCGGGCAATGCCGTTCTTCTGGTGCTGCCTCAATTGGATTTCAGGGTTCATGCCATAAAAATGCAAGTGGCTCCCATCATATTCCCTTGGCCTAATCGCATTGAAATGTTCATTGTAATAGGAAGCCAGGCGCTGTCTGCGTTCCGGCTCCTGCCAGATCCAATCCTGGAATGCCTGTTTGATTAAATCCTGTTTTCCTTGCGCAATGGCGGTTTCTTTTTTATTAAGGACAGCTTTCTTCTTGCCTGCATCGTCCACTTCATAATCATAAATGCGGGTATCCCGCAAATTCAAGGTATCTTCCAAAATTTTATAGGCATTGGTTTCATATACTGGGTCTGACTGTGCTGCAAGTTTCGCCTCCTTCAGTTTCTTTCGTACATTGCCGGAAAGGTATTCATCTTCCGAAACAAACTGCGGCTCGACACCTTTGATATCTGGCAGGCGGAAGATTACCCCTCTTAATTCCTGCTCAACTTCTTCATCTCCCTTTCCTGTGAGCTGGCACATATACTCCATATCCACACAGGCTTTCTCTGATAATGACAGGGATAATGCTTCACTGGCCGTTTCCACTTTTGTGACCGCTTCATGGGCTTTAATCGTGCGTTTGGTAAACATATCGGCTTTTCGTTCCAGCGTCCCGTCCTCTGCAAGCACCTCAAGGGAACACAAAAGAGGATAGCTGCTGTCATCTGCAAACACCAAATGGTTTGCCCTTGCATTCAAAAGCCCGTATTTGCTGCGGAACACATCATACAGGCGGTTTAATTCCCTCTGCCCCTTTTGAATGTCTGCATCAGGATAGCCATCCCTCTGGAATGCAATCAATTCCCGCACACAGTCACGGATTTCCACCATGCCCTTGACACGGTTTGCCCCTGTTTTGGACAGCTCCACAGGCTTCATGCGGCTGTTTTCCCTATAATAAATATTCCCGTCCGAGACAGTAAAAGAGTAATTTGCCACATTTGGGTCTGCTGGGATGGCGTTGGCTGTTTCCTCCACCAGTTCGCCTGTTTCATATTCCGAAATTTCAGCATGGATATGAACAATAGCCTCTTCCAACAAATCCTTCAATTCCTTCCCTGGATGCGGACGGCAGACGCTATCCATGCCATACTGGGTGTGTTCCAATGCCATCTCCCCAAGCGCCATCTCTGGATGTTCTATAAAATAGTGGTTTTGGGTGATGCCATCTTTATCCGTGTTCAGGTATATCCAATCCGGTTCCGCTTCCACCATGCGGTCACGCTTCTGTAAAAACAAAATGTCCGCTGTTACCTGTGTCCCTGCATTCTTAAGGAACGTATTATTTGGAAGTCGTATTGCACCTAAAAGTTCTGCCCGCTGTGCGATATATCTGCGCACAGATGGGTTTTTCTTATCCATTGTCCCCGATGAGGTAATGAAGGCAATCACGCCTCCTGGCCTGACTTTATCCAGTGTTTTGGCAAAGAAGAAATCATGCACCAGGAAATGGTGTTTGTCATACCGTTTATCGGAAATTTTGAACTGCCCAAACGGGACATTCCCTACTGCCACGTCAAAAAAGTTATCTGGCAGTTTGGCCTCTTCATATCCCTGCACTGCAATGGCAGACTTCTGGTAGAGCTGTTTTGCAATGCGCCCTGATATGGGATCAAGCTCCACGCCGTACACGCTGCATCCTGAAAGGCTCTCTGGCTTCATGCCGATAAAATTCCCCACCCCGCAGCTCGGCTCTAAGATATTCCCTGTTTTTAAGCCCATGTTTTCCAATGCCTGGTAAATGGCTCGGATAACTACGGGCGGCGTATAAAATGTGGTTAGTGTGGATTCTCTTGCAGCGGAATATTCCGCTTCCGTCAGCACTGTTTTTAATTCCAGGTATTCATATCCCCATGAAGGTTTGGTTTCGTCAAAGGCATCCGAAAGTCCGCCCCATCCTACATACTTTGCAAGGGTTTCCTGCTCGTCAGGCGTTGCATACCTGCCCTCTTCCTCACATTTTTTTAAGAGCTGTATGGCTGCAAGGTTGCTGTGAAACTTCTCTTTTTGCGTGCCGTAGCCTAATGCATCATCCAGAATACGGTACTGACTGCGCTGTTCTTTGGGGATTTCAGGGTGCAGATCAAAACTCTCGCTCCTGCCCGCAGGCTTTTTTTGCTCCCACGTTGGGATAAAGCCGCTTTCCGATAGAGCATTTTCCTCAGAATTGTCCTGTTGTTTGGTATTCTCTGGGTCTTGCCCTATTTCTTTTTTCTGGTATTCTTCCAGTTCTCCTTCTCTTTTTGGTTCCTCTCCCTGTCCCTGCACTTTGCTTTTCGATTGTTCTTCTTGGTCTTGCCCTGCCCCCTTTTCTTTCTGGTTCAGTGTATTGTCTTTCACCAAAGCCTCTTCTTTGGCTTCAATTTCCTGGACTGACTCATACCCCTGCTGCCGGATATTATCAAACCACTGCCCTGCAAACTGATTTAATTCCTCCTCAAGCTTTATATTGTGGGCACCGTTTGACATTACGCTTTGAAAAATGTGTAAATTATCCTGCTGATACGTCCTGGCATTCAGCGTCTTGGTTTCATGGTCATATTCAAACTCCATGTCTGGGTCTGCAATAACATCCCCATTATGACTATAATAGTGGGAAACAGCAATGCGTCTTTCTCCAATGCGTTCAATGGTAAGCGGCATGAAAGATTTCCCTGCCGTAAATCTTTTTGATTCCTGTTCCCCCGACATAACCTCTGGGGCAAGTTCCATCACTGACCAATAATTCTTTTCTGCGATGGCAAGCCTCCCTTTGTGGGATTTCTTTTTTTCTTGCGGCTCTGGAAGCGCCTGGTGGCCTGCAATCTCATTTCTGGCCGTTTTTTCCTGCAAAGGCTGTTTCTCTTGCAGGTGGTCATTGGCGGGGTTTTCCCTGACCTTTCTCTCAAGCTCCCCGCGCGACATTTCTTCTGTGAATAAAGGATACTCTATATCCCGCAGCACCGCCGTTTCATCCGACAAAAATTCGATACGATATTCTTTCGCGCCGATGAAAACAGCCGTGTCCACTTGAAGGTTATAAGGCGGATGCATGGATGGCAGGTTCCCGATACGCTCAATTAACTCTTTCAACCCTGGATATAGCTCATCCCCAGTCTCCATTTCCTCAAAAATATCAGATAAATAGCTATAAATTTCCCTTACCGACTGTGGGTGGAAAAGCTGCCCTTCCAGCTCTGCCAATACTTCTTCCTGCGTCTGCCCCTCTTCTACATTGATTTGGTACTCATAAGGGGCATACGCTTGATAAAATTCATTGAGTTTTCCTACAAGGGTTTCTTCTCTTCCCAGCAATGCAGGCTGCCCAGGCAAAGCCAGTGCATCCCTGTCTTGTTGGCTGTTCCCCGCTGCTTTTTGCCCTTCCTGGATTTCATTGCTTGCAAACGTAAGCAAGGGGAATGCATCATTCTGGTAATCGGAAATGTCTTGGTAAATATGCCGCATATAGTTGTAACTTGGATCTGGCTTTTTAGTATTCCCAATCACTTCCTCCATGCCCGCTAATATTTCTTTTACTTGCCCCGCCTCTTCAAGCTGTGGCTGGATTGCCGCAACTGCCGTTTGATAGTCTGCCCCATAGGGATAAGGGCGCATGACTTCCTCAGGCTGCTTGTCATAAAAATGAAAAATTTCAGCCGCAAGAAAATTTTTTTCATATTCTGGAAAATATTCCATCTCCCTTTTTGTCAGATACCTTCCGGCTTCCATCAGCTCCTCTATGCGCTTTGCCACCTTCTCCCAGCTTAAGGTAAGTTCTGTTTCCCCGCATATAAGCTTCAGCCCTTTCCCACTGGCCATCATGTCAATATCTGTGCCAAGGATAACCGGAAACTTACCAGAAAAGCCATAGCTTTTTTTGAGAAACTCTGCTTTTTGTTTCCTGGTATGGTTTTTGATAAAATAAGAATAGACACTGTATTTTCCATGCTGTATATTGCTCCCAGACTGGATTACTGTGTCTATGATTTCCTGGGAAAAAGAAAAGGCAGAGGGTTTTTCCTCTGCCAACTCTTCCATAATTGAGAACTGCCCTTCCACAGTCAAAAGAGGGCTGCATTTGTCTCTTAGTTCCCCCAGCAGGCGCATCCCGTCAAAATAGCCTGCCAGAATGCCCCAGTCATAATAAGCCTGCGACGTGCGGGACAGGTAACTGCCTTCCCACATATGGAGTACATTCTGGTAAGCTTTATAGCCTACGCGCCTACCATCTTCTAAGGTAAGCTCCGTATATTCATGGTTGAAAATGCTTTTGATATACGCTGTGCGTTCTTCCTTATCCTCATGGGATTCCAGGAATACCTGTATCTCTTTTTTCTCTGCTTTTAAATGGGGCGTGGATAGGAGCAGCGATTTGATGTCCTTATCCTCCCCGAAAAAAGGAAGACTCCTGTCCTCGCTGCTCCTGTCATGCCACTTCAATTGTGGCTCTGGTTCCGCCTGTCTGTCATTGCCCGCCTCTGGCTCCAATTCTTTGGACATCAGTTGCACCATTGGCGTCCTTTGCGTCTGCCAATCATTGTTCGCCTCCGTCTCCAATTCTTGGGATGTCAGTTGTAAATCAGTTCCGCCATAATTAGTTCCTCTGCCGCCTGACGGATGTTCCCCATCCTGCCTACCCATGCCATCTGGTCTTTCGCTTTCAGTTCCTCCGTCACACCCTGCGCTTGTGCCATCTGTGCGATGAGCTGTTCCATCCGATTCTGTGCTTCTTCCTGTGTCTCTTTCAGGTGCTGGTTCAGTTTTCCTTTGGTCAGCAGGGTGATAAATATCCCGTAATGATGCTCCTTCAGGTAATTCCGGCGCAGGGATGCGTACTTCCCAAGGTGTGGTTCCGGTTCGTCTGGCACGGTGATGTCGGGCAGGAGATATTCTCCGCTTTACTTTACTTAAAGATAATTCTTCGGGGAACTGCCGCAAATGGCATATTCCCCATAGTTACTGCATTTAATCAATCTTCCCGACAAAACGGTAGTAAATTTCAATATCCCATACTTTCTTACCATTCTCGTCTT
>ERZ778511.1167-NODE-1167-length-19606-cov-7.938162_pt1 | contig 19606 bp, 17 predicted proteins | sample MGYA00510347_ERZ778511 | MGnify/ENA primary metagenome ERZ778511 (study PRJEB29527, sample SAMN07138967) | mouse gut metagenome | material: feces | host: mouse | place: China:Nanjing | collected 2016-01-25 ...
TATCATCTCTGTGAGGACCCACAGAAGTCATACCAAATTTCAAATCCCTTTCCCGGCTCTTTATTAACTCTTCTTCAAACCTTTCCTCTAATACATCTGGTTCATAGTTCAAAAAAAGTTCTTCTCTTTCGCCGGAAATCTTCTTATGTATCTCATAGCTGATTTCATTCAACTGCTTCACAAAGTTTTTCCGCGAAGCTATGATTTTTTTTCCATAATTAATTAATTGCATATCCCAAACAGAAAGCGTATCCTTAAGCTCTGGTTTGAAATTAATATCTTTTAAAAGTTTATTTCTTTGATTTAATATTTTATTATAATTTGTCAAATGGAATAAATAAATCCGATCAAGCTGACATAATTCAAAATCCAGAAACCTTCTCCGTTCCGAAGGGCCATTTTTTATAATATTCAAATCCTCTGGAGAAAAAAACACAATATTTAGAATACCAAATAATTCTGCTGCCTTTTTGATTGGGATTTTATTGATTGCTATCCCTTTGGAACGATTTTTCTTGATGTGCATATCAATTTGAAAATCTTTTTCTTTTTTTTCTACAATGGTCTGAATATGCGCTTCCTCTTCCCCAAACTGTATCAGCTCCCGATCCTTGCTGCCTTTGTGGGACTTAGTAGTTCCACTGACATATACAGATTCTAAAATATTTGTTTTTCCCTGGGCATTATCCCCATACAAAATATTTGTTCCTTGGTCAAATTCCATATATAAATCACTGTAATTACGGAAATGGCTTAAGGCAACGGATTTTAAAATCATCTTACAATTTTGATTGTCTCCCCCTCAAAGGAAACAACATCTCCATCTACCAATTTTTTTCCTCTCCGGCATTCCACTTCTCCATTTACAGTTACAAGTCCATCTTGAATAACAATTTTTGCCATTACTCCAGATTCAACCAAATTTCCAGCTTTCAAAGCCTGGCCTAATTTAATAAATTCACTTTTTAATTTAATTTCTTCCATATCTGTTCCTCTCAATTAGATGCCGCATTAAAATTAACCGGTAAAATCAAATAAATAAATGTCTCATTATCGTCCTTTATAAAACATGGCGCTTTGGGATTAACCATATAAAGATTAATCTCTTCTTCGTCAATTACACGCAATGCATCAATAAAAAATTTGGGATTAAATCCAATCATAATATCCTTACCATCTTTTTTAATTGAAATATTTTCTTTCATTGTACCAACAAAGGATTTAATCCGAAGCTCCATATTATCATCTGTAATATTCATAATAATTGGCTTCTTATCTCCTTCTTTTACCAGAGGCATTGTACGGTCAATACAATCCAAAAGACCTCGCTTATTGATTCTTATTTTTGTCTCATAATCTGAAGAAAGCATTTGTTCAATTCTGAAATATTCACCTTCAATCAAACGTGATACTACAGTGGTATTATCAAATTCAAAAATAACATAATTATCTGTAAAATAAGTATTTACATAATCATCTGCATTTCCAGATAGAATTTTACTGACTTCCTGAAGAGTTTTACCAGGAACAATTGCTTTACAATCGTCATAAGCTTCTTTTAATACAATATTTCGAATGGAGATACGATGACCATCCAAAGAAACTACTTTTAATTGATTTTCCTTCAGATCAAATAATTCTCCTGTCATCAGCTTATTATTATCATTATCTGAAATAGAAAAAATAGTCTGTCTAATTACTTCTTTTAATGTAAATTGTGAAATCACAATAGGTTTGTTCTTCTCTATATACGGTATATAGAAGAAATCTTCTCCAGATTTACCAATAATATCATATTTAGCATTTCCACAAGTTATTAATGTTTTAAAAGAAGAGTCTGCTTCAATGGTTATATCATCATCTGAAAATCTTCTTACAATTTCAAAAAACATTTTTGCATCCAATGCAATGACGCCATGCTCTTTAATTTCGCCTTCGATGATAGTTTCAATTCCTAGTTCTGTATCATTTGCCATTAATTTTATTTCATTTGTAGACGCATCAATTAATATACATTCTAATATTGCCATAGTGGTTTTAGAAGGTACTGCTTTTGATACAATATTAACGCCATGTAACAGATTTGATTTGGAACAGATAATTTTCATATTGTGAATAACTCCTTCCTGAGCTTAAAGATAAAATTATATTTAGAAAATTCATCTTAATAGTCATAGGGCTTGTTTATAAGTGCATAAATCTCCAAGGCTTGAAGTTCAGGTGGGTGAAGGCTTTTTTGTTACTGTATAACCCTGTGAATTTTACCTTGAAGGGATATGGACATGCTGTGAATAAAAAGTAGTGGATCAAACAGGTGTATTTTCTAAAAATTTCCACATGTGGATGAATAGGCATGTTATCATGCACTTTCCACAGATTTTAAAGGAAGTTATCCACATAACCTTCAGAGAGTGCATGATAGAAAAAACGTATTTTTTATAAAATTAATAATAATGATAAAGTTTATGTTGTGGTGTTTAGTTTGGATTAATTTTCTTTTTAATGGTTTCGATTAAATGATGGAAATTCTCGTTGTTTTGATATTCTTCTGTTATTTTTTTAATTCCATGGATGATGGTGGAATGATCTCTTCCTCCAAGGAGTGCGCCGATGGTTTCTAATTGAGCAGACGTCATATTTTTACATAGATACATGGCAATTTGCCTTGGTTTTGCAATTTCACTGCTTCGATTTTTGGAAATCATTTGGTCTGTGGAAATGTTAAAGTGTTCTGCAACAATTTCAATGACAAGCTGTGGGGTAATTTCTTTTGGCTTGTCCGGAGAGATAATATTCTGCAGCTCATGAACTGCAATATCCATGGTAATTTCTGTATGCTCCAGGTTGGAAAATGCAATAAGTTTGTTCAATGCGCCTTCCAATTCCCGAATATTTGATTTGATGTTAATAGCGATATAGTCAAGAACCTCATCGCTTAAGTGGAATCCATCTACTTCTTCTTTCCTTCTTAAAATTGCCATTCTTGTTTCATAATCTGGATATCCAATATCAGCCAGCAATCCCCATTCAAATCGGGAGCGAATTCTTTCTTCTAAAGTTTCCATTTCTTTTGGGGGCTTATCTGAAGATAAAATAATCTGTTTTCCGGCTGAATGAAGTACATTAAAGGTATGGAAAAATTCTTCCTGAGTACTTTCTTTTCCTATAATAAACTGGACGTCGTCAATCATAAGTACGTCTACGGTACGATATTTGTCACGTAATTTTGTCATTGCTGAAGCATTACCATTACGGATTGAGTCAATAACTTCATTGGTAAATTCTTCAGATGTAACGTAAATAACTTTTTTTTCTGGCTGCTGCTGTAAAATAAAGTGGCCAATGGACTGCATAAGGTGAGTTTTCCCAAGTCCTGGACCTCCGTAAATGTAGAGAGGATTATAGACTTCACCGGGAGATTCTGCCACAGCAAGGCTTGCAGCATGTGCAAATTTATTATTTTTTCCGACTACGAAACTTTCAAAAGTATAATTAGGATTCAAATTGCTTTTTTCCGTACCTTGGGCAAATTCTGTATTCCTGCTTTTTTGGGTTTTTAATTTATCTGCCTGCTCAGGTAAGATAAACTTTATGTCGTATTCAATTCCTGTAATTTCCGCAATCGCTACTTGAATAAGATATCCATATTTTTTGGCAATATAGGTAACTCCCATTTGTTCGGATGGAACCAAAATATAAAGTATTTTGCCCTCGATGCTGCATACGCTTAATGGTTTCAGCCAGGCATTAAAGGAAACATCTGTAAGTTCATGTTCTTCTTTGACTGTTTGTAGTATTTCTTCCCATTTTTTTAAAATAAGTTCCATAGTCTTCTCCAAAATCTCTTTTTTCTAAATTCATAGTCTTCCATACTCTATAATAACGCAAATCGCCTAAATAATCAATTAAAATTTTATACAGGTACAGGGGATAATAAAGGAGTAATAAAGCCGCTATTTCACAATTTTCGGTCTTTTTTTCGCTTTAAGGTGATATTGTGGATAATATGTTTCTTTTATGTTAAAATATACGAAAGAATTTTTATCTACATAGCGCTTGTAAACATATCTACATAGAAAAAATCCTGGATTTAAAGGAAATTTGTGAGAAAACAGGAAGGTATTCACAATCTTTCAAATAGTTTTCCACAAGTTATCCACAAAATATGGATAACTTTTTCAAATGTGGAAAATGTGGATAACTTGTGGATAAAAAGTATTTCTTCCTTATTATAATATGTGATGTGTATATTGTTGAAAAAAATTTAAAAAAATTTTTTAGAAAAGTTTTATCAACAACTGGTTTTTTCTAATAAATATCCCAAAATAGCTTGACTTAAGGAGAAATTTTGTTATAATGAAACATGATGTTTTCTAACACAGAGGAGGTGGATGACCCGTGAAAATGACATTTCAACCGAAAAAAAGATCCAGAAAAAAAGTTCATGGATTCAGAAAAAGAATGAGTACAAAAGGCGGCAGAAAAGTTTTAGCTGCAAGAAGATTAAAAGGAAGAAAGAGATTGTCAGCTTAGGCCACATCATTTGTGGTCTTTCTTCTTAGATTTAATAAGAAGATTCCATATGGAAAGTCAATAAATTTATTATTATGAAATTTTCAGAATCCTTAAAAAAGAACAAATATTTCCAGAATGTATATAAGTATGGAAAATCTTATGCGAATCATTTTTTTGTTATGTATATTTTGGAAAACAATTTACAAAAAAATAGATTGGGAATATCAGTTAGTAAAAAAGTAGGAAATAGTGTTATAAGACATCACATCACAAGATTGGTACGGGAAGCCTACAGATTACAGGAAGAAACGTTCAAGATGGGTTTGGATATTGTAGTTATCGCAAGGGTATCGGCGAAAAATGTAACTTACCATGAGACAGAAAAATCATTGCGTTATCTTGGAGGTCTTCATAAAATTTTAAGAAAAGAAGATGGAATATTTTGAAAAGAATATTAATTGCCTTAATCAAGCTATATAGAATATATTTGTCACCCTTAAAAACCACAAAATGTCCGTATTGTCCTACTTGTTCTACTTATGGACTGGAGGCAATTCAAAAGTATGGTGCGTTAAAAGGGTCATTGTTAGCCGGATGGAGGATATTAAGATGTAATCCTTTTTCAAAAGGCGGATACGATCCGGTTCCATAATTTAGGAGGTTTGTGTATTGACAGAAATTATTTTGACTCAATATTCTGGTAGAATATTAGGTCCGATTGCAAAGTTAATCGGTTACATTATGAACGGCCTGTATATGTTTTTAAACGATGTATTTGGCATTCAAAACATTGCATTATGTATTATTTTATTTACCTTTATCATTTATATTTTGATGCTTCCGTTGACCTATAAGCAACAGAAGTTTTCTAGACTTTCCCAGGAAATGCAGCCTGAAGTGAATGCGATTCGAGAGAAATATAAGAATAAAAAGGATCAAGTATCCATACAGAAGATGAATGAAGAGACCCAGATGGTATATCAGAAATATGGGGTATCTACCATGGGAAGTTGTGTTCAGCTTTTGATTAACTTTCCGATTATGCTTGCGATGTATCAGGTAATTCGGAATATTCCTGCTTATGTAAGCAGTGTGAAGGATGTATATACTCCTCTGGTAGAAAAGATTATGGATGTAAGCGGCTATCAGGATATTATGAAATCCTTTTTGAAGGAATCAGGGGTAGCAGCGGTAAGTCTTAATTTTGAAACTTCTACAACAACTGCAAATTCTATTATTGATGTACTTTATGCATTGCCTGGCCAGGGATGGGAGATATTGAAAGATAGCTTTGCTGGATTGACAGATATTATAGGTTCTACAGAAGCTGCTGTTATTCATCTAAATAATTTTTTTGGCATTAATATTGCGAATTCTCCTATGAATTTGATTGGTACTGGTTGGGGAAATAAAAATTTTCTTTTAATTTTTGGAGCGCTTTTAATTCCTTTGATTTCTTATGGATCTCAGGTGTTGAATTTGAAATTGATGCCTAATGCTGCCAATGCTGCAGGTGGGGAAAACGATGCAATGGCAAAGCAGATGAAAACAATGAATACAATGATGCCATTATTCTCTCTGTTTATGGTATTCTCTATTCCGGTTGGTCTTGGAATTTATTGGATTGCAGGATCTGTAATTCGTTGTATTCAGCAGGTTGTTTTGAATAGGTACATGAAGAACCTTGATTTGGAAGTTATTATTGAAAAAAATAAAGAGAAGGCAAAAAAGAAGAAGGAAAAACAGGGTATTTACCAGAACCAGATAGCGAACGCTGCCAGAATTAATACGAGAAAGATAGCAGAACCTGTCAGCAATATGGAAAAGGAAGAAAGAATTCGTAAAACTGAAGAATATGCGAAACAAGCGAAAAAAGGCAGTCTTTTAGAAAAGGCTAATATGGTAAAAGAATTTAACGAACGCAACAATAAGTGACGTAACAGGGGGAATTTGAATGGATTTTATTGAAGTATCAGCAAAAACTGTAGATGACGCTATCACAGAAAGTCTTGTAAAGCTTGGTACGACTAGTGATAAGATTGAATATGAGATTATTGAAAAAGGTAGTTCAGGTTTTCTTGGAATCGGGAGCAAGCCCGCGATCATTAAAGTCCGTAAGAAATCTGAAATAGAAGATTACGTATATGATTTTCTTCATAATGTATTTCAGGCGATGGATATGGATGTAGAGATTCTTATTAATAAGAGTGAAGATGGTAAAATTGTTGATGTGGAATTAAAAGGTGAAGAAATGGGCGTTTTAATAGGAAAACGCGGACAAACTTTAGATTCTCTTCAATATTTGACAAATCTTGCAGTAGGGAAACAGGTAGAAGAATACGTAAAGGTAAAGATTGATACCGAGGATTATAGAAAGAGGAGAAGGGATACTCTGGAAAATTTGGCAAAAAATATTGCCTACAAAGTGAAGAGAACAAAACGTTCTGTTTCCTTGGAGCCTATGAATCCATTTGAGAGACGTGTGATTCATTCTGCGTTACAAAATGATCGTTATGTAAATACTCACAGTGAGGGTGAAGAACCTTACAGACATGTAGTAGTTACGCTAAAAAGAAATAATAATATGAAGGCATAGATTTTTTTAGAAGAAATGATATGCAAAAGGAAGGGCTTTCTCAACATACACTTGTGTTACCTTGAGAAAGCCTTTATATGCCAATAAACCTGATTTATCATCGAATTAAGGTTAGGAAAATAGTAAATTATTTGGTAAATCAGTACACTCTGAAGTATTGTATGAGGAAATAGAAATGAAAACAAATACAATTGCAGCTATTGCCACTGCTATGTCAAATTCTGGAATTGGAATTATTCGAATGAGTGGAGAGGAATCTTTTGAAATTATAGATAAAATATATCGCGGAAAAAAGGGAGAGAAAAAGTTATCTGAAGTACCTAGCCATACCATCCATTATGGATATATCTGTGATGGGGAAAAGGTAATAGATGAAGTAATGGTTTTAGTTTTAAAATCACCAAATACTTATACCAGAGAGGATACTGTGGAAATCGATTGTCATGGTGGAGTTTTGGTGATGAAGCGTATTTTGGAAACGGTGATAAAGTATGGCGCAAGACCGGCAGAGCCAGGGGAATTTACAAAGCGTGCTTTTTTGAATGGTAGGATTGACTTATCTCAAGCGGAATCTGTTATTGATGTGATTAATGCGAAAAATGATTTTTCTCTGGAATCCTCTCTTCATCAACTTCAGGGAAATCTAAAAAATAAAATAAAGGAAGTGCGAAGAAAAATTATTCATGAAATTGCCTTTATAGAGTCGGCTTTGGATGATCCAGAACATATATCTATGGAGGGTTATAGTGAAAAATTAAAAGAAATTATATCAGAATTAAGTTTAGAATTAAAAGATTTGCTTTTATCCTCCGAAAATGGAGAGCTTTTAAAAGAGGGAATTAATACAGTAATTATTGGAAAGCCGAACGCAGGAAAATCTTCTTTTATGAACGTTTTGTCAGGGAAAGAATGCGCCATTGTTACAAATATTGCGGGAACCACCCGTGATATTTTAGAAGAGCAGGTTAATTTGGATGGAATTACTCTTAATGTGATGGATACTGCTGGAATTCACGATACCTGGGATACAGTAGAAAAAATTGGTGTGGATAAGGCAAAAGAATCTTTGAGTAGGGCAGACTTGGTTATTTATATGGTAGATGCTTCGACTGTTTTGGATGAAAATGATGAGGAAATTTTAGGATTGCTATCTGATAAGAAGACGATTGTACTTTTGAATAAATCGGATTTGGAGAAATCTACTACCGAAAATATGGTATTTTCTCATTTAGAGGAAAGAGGTATGAATCATCCGGTTTTGTCTGTTTCTATGAAAGAAGAGATAGGAGTAAAAGAAATAAAAAATAAAATAAAAGAAATGTTTTTTGCAGGAGAGATTTCTTTTAATGATGAGATATTAATCACAAATGTTCGTCAGAAATCTTTTCTTCAGTCTGCGTTGGACAGTTTAAACATGGTAAGGCAAAGTATTGAAGATGAAATGCCTGAAGATTTTTATTCTATTGATCTGGTAAGCGCTTCTGAAGAATTAGGAAATATTACAGGAGAGTGCGCCAGTGAAGATTTGGTGAATGAAATTTTTTCTAAATTCTGTATGGGAAAATAGTGTTTTTATTCCCGCGAGCAATGAGCCAAGCAGCCGCGCTTGCGTGGATATTTGGCGAATGCCGCGAGGGTAAGTGCCCTGTGGGGTATTGACTGGAAAGGAGAATGTTATGCCTTATCTTTCAGAAGAATATGATATATGTGTGGTAGGAGCAGGTCATGCTGGATGTGAAGCGGCTCTGGCTTGTGCAAGGCTTGGTTTAGAGACAATTGTTTTTACCGTTAGCGTAGAAAGTATTGCATTGATGCCTTGTAATCCTAATATTGGAGGAAGTTCTAAGGGCCATCTTGTAAGAGAGATTGATGCCCTTGGAGGACAGATGGGAATTAATATTGATCACACATTTATTCAATCTAAAATGTTAAATGTTTCTAAGGGTCCAGCCGTACATTCCCTTCGAGCGCAGGCAGATAAATCAGGATATAGTCAGGAAATGAGACGGACTTTGGAAAGTACAGATCATTTGACCATTCGACAGGCTGAAGTGACAGAATTGATTGTAGAAGATGGAATTGTCAAAGGTGTAAAGACCTTTTCTGGAGCTTTATACCATAGTAAGGCAGTGGTTCTTTGTACTGGTACATACTTAAAGTCAAGATGTCTTTATGGAGATGTGATAAATTTTACTGGACCAAATGGTCTGCAGGCTGCAAATCATTTATCAGAATCTTTAAAAGAAAATGGAATTGAATTGTTTCGGTTTAAGACAGGAACGCCTGCAAGAATTGATAGGCGTTCGGTAGACTTTAGTAAAATGGAAGAGCAGAAGGGGGATGAAAGAGTAGTTCCCTTTTCTTTTTCTACAGATCCCGAAGAAGTACAAATTGATCAGGTTTCTTGTTGGCTGACTTATACAAATAAAGATACCCATGAGATTATTCGAGAAAATCTCGATCGCTCTCCATTATATTCTGGAATGATTGAAGGAACTGGACCTAGGTATTGTCCTTCCATTGAAGATAAAGTAGTAAAATTTTCTGATAAAGAACGTCATCAAGTATTTATTGAGCCAGAAGGATTGTATACCAATGAAATGTACATTGGTGGTATGTCAAGCTCTCTTCCAGAGGATGTGCAATATAAAATGTACAAAAGCGTAGCAGGTCTGGAACATGTAAAAATTGTTCGAAATGCTTATGCCATTGAATATGATTGTATTGATCCAAGGCAGCTTTATCCTACTTTGGAATTTAAAGGGATTCGAGGTCTTTTTTCTGGAGGTCAGTTTAACGGAAGTTCTGGTTATGAGGAAGCGGCAGCCCAGGGTCTTGTGGCAGGAATTAATGCAGCAATGTTTTGCAAAGGAAAAGAACCTTTGGTTTTGGATCGCTCTACCTCTTATATTGGAGTATTGATTGATGATTTGGTAACAAAAGAAAACCGTGAGCCTTACCGAATGATGACTTCAAGAGCAGAATACCGTCTACTTTTACGGCAGGATAATGCAGATTTGCGTCTTTCGAAAATAGGGTATGAAGTTGGATTGATTGATGAAGAGCGGTATCATTGGGTTGTGGAAAAAGAAGGCTTGATCGAAAAAGAAGTGGATAGAATTCAGCATGTTAAGATCGGCGCAAATGCTGTAGTTCAAAAAATTTTAGAAGAGCATGGAAGTGCTCCCTTAAAGACAGGAACAACCCTTGCTGAGTTAATCCGAAGACCAGAACTTTCTTATGATGATTTGGCAGAGATTGATAAAGATCGCCCGAACCTTCCTTATGATGTAGTAGAACAGGTGAACATAAATATTAAATATGATGGATATATCAAGCGGCAGTTAAAGCAAGTAAAAGAATTTAAAAAGCTGGAGAATAAGAAGCTTCCTGAAAATTTTGATTATAATCAGGTGAAAAGCTTAAGAATTGAAGCAAAGCAGAAATTAAATTTGTATCAACCAGTAAATGTGGGACAAGCATCTAGGATTTCTGGGGTATCCCCGGCTGATATTTCAGTATTGTTAGTTTATCTAGAGCAGATGTATCGAAAAAAATAGAAACCACTGTAAATCATCTGAAGTAGGAAATTAGAAAAATAAACAGGTAGGAATAGTATGGAAGTAAACGAAAAAATTCAATTGGAATCTTATGAATGGGATAAATTTTATGCAGGTTTAAAAAGCCTTGGCATTGAATGTTCTCAGGAGAAAATCAATCAATTTCTTAAATTCTATCAAATGTTGATAGAAAAAAATAAAGTGATGAACTTAACTGCAATTACAGAATTTGAAGATGTGGTTGAAAAGCATTTTTTGGATTCTTTGAGTTTAGTCAAGTGTATCAATTTGAATCAGAATCTTCGGGTATTGGACTTGGGAACAGGTGCAGGCTTTCCCGGAATTCCTCTTAAGATTGTATTTCCTCAATTAGAAATTGTATTGATGGATTCTTTGAATAAGCGTGTTTTATTTTTAAAAGAAGTAATAGAAGAATTGAATCTTTCAGATATTTTGGCTGTTCACGGAAGAGCAGAAGAAATGGCTGGAAAAAAAGAATATCGGGAACAATTTGATTTATGTATTTCCAGGGCGGTAGCAAATTTATCTTCTTTAAGCGAGTATTGTATTCCTTTTGTAAAAATAGGAGGAAATTTTATTTCTTATAAATCAGGGGAAATTGAAGAGGAGACAGAGCAGGCCAAAAAAGCAATCTCTGTTTTGGGAGGAAGTATTACAAAAGTAGAAAAATTCATTTTGACTGGAACAGAAGTTTCCAGGTCTTTTATTCAAATTGAAAAAAAGAAAAAAACACCAAAGAGTTATCCAAGGAAAGCTGGTACACCATCAAAGAATCCAATTCATTAAATTTTGTGTATATACCCAATTATAAAAACAGGGCTGTTGGAAAAAGGAAGATTTTCATAGGATGTAGCTGTGAAAATCTTCCTTTTTCCAACAGCCCTGTTTATTCTTGCCAGCAATGAGTCAAGCAGCCGCGCTTACGCGGATATTTGACTTAAGTTTTATTTTATAGGCTCTAAGTATAAATTCAAAATGTCTAAAAGTTTTTCAGGCACTTCCAGTTGCGGAAGATAATTTGATTCTGTAAGATAAGAAACCTCAATGGAAGGGTTGTAGGAAAGATAGGAATTGATAATCTGTTCACTTTCCTCATTTTCTCTACTTCCAATTAAGTAAATGCTGTTGTTAATTTTTTTCAATGCATGGATAATATTAATATTGGCATAATTTGATATGATACTTGATAATAAATATTTTCCATGGCTGTTGTCTGTGTGTGCCGCTTCATAATAAATATTAATTATTTTGCTTGGAATCATGTGGTTTTTATAGTAATAATTTTTATGAAATATTCGGCTTATGTTCTTTTCTGTAAATATAAGATTGTAAATCAAAGTACCGAAAATAGGAAGATCTATGAAAAATTTTAATGTATTTTTTCGTTTCGTTGGTGTTTTGATTAAGCTTTCCAAAGAAACAGGACTAATAATTATGATTTTACGAAAATGTTCTGGTTCCATGTTACATGCCATAACTGCAAAGGAAGCAGAATCACCGGTGGCAATGAGATCAGGTTTTGATCCAATTATGTTTTTGGTAAAATCAGTAATTAATTGCACAAAGAGATAATTGCTGTAAGTCATATTTGGTTTATCACTTCTGCCACATCCTAATAAATCCAGACGGTAAACCGTATGATGTTTTGCAAGCTGTTTTTCAATTTTCTCCCATTCATAGGAAGAGGAGGCAGGGTTCAAATCATGGATTAGAAGTACTGGACTTCCTTTTCCTTGTTTGGTATAAAAAATATTTCCATATCTCCAATTAAAAAAATTCCCTTTCTCTGTTTTTAAAAGATTTTTTAAGGTAGATGAAACATGGATGGCTTTATTGATACCATAGATACTAATGGTTGTTAGAGTGCTTAAAAATAGAAAATTACGAACTTGCTTTTTCATTAAATAGCTTCCCCTTTCTTTTTATGTCTAGAAGTAGTGAGCGAAGCAGACGCCCATGAAAATTTGTTTTAAGAAAAATAGCAAATTATAAAAAAATAAGTATACTTTTTTGCGTTACTTATTTTTTCTATTATTATTATAGACGATATGGCTTGGATATACAAACAAAATATATTTTAAAAGTAAAAAAATCAAAATATATCTTTTCATATTTTAGATTTTATTATACAATAAATATGATTACCATTCTTTTATATAGAATAGTGATATAAAACATACGTTCTTAAAGGTAGAATTATGATTGTAAATTATTTAGAAAAAATACATCAGGAGATGTATGAAAGAAAATTAAATTTGGAAAGAGAATGTCAGAAAAAAGAGATTCTCCGAAAAGATAATATTAAGTTTATACAAGCATTGGAAAGTTCCTTAGATGAAAATTTTGAATCTTTTTCTCCACGGTATATTGACCAGGAAAGTCATTTGAAAATCGAATCTTTATTAGAGGAACAAAAGCAGATAGAATTAGAAATAAGTGAATTGGAAATAAAAATTGCAAAGCTGAATACAAATCTTATTGAATTGGAAAATGTACTTAAAGTTGCACGTGAGAACGAAAAATCTTCGATTGAAAAAGAAAGTTTAAAAGAAAAATCAGAAATAATGCAACATAAATTATTAGAAATACAGGAGATGGAACGTCAACGTATCGCTAAGACAATGCATGATTTGGCAATTCAAAATCTTACAAATATGATTCATAAAACTGAAATATGCATAAAGTTAATGGATGTAGATCCAGTTCGTTGTCGTTTAGAACTTCATGCTGCTTCAAAACAAATTCAGGATATTATTCAAGAAATGAGAAATATTATTTTAGATTTATGTCCTATTTATCTGAATAATGTGAGTTTGAATGGTATGATAGAAAGAGAAATCTCCAAGCTTCGAAAAAGTGAAATTTTGAATGTTTCATATGAAACATTGGGTGAATCCATAAATCTTCCGTTTATTGTATCCTTACATATTTTACATATTATGAAAGAGGCATGTAATAATATTTTGAAACATGCAAAAGCAAAAAATGTGTATGTGAAAGTAAAATATGAATTAAAAAATATTGAACTAAGGATTGAGGATGATGGGATTGGATTTACCATAAATGATATTCAAAATTTAAAAAGAAAGGATGGTTCAGGGTTTGGTATTTTTTTGATGCGAGAGCATGTCAATCTTTTCTCTGGGAGATTAGATATTGATTCTGAGCCAGGAAAGGGAACAAGGGTTTATGTAACAATACCAATGGATGAAGGAGGATGAATAATGTCAGCGAAAGTTGTAATTGTAGATGATCATTCTATAGTTAGAGAAGGTTTGAAACAATTGCTGGAACTGGATGGAGACGTGGAAGTAATTGGAGAAGCCGGTGACGGAGTCGAGTGTTTAATACTTTTGGAGAAGGTTCTTCCCCAGGTATTATTGTTAGATATCAATATGCCTAATATGAATGGATTGGAGGTATTAGAAAAATTAAAACAAAATAAGGTAGATGTAAAGGTAATTATCCTAACGGTGCATAATGAAATTGAATTTTTGTTGAAAGCTGTAGACATTGGAATTGATGGTTATTTACTGAAAGAATCAAATTCTTCTGAATTGAAGAAAGCAATCTTTCATGTGATAGAAGGGGAAACATATATACAGCCAAGTATGATTCCTCTTTTAAATTCAAAGATGGTTGAAAGGGATATAGAAAAAGAAAAAATTAGTTTGTTGACAAGACGGGAATTAGAAGTTTTAAAATTATTATCGATAGGATTATATAATAAGGAGATCGGTAAAAAGTTAGAAATTAGTGAACGTACCGTAAAAAATCATATTTCCAGTATTTTTAAAAAAATAGATGTGACAGATAGGACGCAGGCAGCAGTATTTTCAATTAGAAATAAATTAATTGATGTATTTTAAATTAATGTAGAAAGAGATGGAAATGTTTCACGTGAAACATTTCCATCTCTTTTTTTCTAAACAAAAAAAATGTTTCACGTGAAACATTTTTAGATAGAATTAACTATAGTAATAAGAGAAAAAAGGTGCTATAATGAATTTAACATAAGAAGAAAGGACAAAGATATGGGAAGAATCATAGCAATAGCCAATCAAAAAGGTGGAGTAGGTAAAACTACTACAGCAATTAATTTATCGGCTTGTCTTGTGGAAGAGGGAAAAAAAGTATTAACCATTGACATGGATCCTCAGGGAAATACAACGAGTGGATTTGGATTAGAAAAGACAGAGCTTAAAAATACAGTGTATGAGCTTATGCTTGGCGAATGTACGATCCGGGAAAGTATGATCCAGACAGAAATAGATAATCTTTTATTAATACCATCTAATGTAAATCTTGCAGGAGCAGAAATAGAATTACTAGATATTGACGACAAGGAATACATATTAAAAAATGAAGTGGATTATATTAAGGAAGATTTTGAATTTATAATTATTGATTGTCCTCCTTCCCTAAATATGCTTACTATTAATGCAATGACAACTGCAGATACAATTCTTGTCCCGATTCAATGTGAATATTATGCTTTAGAAGGACTGAGCCAATTAATACATACGATTAATTTGGTTCAGACAAGATTAAATCCAAACCTTCAGATGGAAGGGGTAGTATTTACAATGTATGATGCAAGAACTAATTTATCTTTACAGGTTGTGGAAGATGTAAAAAACAATTTAAGTACGAATATATATAAGACAATTATTCCAAGAAATATTCGATTAGCAGAAGCTCCCAGCCATGGACTGCCAATTAATTTATATGATGCAAAATCTGCCGGTGCAGAAAGCTATCGTTTGTTAGCAAAAGAAGTTATAGAAAGAGAGGAAAAATAAAATGGCATCAGCAAAAAAGGGTGGATTAGGGAAAGGTTTAGACAGCCTTATTGCAAATAAGGTAGGAACCCCAGAAACCGTAGAAGCGGTAAGAATGCCGGAGTTAGATAAAGATGTAACCTTTGTGAAAATTACGAAAGTGGAGCCTAACAGAGAACAACCGAGAAAAAATTTTGACGAAGATTCATTATTAGAATTATCGGAATCATTAAAGCAATACGGAATTTTACAACCATTGTTGGTGCAAGATAAAAAAGATTATTTTGAAATTATTGCAGGTGAAAGAAGATGGAGAGCTGCAAAAATGGCAGGATTAAAAGAAATTCCTGTTATTATAAAAAAATTGACTGATCAAGAAATGGTGGAAGTTTCTCTTATTGAAAATATTCAGAGAGAAAATTTGAATCCCATTGAAGAGGCCCTAGCTTTTAAGAGATTGTTAAATGAATTTCATTTAAAACAAGATGAGGTAGCAGAGCGTGTATCGAAATCCAGAACAGCAGTTACTAATTCAATGAGGCTTTTGAAATTAGATGAAAGAGTACAGCAGATGGTTATAGATGATTTGATTACCACTGGTCATGCTCGTGCACTTTTGGCAATTGCAGATAGTGAAAAACAATATAATCTTGCGCAGCAGATTTTTGATGAAAAATTAAGCGTAAGAGAAACAGAAAAGCTTGTTAAGAAAATTCAAAATCAAAAACCAGAGGTACCAAAGAAGCAGCAAGAGGATAATAATATGTCAATTTTTTATGAAGATATGGAACAAAAATTAAAGGCTATTATGGGTACGAAGGTTGCCATTCATTATAAAGGAAAAGAAAAGGGGAAAATTGAAATAGAATATTATTCGAATAATGAGTTGGAAAGGATTATAGATTTATTTCAATCAATCCATTAAATTTGTTTAAAACATATGTTCCGTTATAAAATAGAAACATGGAGGAAATCATGAAGTCAGACTTTATAGGATTATATTTTACAGTAGATGATTTTTTACTAACTTTTACCATTATGGCGGCAATCATGTTCATATTGTTTATTTTGCTAATTGTAAATGTAGTAAAAACAGGAAAAATAAAAAAGAAATACGAAGCATTTATGATGGGAAAAAATGCTGAGTCATTGGAAGACACCTTAATTAAGCGTATTCAACAGGTGGATGAACTGTTGGTTTTTGAAGCCGAAAACAGAGAGAATATTCAAAAGATTTTTGACAGTTTAAAATATACGTTTCAGAAAGTTGGAATGGTAAAATATGATGCTTTTCACGAAATGGGTGGAAAATTAAGTTTCTCTTTGGCATTGCTGGATCAGAAAAATGATGGATTTATTATTAATGCAATGCACAGCAGAGAGGGATGTTATACTTATATCAAAGAGATTTTAAGTGGTAATTCCATTATTGTACTTGCGGATGAGGAAAAAGAAGCATTAGACATTGCAATGGGTGTTAAGAAGTCAACGAAGTCGACAGAAGATTAGGGAACCTGTTCCTCAATTAATGTCATTGTTCCGTAAAGGAACGGAAATGCAGAGGTACAATATATGAGAGAATATCTAGTATCAGAATTAAAAGGAAATGAAGTTTTGGCAAAGCCAGTGTGTTTGGAAAATGGAAGTGTTGTTCTGGAGATAGGAACAGTTTTAAAAGTGAGTTATAAAGAATCATTGGCTGCGTTAAATGTCCAGAAAATTTTTATTGAGGATCCTTTTGAAAAATATGAAAAAGCAAATTTTTATTTTGAGGAAGGCGTGTTTCTGAAATTCGAGAATGATTTAAAAGAGATATTGTCTCATCATGTTTATAAAGAAAAAAATAGTTTAAGAAAATTAGAAAGTCTTGTGAAAGAGCTAGTAACTGTATTTGAAGAAACAAAAGAAAACAGGGCTTTGGATTTTAGAAACCGAAGTTCTGATATGTATGAGCATACAATTTTTATTACCATATTGGTAATGATGTTAGGAAAGGAGTATGGTTTTTCCAGAAAAAGAATGGAACATGCCGTTTTGGGATGTTTACTTCATGATTTGGGGTATCGGTATATAGATATTGATTACCGAAATTTTTCCTATAACAAATTAACTTCTTTGGAAGAATATGAGTTGAAGAATCATACAATTTTAGGATACACTGCTTTAGAAAAAGAAGAATGGGTACCGGAGATTTCAAAATTGATGGTACTTTCCCATCATGAAAGAATGGATGGAAGTGGTTATCCATTACGGCAAAGGAATAGCCAAAAAGAATGTCATATGATACAGATTTGTGATGCTTTTGATTGTGCGATTTCAGGGATGGAATGTCCGAAAAAATCAATTTTTCAAGCCTTTGATTTAATTTCGGATAAAGAAAAATTTGAAAATCGCATGGAAAAAATATTGGAGAAAAAAGTAGGGATTTATCCGGCAGGTACATATGTAAAAACAGAAAATGGTAAAAATGCAGTCGTGATTTCTCAAACGGAAAATTCACATGCTCCAATTATTCTGTATGTCAATGAGAAGGATAAAAATAATATTAAGACGGAAAATTTGAACCGTAGAGAAGCACCTAAAATAACAGGAATTATTTGTTAAAAAAAATTGCAAAACATTATTTTATATTATATAATAATCAAAGAACGGTGTTATTTGGAAGGAGGGTGAAAATTGCATAATTATTTGCGAAGTATTGGATTTGGAAATTTAAGAAATAAGAATGAAGTTAATTTGTTGATAAAAGATATTATTGAACACCCAGACAAAAAGATAATAACCGAAGATGATTATGGGAATGTATTTGCAGAATTGAGTAAAGAATTTGGAGAATATATAGGAATTTCAGTTCGAGGATTTTATATAAGAGATAATGAATTTCATATGGAATATTACTATCCTTATTTTCTGGGCAGTGGCGTTACTACAGAGGAAAAAGTAGAGGTTGAAAAGCGTTTTGATCGGGAATCTTATGCAGGTGTCTGTGATGAGATGAGAATAGGAGTAACATTAATTTTTTATTTACAGAATGTAATTGAGTATCTTCAGGAGTTCCGTACAAAGAATGGAAAAAGAATGCCAGTAAATACTACAATATCTGCCTTGGCTACAGATGGGAAGATTATTCTTCCTGTTTATAAAAATGAAAATCAGATTAAAAGCGGTGAGAAATATACAAATAACCGTAATCATTTAATGGCTGCTGCCAGAGATGGTGATGAAGAAGCAATGGAAAGTCTCACATTGGAGGATATTGATACATATTCTATGATTTCAAGGAGAATTATGACAGAAGATATTCTTTCAATTGTAGATACTTATTTTATGCCCAGTGGAATTGAAAGTGACCAGTATAACATTATGGGTGAGATTCTTGATTTTTATACAATTGATAATAAGAGGACAAAGGAAAAATTATATGTATTGACTTTGAATAGTAATCATTTAATTTTTGATGTTTGTATTAATCAGGAAGATTTATTGGGAGAGCCTGTAATCGGGCGTAGATTTAAGGGTGTTATTTGGATGCAGGGACGTATTCATTATCAAATGTAAAAAAAGGATTGACAAAATCCTTAGAAACAATTAAAATAAAATAGATTTTTAAATGTCGCTATAGCTCAGCAGGATAGAGCGACCGCCTCCTAAGCGGTAGGCCGGAGGTTCGAATCCTCTTAGCGACGTCTAAAGAAATGCCGGGAATTCTGGGGTTCCAGAGTTTTCGGTATTTTACTATATCTGAGTTTGCTGATCAAAATAGCGTTTCTGCTAATTATCCGAAAAATTTTGTTGAAAATCTTGCTAATTGAAAAGGTGAGAGTTTCAGGTTCAAAGTTATTAACTTTGTCACAAGTTGGGACGAAGTTAAAATTGAATTAACGAATTATTTTGTCCCTTTTTTGTGGAGGGAGATGGAAAGATTATGCCTATCCTCATAGAAATATGTGTGATATACTGTAAAAGCAAACAATAAGCGTACATAAAACTTGGTATTCCGATTTGGAATTTCAAGTTTAATGCAAAGAAGCAGAACTTGAAGTCGCAAATTGTGATTTCAAGTTTGGAGGATGATAAAGGATATGGCGGGCGTAGGAAACTGCCATTTGTTTTTACAGAACAAGGAATTGCAA
>ERZ778511.1174-NODE-1174-length-19486-cov-15.496835_pt1 | contig 19486 bp, 19 predicted proteins | sample MGYA00510347_ERZ778511 | MGnify/ENA primary metagenome ERZ778511 (study PRJEB29527, sample SAMN07138967) | mouse gut metagenome | material: feces | host: mouse | place: China:Nanjing | collected 2016-01-25 ...
AGTCTGCACCTAAGTTAAGAACGAATAAGTCGTTTGCTTCAGCAATGTTTGCTCTACCAGCAGAATTTCCATTAGGGTGAATTACTGATAATACATCTCCTGCATCATTGTTTAATGAAGCAATTGCATATTGTAATGCAGCGTTGAATGTGCTACCTGTCCAAGAAAGCTCACCAAATCCTAGACCATCTACAATATCTTGGATATAGAATCCCCAAAGTTGAGCACCAAAGTGTCCATAGTCTGTATCTACACCATAGATACCTGCTAAAGCATAAAGAGGTTTAGTTACAGATGTTCCTGAGTTATCACCTAAATCATAACCTTTATGAACATCATCAATACTCCAAGAGTCAAATGCACCTGCTGCAAAAGTAAAGCCTTCTAAATCACTATTAAGAGCTAAGATACCTGTTCCTCTATCGTCATCGCCTGCATTTGTTACAGGAGTAGCAAGTCTTTGCTTACCAATGATAACAGTTGTAGCTGTGCTATCAGGAGTAATCACTGCATTGAATGTGCTTACACCAAAGCTTCCGTCTTTACCTGAACCTAAGCCTGAACTTGTACCGGGATAAGTGTTTCCGTGATTTACATTTTGTGATTCATTGTTGTAAAGAATCCCGAAGTTGAATGCAACATTATCAGCTACAGGAGCTTTGAAGTCTGCTACTGCTTTCCAGCGGTGAGTTGCGTTGCTTTTAGCCACAGAATCTTTATTGAATTCATTGGCATCATATCTATCATCATTGTATCTATATCTTAGATACCCACTAACATCAATTCCTTTAATTGCATCTTCTAAAGGTTGAGCAAAACTCGCAGTAGAGAATGCACCCAAAGCAACACTTGCTGCTAAACTAAGTTTTAGAAATTTCATTTTAATCTCCTTGATTGAATTTCGAAATTACAATCTGATTTTAAATCAAAAGCGAAAAAATCTGAAACGAATGTTTCTATTTTCCCTATTGATTATCCATCAAATAACCTCAACTTTGACTTTAGGTTAGAATTCAGCCAAAGCTAAAAGATATTTTATCATAAAAAATAAAAAATGCAAAGTATTTGCGCAATAGAATTATGTATTCCTTATATTATATATAATGTTTTATGCAAAGATTATTTGCGTAGGCAATGTGCAATTTGCTTGTAATGTGCGTTGATTTCCGATTCTTTTTCACGTTCTTCTAGTGTGATTTGTTCTATAATTTCCTTTGCTTTGGCGCAATCTTTGAGTTTGTAGTATCCCCACGCTAGAGAATCCAAATAATAGGTATTTTGTGGTTCTTTCTCTAGTGCGAGTTGCACATATTGCATTCCTTCGTGGATTCGCGTAGAATCCTTAAAGTCGTGTTCAATCATCAAATACCCTAAATAGTTCCAATAAAGTGCGTCATCTAAGCTTTGGGCAGCAGTTTTTAAGTCGCGTTCAATTTCTGTTAATTTGGTGCGCGGGTGGGATTTGAGATTTTCGTAACGCATCATTGCATAATAAGCAAGATAGTTTAAATCGTGCGTGTTTTGGTAAAGTAATTTTGCCTGTTTGATACTATTTGAAAAGTCTTTTTGGAGACGATAGACTTCTAATAATATTTCATCGCGGGAGTCAATTTTGGGATTTTGTAATAAAAATGCTTTGGCTAAATCAAGTCTTTTGAGCCGAAAATATAGTTCTAATGCGAATTTTGCATAATTTTGGTCGCCTAAAGTTGTGTAGAGATTCGTATAAATTCGCGCTGCTTCAAGATAGTTTTTGGATTCTGTGTAAATAATCGCAAGTTTTTCACCAATGAGCTTAGAGATTCCGTGTATTCGGATATGTGTTTCATAAAGTGTAATGGTTTTTTGTGGTTCTCGTAAAAAAATCAGATAAATTGCCCCTAATTTATCTAAAATCATTTCATTTTGCGTGAGTGCATAGGCGTGATTTAGCGTTTTTGCTGCGCTTTTAAAGTCTTCACGCAAGAAATAAACAGAAGCAAGCGTTTCGTAATTTTGCGCACTTTTATTGTAAGAGATGAGAATTTTTGCTTCTTTTAATGCCTCATCAAAACTTTTGGTGCTTGTAAGAATCCCTACCAATGCTCCGCGCACATCGTCGTCTTCGGGGTATTTTGCTAGATATTCATACGCTTGTTTTTTGGCGTTTTCAAAATCTTGTTGCGCGACTAGAATCCCTAGAATCTCTTTTAGATAGCTTTTGTCAGGGTGGATTGCGTAAGCTTTGGCAAAGGATTCTTTGGCATTTTGTAAGTCTTGCGTATCTAGTGCCGCATAACCTTGCATAATATAAGCATCTTCCTCGTTTTCTGGAAAATTTGTATCCACGAAAGAGAATTTAAAATCATTTGTCCCAAGACAACCTACAAGCCCTAAAACTAAGATTAAAACAATACTGAAACTTATCAAAAGTTTATTTTTTGACCACACCGATACATTCCTTTAATAAATCTGTCCATTCTTCTTTGTAGCAATCCCAAAAAGGGAATCGCACGCATTGCGCAGGACGCTTTTGATAGATTTGACATCTGCCATTTTTGAAAAACACGCAAGAATACGCACCATTGTTTTCTAAAATCTCGCATAAAGAATAACGATAACCAACTTTTTTGACAAATTTTTGACAAAATGTGTCAAACTCTAAGCCTAAAAATTGCGCGATTCCTTGTATTTCTTGCGGTGTTACAAAGATATAGCCTGCTTCTCCTGTGCAACATTTGCCTCCGCATTGTTCGCATTTGCTTGAATCAAAGCCAAAGGAAAAGTCTGAATCTTTTAACATTTGATACTCCAAGTTTTGGCTTTTTTGTAAATCTCAAGCACTTCTTGCGTGAAATTTAAGTCAATATGGGTAATCAGCGGAGGCAGAATCTTGCATTGACTTTTAGAATTTTTTTTGCAACGACACAATACCAAAGTTGCGCTTTTATCTAGCTTTGGATAAACAAAACGCAAGCAAATTGGACGAATTTTGTAAGAATGTAACACACAAAAGAGATGAAAAATAGCTTTTGCGTCGTAGCAAAAAATAAATTCTCCTGTGGGCTTGAGCAGGGAATTCACTTTGCGAGCGAAATCTAAAAAGGGTAAGTTTTGGGCATAACGCGCGCTAAAAATATCGGAATTTTGGGATTTTATCACATCGTCGTGATAAAAAGGGGGATTGCTTAAAATAATGTCAAAAGCTACTTGGGTTGTAGAATGTGTTTTTTGGGATTTTGTATTTTGGGTTAGTTGGGAGTTGAAATCGTATTCTAAAAAGTCCGCACAAATCAAATGTGCTTTGGTGTGATTTATCCGTAGATTGTGTGAGCAAAACTCCGCCATTTTGGGATTTTTTTCTATCATTGTTAGTCTGCATTTAGAATCTCTTGCGCACAATAAACCTAGCACTCCGCAACCCGCACCAACTTCTAAGAGATGATGACGCATTTTCAAGAAAGGAAGTGCGAAATCATAGAGAAAGAGTGTATCGCTGTTGTAACAATAGCCATTTTTGGGTTGATAGATTTGCATTGTGGATTCTTTTAGGGTAGTGTGCTGATTTCTAGCGAGAATTTCTTTTGCTTTTGTGAATCTTGAATGTGTAGGGTGATAGAATCACTCTGCACTTGGTAAGATAAAGAATGGTTGCCTCGCTTGAGGTTTTGTGTAAAACCGCTTGCATTGGGGAGTTTGTTTTGTCCAAAAAAGATTTCATTGCCCAAGAGGACAGCTTGTAAATCTAGGTCATCAAAATGGCTGTCTCCTAATAGTCGCCGCATAAAAGAATCTTTAGAATAACAGGTTTGATTTAAACAAACTTTGTTTGCATAGCATTCCATTTGAAGTAGCAAAACACCTGCATTGAAAATCTCTAAAGTTGTGTGGTTAGGATAGGTTTTGATAAATCCTAAATCATAGAATTTGAAGTCTTTTGTGGAAAAAAAGATTGTTTTGGAGGTAGAATTTTGTATGTTTTGGGGCGTTTTTGCGCACCCAAAAACTACAAATAGAGTAAGTCCTAAGAAAGCGAGACTTAGAATTGTTCGCCTGTTAAGATACGATACCATCTTTTTCCGTCAAGTTTAAGTTCCATACTGACTTGGCAAAGTCCGTCTTTATAAACGGTTTCTACGATTTCTGCATTACGAATCACCGCTAATACTTTTGTTTTCACGGTTGAGTTTTTAAGCACCATATCTCGCACGGTGTCTTGTGCATTGACGCGGATTCCATACATTTTCTCACCGATTTGTCGGTAAGCATCTACGATTGCTGCGCGTTTTGCTAATGCTAGAGCTTGTGCTGGAGAGAGTGTAGATTCTGGTGCGACACCCATACCAATTGCGCTAATTTCAATAATGCTTGAAGGAGTGATGATTGGCGCGTTTGGAATCACAATATCGTCGCCTCCTACTTCAATACCTTGCAAACCTGCTGGAGAGTTAGAGTTTCTTCCGTGTGAGCTTGCATAAGGGCTTTGAGGATTTGAGTTTGCCACCACTGTATTGCCTGCTTTGCCAATAGGGCTAATGGTCTCACTTGTGGATACAGAATCAATTTGCTGTGCTGCAAATAAACTACCTGCTAAAAGCGTTCCCGCTAAAACTAATGAAATAGATGTTTTTCTTGTCATTTCAATCCTTTTTGACATTTGAGATAAAAATCTTAAAGCAATTAGTGTTCCACTTTTGACAAAAGCACTTCTCGCAAATAAGTTATCATTGCTTCTATGCCCTCTATATAGAGTGCTTGTGCCTTTTGCCAAAGGTTTTGCATATTGTTATGAGGCAAATGCAAGCTTGCTAGGGCAATAGCATAGAGAAAATGGCTTAAAGTCCCACCAAATAGAATCCCAATAAAAGGATTGTTTTGTCCCTCTTTGGAAATGATTTCAAAGATTTTGTCTAGCGCGATAAAAAGGGATTTTTTGGATTCTACCTTGACTTTGAAGCTGTCTTGAATTTTGTTTTTAAATGCAAGAATCTCAAAGAAATACTTTTGTGTTTCTTTGGTGTAAAAATCTCCTTGAAGCGGGTCTTTAAAAAGAGATTTAAGGTTTTTAATCTCTTGGGCTTTGTCAATAGGCTTTAGCTCAAAGTCTTGATAATGCACAGCTTGTGCGCCTGTGATTTTTGCTCCATCATTGAGATTTAGGATATTAAAGGGTTTTAATGCTCTAAAAGCTTCCTCTAAAGCGGTGCGTGAGAGAGAATAAAGAGCGTCAGAATAAATATCTTCGCTGAAATTTCCCGCCACAGGGTAGGCGTCCTCTGGAATCCGTGCCTCTTCCTCTTCATAATAGGAGTTTTGTGCGTGTTTTTTCGCACCTTTTTTGTATCCACAATCCAAGCCACACAAAATCACATCACTCCCCAAATAACTTGCAAGTGATGCTCCCGCATTACCTACCAAAGGCGCGGTAAAACGCACTTTAAAACGCGGTGCATTGAGATTTGCGGCACTTGAGCCGTCGCGTTCAAAGAGATAAATTTCTTTTGCAAGGCTTTTTGCCTTTTTGTCCAACACGGTTGCACAAAGTAATGGAATCTCTCCTAATGGTGCGGCTTTTAATACTTCATCTAAATAATCGTGTCGCTCAATTTCTATTTGAAAATCTGGAGTAATGCCTGCCTTAAGAAGCGGTTTTAGTGCAGTTCCACAACTAAAAAGAATCATTTTGTGTTGGTTTTGCTTAATAAAAGGAAGCAAGAAATCAAGGCTAGGACCATTTGCAATGACGCAAATAGGAGCATTAACGCGTTTAGGCTCTAAAAGCATAGGTGCAAGAGGAAAGCTTAGTTTATTGACGATTCCGCGCATTTCATCTTCAAAAGTTCCCCAACCGCGCAAGATTTGTGAGTGCATTTCAAAAACGATTCCGCGCACGCTTTGATTGAGCGGAGTTTGATACATCATCAGTTCAAAGCGCACGATAGAAGTGCTGATTTTGCGCGTTAAAAAGAAATGATTGATATAATCTCTGTGCATCATGCTTTCTAAGAAAATATAACCCGCTCTGTGTTCGGTTTTGCTAAAAAGCAAGGCAAAATCCACAAAAAAACACGCAATTCTAAACAAATCAAAGGATTCCTCAAAAATAAAGAAATTATGAATCATCGTATAGTTTTCTGCTAAAATCTGCAAAAAAATCCCTCCTCCTAAGCCAAAGAGATTGAGGCTTGGCAAAAAATCACTTGGCAAGTGATAGGCGGTAACCCCGCCATTGTCTATGGCAAATTCAAGGATTCCATTGACTAAAATGCTACTATAAGGAAATTTTTCATTCATCATTTCTGCGCGCGTGCCATAAATACGATTCCATTTTTCATTAATTGGAGGATTATAAGCGCAATTTTGATGCACTTCTATCATACTTGATTTGCCATCAATTAAAGGGAAAAGAAAGCTATTTTGTGCAAAATTAAGAATGTTGATTCCCTCTTTTCCAATATAAAGTTGATACTCTTTTGCGGGTTGTTGTAGCCTTTCAAATAAATTAGGATAATCGGCTTGAAAAAAGGCAAGGTTTTGGTGGAATCGCGAGGTTACAAAGGCTTCAATTTCTTCACAACTGCTATTTTTTAAGACTTCTAAAATTCCTCTGTATTTTTGGTTTTGATTTGTCATTGCGATTCCTAAAATTTTAATGCGCACATTTTAGCAAAAATTTTAAAAAGCAAAGACAAAAAAGCAAAATTTTTGAGTTTGTAGTCTATAATATGTGCTTTGAAATTTTTTTAAAGGCAGCTTATGCAAGATTACAAGATTTTTACAGGAACTGCGCACCCAGAGTTTTCTCAACGCGTTGCAAAAGAGTTGGATATTGAGCTATCCCAAGCGGAAGTAACGCGCTTTAGTGATGGAGAGATTGGGATTCGTATTTGTGAAAGTGTGCGAGGGAAAGATGTGTTTGTGATTCAATCCACTTGCGCTCCTGCGAATGATAATTTAATGGAATTACTCATTATGATTGATGCACTCAAACGCAGTTCGGCAAAATCTATTAATATCATTATGCCTTATTTTGGTTATGCAAGACAAGACCGCAAAGCTTCCCCACGCGTCCCTATTAGCGCAAAATTGGTTGCAGATTTGTTGCAATGTGCAGGTATTACGCGACTTGTTGCAATGGATTTGCACGCTGGACAGATTCAAGGTTTTTTTGATATTCCCGTGGATAATCTTTATGGTTCTATTGTTTTTAAAGAATACATTATCTCCAAGAATTTCAAGAATCCTATTGTGGCAAGTCCGGATATTGGCGGAGTGGCGCGCGCAAGATATTTTGCTAAACTTTTGGGGTTGGACATTGTCATTATTGACAAACGACGCGAAAAGGCAAATGAAAGTGAAGTAATGAATGTGATTGGAAATGTTGAGGGCAAAGATGTGATACTTATTGATGATATAATTGATACTGCGGGCACAATGGTAAAGGCAGCAAGTGCGTTTAAGCAAAAAGGTGCAACAAGTGTGATTGCGCTTGGCACTCACGCAGTTTTTAGCGGAGTGGCTTATGATAGAATCCAAACAAGTGAGATTGATGAAGTGATTGTTACAGATACGATTCCTTTAAAACAACATTGTGAAAAAATCAAGATTTTAAGTGTTGCGCCTTTGTTTGCTGAAGTCATTAAAAGGATTAATAAAGATGAGAGCGTTAATTCACTTTTTGCTTAGTTTGTTGTGCGCAGGAATCTTATGCGCACAAGAAAATGTGCAAAGTATGGAATCGCAAAAGATTCAAGTTGTTTTGGAAACTACTTCGGGCAAGATTGTGCTAGATTTGTTTCCGCAAGTTGCACCCAAAGCGGTAGAAAATTTTGTTACACATACCAACGAGGGTTATTATAATGGCACGATTTTTCATCGCGTGATTCGCAGGTTTATGATTCAAGGAGGCGACCCAAGTGGCACAGGAAGTGGAGGAGAATCTATTTGGGGAGAAGATTTTGAAGATGAGATTGTAAAAGGTTATGCGTTTGATAGGGCGGGGATTTTGGCAATGGCAAATGCTGGGGAAAATACGAATGGAAGTCAATTTTTTATCACCACGACGCGCACTCCGCATTTGAATGGCAAGCACACGATTTTTGGCGAGATTAGTGAGGATTCTAAAGAGGAGAGTTTTAAAACTTTGCGTAAAATAGAATATACTCCGACTAATTCGCAAGATAAGCCTATCAAAGAACAAAAAATCTTAAAAGCTTATGTTATTCAAAATACTACAATGCAATGAAGCGGTAATAAATTATGGATTTGCAGTTCAAAGCGTGCGTGCATTGCATAGCTTCGCACATAGCTTGTACAGCTGCTTTGTAAGTCGTGTGCCACGAATTGCAAGGACATAAGAATTCGGTTTCTTGTTGATGTTATTGTATTTTAATCTTTTTGTCTTATAATTCTTATTTATTTTCTAAAAATTTGGGGATATTTTGCAAACACTCCATCAAGCGTTATTGCTAAAAAAGCTCTATTTATTGCAATCTTTTGGATTTGATTATTGTAATCCGCAGTTTTTAGTGCCTACACAAAAAAGATTCCAAAGTCAAAATCAAGGAGATTTGAGGCAATTAATAGAATCTTGCAAGTTGTGCGCACAAAAAACTTCCTCGCCAAGTGCGGGATTGTGCCATCAAAACTCTAAGCTTGTTTTTCTCTCACTTATGCCTTTATTAGATGCGCAGCTACGTTTTGCTTCTAAAAGTGCGCAAATGTTGAAAAATATCGTTGAACGCGTTTTTGATATGAGATTGCAAGAGGTTTCTATTTTGTCGCTCTTAAAATGTGAGATTCCGCAAAATTCTCAACAAATTTGCATAGAATCGTGTATGGGATATTTTCTCAAACAAATTGAATTTACACAAAGCCCAATCCTTGTTTTGCTTGGAGCAGAAGCTTATTTTTATCTTACACAAGATGGAAGTGATTATAGAAATGTGCAAGGTAAATTGCTAAAATGGAATCATTTAAAGCTTTTTCCGACCTTTAGCTTAAACCAACTCCTAAGGCAGCCAAAATTAAAAATCAATGCGCACAAGGAGTTTTTACACCTTAAAGAATTATTAAAGGAAGAGAAACAATGCAATTAAAAAACAATTTTAAAAGAGGTTTAAAAAATCTGTGGATTGCACTCATTATCAGTGCATTAGTGATTCCTCCTTTTGCAAATGCAAGCGGTAAATATCTTTCGCCTCTGCCGCTTCCAAATATGGAAGTGCTGAATGTGGAATCGCAAAAATGTAGCACTAGCTGCCTAAAGGAACTTTTAGAAAAAGAACAGGTTTTTTCTTTTATTGCAAAAATTGATGAAAACAATCAAAATAAAGAAATGATTGAACAGCTTAATCAGTTTTTATCGCAGCTTGACATTTCGGAAATTCCTTATTTTTTGGGTTTGCAAAAATCCTTGTTTCATATTGCCTTGCTATTTCCACGCAAAGCAATTGGACGTTATTCCAGCACAACAATGAATACTATTTTGAGTTATCTTTTGCTTCAAAGGGGAGGTTTTAACTTTGAAGTTTTTGACTCTCAAGGAGAATCTTTGGAGGATTTGCAAGCAGCATTAGAAAAAATATATGCTAAGGGACATCGTCAAGTGATTGCAGTTTTGACGCAAGAGGGAGCGAATCATCTTGCGACAATGCGCACAGATTTGTCTATTTTTATTCCAAGCGTGCATAAATCTCAAATTTTGTCCAATGCTAACGATTCCTCTCATCTTATTTTTGGTGGAATTAGCTATGAAGAACAAATTAAAAAATTATCCGAGATTCAACCCCATATTCGTGCGGCAAGCTTTTATGATTCTGGGAATATTGGTAAGCAAATGCAGCAATACACGCAAGCCTCAAATGAAAATTTACAACTTTCTAAAAGTTTTAGCCTCAAACAAGGTTCTGAATTGCCAAAGGAAATTAAGGCATTAAGGGGAGCTTTACAAGGAACAAGAATCTTTTTGAATACGCCCATTACAAATTCTAGCATTATTCTTTCGCAGCTGACTTATAATAGCATTCGCCCCAATGGAATCTACTCTACGCAAATCAACTACAATCCAAGCTTGCTTTCTATTACGCAAGAGAGGGATAGAAAAAATATGTTTATTGCCAATTCCATTGCCCCGCTGGATAGTTTGTTTGTGGAGCAGGCAAAGTTGTTAGATGTGGATTTGGAATATGATTGGATTAATTATGCTACGGCTTTTGGGATTGAATATTTTTATCGCAAGAGTTCCCCCGGTGCTAAACGATATTTCAAAGAAAGAATCAAGGACAATCAGGTGCAATATAATATTGAGATTCTTACACCTACAAACAATCGTTTCGCGCCTCTTTAATGCTGAAAAACTTTAAATTACCTACTGGTTTTCCGCCAAGTCTCGTTTTGAAAGTGGTTCAAAAAAGGCATTTTAAGCATTTGAAAATGCGATTCTGCGCGGATTCTACCTTGATTGTGAATTTGCCAAGATATGTTAGCAAAAGGACTTGTGAGGAATTTATCGCAACAAATTTACAATGGATTTTGAAACATTTTGACACAATCAAGCAACAAGAAGCGAATATTTCTTTGAATCAATTTTATTTGTTTGGGCAGTGGGTAGAGTTTGAGACGCTTTTGCTTGATAGAGAATTAGAATCTTATTTGCAAAAAAGATTGCAAGATTTTGGCTTTGAGGGAGATTGTGCGATTCTTATGCAATTATGGCAAGCGGTGATGCAAGAGAATTTGCTAATGAATCCGATAGGGGCAAAGTCAAAGCTCCAATCTCTTTTGAGAATGGTTTATCAAAAAGCTTTGGAATCATATATTTCTTTGCATATTAATGCAATTTCTCAAAAAATGCAGCTTTTTCCAAAGTCTATTTGTTATGGTAAGAGTTATCGTCAATTGGGCTGTTGTAGAGCTAAAGACCAATCCGTTCGCTTTAGTTTGCGCTTGGCATTAATGCCGTATTTTTGCATTGATTCTGTGATAATTCACGAGTTAGCGCATTTGCGTTATCCTCATCACGGGCAGGATTTTTGGAATCTTGTGCGGACATTTGATGACAATCCTCAAGGCATTCAAGAGTGGCTACAAGCCAATTATTCACTTAATGCAAGACTTTATCAAAAAATTTTTAAGTAAAGTCTATTGATTTTGTTCTTATGCAAAACTATGGATTGTTACGAATCACACGCAATTCTTGCAATGATGAAAAGCAAATCCAATAAATTAATTTAATGAAACTTTGGTGTTAAAAATAATATGTTCTGCTATAGCGCAGATTAGAGGGTGGTTTGCGTATTTTTTCAGATAGGTAAGATAAAGCTTGCGTTTGAGTTTCACGCCCGGGACTTTTGTGCTAAAAAATATGCGAGATTGTAGCTCGCTTTTAACTTGTGTATAAGGCAAAAAGGCAATATAAGGTATTTTTGATTCTTTGTTTTCTAGCATAAATTGTTTAATCTCATTGAGGCTATCAAAACGCATTTTAACATTTAGCTGTTCTCTGTTTAGATTGAATGCTTTTAAGTATTTATAAATTTCTGGAATCACTTGTTTTGTCATTTCTAATCCCAACCAAGTATAAGAGTAGAGCTGTTCATATCGGATAAGTCGCGGAGGTAGGCTTAGATTGCTAATCAAAACCATTTCATCTTCTAGCCACTCACGATAAATGATTTCTTCATTAGGAATATACAATTCCACTAAAGCAAGATTGCAAAGATTATTTTGTAAATCCCTAATGGTTTGCAAGGAAGTGGAAATATAGAAATGTGTGTCGGAATAAATTTTTTGTTGCAAAGTAGGGAGACATTTAGGAAAAATAGAATGTCCAATTGTGTGAGAACAAGCAATACGAATCGGTTCATCATAATGAATGATTTGCATTATTTGGTGTTGGTATTTGTGTAAGTTTTTAAGAATTTCTTGCGCAATGAGGAGCAAAATCTCACCCTCTTGCGTGAGGCGAATTTCATTTTTTTTGCGGATAATGATTTTTGTATTGTAATATTCTTCAATGAATTTGATTTGTTGTGTTACAGCAGGTTGAGAAATACCAAGTTTTGCGGAGGCTTTGGAGAAGCTTTTTTCTTGGACTACAACAATAAATGTCTGCAATTTGGTAAAATCACGTAACATCATTTAGAGCCTTTTTAAAATATCTTGAATCTTATTTTAACAAAAAATAATTTATTCTTATATTAATATTTAATATTCATTGATGCAAAGATTTTACTTGGTATAATTTCCTTTTTGTTTTTACCAAAATACAAGGGGCTTTATGCAAGATTCTTTTTTAGAGCAGCTTAATAGTGCGCAACTTGAAGCCGTCAAAACCATTGATGGTGCGCTTTTGATTCTCGCAGGGGCAGGCAGTGGCAAGACCAAAACGATTACTACGCGTCTTGCTTATTTGATTGATGCAGTTGGGATTCCACCGGAATCTTGTTTGACGCTTACCTTTACGAATAAAGCCGCAGGAGAAATGCAACGACGCGCTTTAAGTATGATTGATAATCTCTCAACACACCCTCCGTTGCTTTGCACTTTTCATAAGTTTGGTTTGTTGTTTTTGAAGTTTTATATTGTAGAGCTTGGACGCAAGGCAAATTTTATTTTAGCAGATAGTGAGGATAGCAAACGCATCATTAAAGAGCTTAATAACGATTTAGCACCTTTGCCTTTAGTGATTAGCGAGATTTCGCGCTATAAAAACTCTCAAATCACTCCGCAAGAGGCTTTAAAAAACGCATATAATGCAAATTATGAGCATATTGCCAAAGTGTATAAGGAATATCAGGAATTTTTGGTGCAAAAAAATATGGTAGATTTTGATGATTTGCTGCTGCTTCCTTTGGAAATTATGCAAAAAAATCCAAAAATTGCAGAAAATGAGAGTAAAAAATATCAATACATTATGGTAGATGAGTATCAAGATACCAATCATTTGCAATATTTACTGCTCAAACAACTTTGCTCTACGCACCAAAATCTTTGCGTTGTGGGGGACGATGACCAGAGCATTTATAGTTGGCGTGGGGCAAATATCCAAAATATCTTGCAATTTAGCAAACAATTTCAGGGTGCAAAAGTGATTAAACTAGAAAAAAATTATCGCTCCACGCAAGCGATTCTAAAGGCAGCAAATCAACTGATTGCAAACAATAAAGAGCGTTTAGGAAAAGAACTCAAGACGACTTTGGAAAAGGGCAAACCTGTGGAGATTCTGCATTCTAGTGATGAGCAAGCAGAAGTGCGTAGAGTGGCAACTATCCTTAAAGGTTTGCTAAGTCGTGGAATCTCACCCAAGCAAATTGCAGTTTTGTTTCGTGTCAATGCGCTTTCTCGTTCTTTAGAGGAGGGGTTTAACCGCGAAAAGATTCCTTATGTGTTGGTAGGAGCAATTCGGTTTTATGAAAGAAGCGAGATTAAAGATGTGTTGAGCTATTTGCGTGTGTTAGTGAATTTAGATGATGATTTTTCGCTTACACGCATTCTTAATAAACCCAAACGCGGAATTGGAAAAACAACAATAGACAAGTTATTGACTTTAACACAAAAATATAATACTAGCATTTTTGGCTTGTTTAACGAATCGCAAGAAAATGCGCAGAAGCTGCAAGATGTGCAAAACACTTTGAGCCAAAAGGCTTATAAAACGATGAAGGAATTTTTTATCACATTACAAGAATTGCAACATAACCTCCAAGAGGCGAGTTTAAACTTCCCTGATGAATTTGAGAGAAGAATTAAGCTTTGTGAGGCATTGGGGCAAAGCCACGAGGAGATTGATAGGGTAAGCAATATTGAGGAATTTTATGGTGTTTATCGTGAGTTTTTTAAGCAGAATCCCTTAAGCAATTTGGAGGATTTTTTGAATGATTTGGCACTAAGGAGCGACCAAGAGGATACAGAAATGCGCCAAGAGAGCAAAGGTATAGAGGGAGTGTCTTGTATGAGTGTGCATTCTAGCAAAGGATTAGAGTTTGATTATGTTTTTGTGATTGGGCTTGAGGAGGGGTTTTTTCCAATGACGCGAGAGGATAGTAGCCTAGAGGAGGAGAGGCGGTTGGCTTATGTGGCTTTTACAAGAGCTAAAAAAGAGCTTTATTTGAGTTTTGTGGATTCAAGGTTTTATAGGGGCAATCGGGCGACTTTGCCACCCTCTAAATTTTTAGCTGAAAGCGGAGTGGGTAATAAGGGGGAAGCAAAACAGCCCAAGCAAAACAGCTTCGCTCCTACGATTCGTCGTAGTTTTGTCAATACTTCTAGTGAAAGTGGATTTTCAAAGGGGGATTGTGTAATGCACAAAATACTTGGTGCGGGTAGGATAGTAGAAGTTAGGCAAGAGGGCAAGACGACTCGGCTGAAAATCAATTTTGGTGGCTTAGAAAAAGAAATTTTTAGCGATTTTGTAACAAAGGTATAAAAATTATAATAATTTGGGATTTGTCCTTGTAGGAGTTTAATATGCCCTCACAGGTGTTAGCGGAGCAATTTATGTTTTAGAATCTTGCTTTAAGATTTCATTATGGAATCCTTTTTGCTAGAAAGAATGAAAAAGCTAAAAGGATTTTTTTATGATACGCGGATTGTTGCTGTTGGTATGTTTGATGTCATTTGGGCTAGGTTATGATGAAAGAAGTGGCGAATATTACGCTCCTCAAAGCACCTATCACCCGCTTTATGAAGAGAGACGCAATCGTCTTTTGGGGATTTATGGGAGTTATAGCAAGTCCGATTCCGACGCAGATTTGCATATTGCTGGCTATGAATCGCAAACGCATAGTTTGAGTGAAAAGCAATTTGGATTTGGTGTGCAGGCAGGTTATCTTTTGAGTGAAAATCATAGAATCTTGGCGAATTTTGAACATCATTTGAAAAAAAATGGATTCTCTTATCAAGTTTTGACACTTGGATTTGCTTGGACGCCAAAGATTCCAAATACCACAGATTGGCGCGCTTTGCTAGGATTAAATGCGGGTTTGGCACAGGCAAAATTTGATAGCGGAAGTTTCGTGATTGCAGAAAGTGCAATGGGTTCTCTTGATTATATGGGATTTACTTATGGCGTCAAAGCGGGCGCAATTTATGCTTTGGGTAATGGTGAGTTGGAGTTTGGAATCCAAGCAAGACGTTTGAATTTTGGCGAAGAAAAAAGTTCTGTTAATATCAGTGGCACGGAATCCGCAACAAAACTTGATTTAAGTCAAACTTCTTCCATTGATGTGTATGTAGGATATAACTTCTTGTTTTAGATTCTACGATGAAGTTTGATTTCTGCGGGATTTTGGAATCTTGCCCTTTCGTAGGAAAAGAGCACGCGTCCTCGCCAAGCGAATCTATAATCAAGTATCAAGAAATCTTTGCAATGGAATCTTAAAAAGATTTCAACATTATAGATTGCTACGACTCCTTTAATGTTCTTCCAAAAGCGCAATGGTTTGCTTGGAAGCCTCTTCAATATCTTCAAAAGTTTTTACAATGCTTTCGACAATTTCTTTTGTCAGCGGGCTTTTGAGTTTTTCTAAGGCTTGATTGGTGTTTTCTAACAAGGTTGCTTTGACTTTATTAAGGCTTGTAATGTCCAAATTTCCGATTTGGCTAATAGAATGTTCGTCGTCTAAATATTTAGAAATCGGATTGATTTCTTGGAAATTACATGTTTCTTGCTTGAGATTAAAGCTCAAGTAAAGATTGGATTTATACACAATGTGTTCTAGTTTGGATACACTCAAAAGGAGCTTGCTTGAGAGCTTGTTAAAGACTTGTTGCAATGTTTGTGTGGTGGATTCCATACTGCTAAAGATTTCATTGAAGTCTGTAATAGATTTGTGTGTAGAGTTGGCGAATTCTGATACTTTGCCAAAATTATCTTGGATTCCTGCAATTTCTTGTTGCATTGTTTGCACAACAATGGAAATATCATTGGTTGCTTTTTGTGTTTTTTCCGCGAGCTTGCGCACCTCATCAGCTACGACAGCGAATCCTCTTCCGTGTTCTCCTGCGCGCGCGGCTTCAATGCTGGCATTGAGCGCAAGTAAATTAGTTTGATTGGCGATGTCTGCGATGATTTCTACGACGGAATTAATGTCTTTGGACTTTTGCGTGAAGCTTTCTATTGTTGTTTGATTGTCATTGATAATGTCTGTTAATCTGTCAATAGATTGTGTGATGGAGAGGACATCTTGTTGGGAGTTTTTGGCTGAAGTTGTAATGTTTATAACATTTTCATCTACAATTCCCATTTGCTGCATATCGCCGTCCAAATCAGAGGAAATTTTGGTTAAATTTTCATTTTGGCTACCCAAACTCATATCCATAAGCGACTTTGCGAGCGCATTGGAAATATTGTCTTTTGCATTTTCTTTGATTTGTAAAAGGGCGTGGTTGATTGCGTTAATGTTTGAGATAAATGCACCTTTTAAGCCTTGTGGAATCGCTAGGCGAAAATATTTGCCCTCATTGGAGTATTTAATTGCAGTGGAGATTTCTCGCATAAAAGCTTCTAAGTTGTCCGCAACATTGTTTAGGGTATTAGCAATCGTGCAGAGGTCTATATCTCCCTCTACCCTTAAAACGCGCGCTTCAAATTTACCTTGTTGATAAAGTCTTGAGACTTGTAGTATGGTTTGAATAAGTTGCTCACGTTTTCTAAACTTAAAATATGCCAATGCAAAAATAACACAAGTTAAAACAAAAAATGCAAGATTGATACTGACGCCTTTTAAAATAACCTCTACGATGAATCCTATCAAACTGACTACGATTCCGCTAAGCAAAAAGATTTTCATCGGTAGCCTCCTTCTTTTCCTTCGTTTTGTAGGTTAATCATCAACTCGTCCCACGAAATTTTGTTTTGTTCCAAGAAATTTAGCACAAACTGCACTCCAGCTTCCATTCCCTTTTCTTTTTCAATCTCTAAGAGTTTTTGATAAATGCCTAAGCAAGTTTCCACTCCTTTTTTACTTGGGCGTCTGCGCACAGAATAGTAGCTAATGACTTCGCCTTTTTCATTATAAGAGGGGGTAATATTTGCAAAAACCCAATAGGTTTTGCCTTGTTTGTTAAGATTGCATACAAAAGCAAAAAATTCAAGTTTCAATGCCAAAAAATCCCACAATAGTTTAAAAGCACAGCGAGGCATTATGGGGTGGCGAATCAAATTGTGTGGTTTGTGTAAAAACTCCTTTTCGCTAAAGCCACTAAAAGCGACAAAGTCTTGATTTCCATAAGTAATTCTGCCTTGTAAATCTGTTTTAGAGGTGATGAGTGTATCATCTGCCAAAAAGATTTCATCTTGTAAGTCAAAAGCGCGAGTTGTATGCATAGTTTATTTCCCAATCTTGTTAAGAATTAAAATTATAATTATTTCACAGACTTGATAAAATGATAATAAAAGCAATTTTATTTTGGTATTTTATTATGGAAGAAACTTTACAAATCCTAACGAAAGTTAAAGCAATTTTTGTATAATTTTGCAAACTAAAATTCACAAATAAAATGAAGGTTAATAATGAGTGAGCAGAATCCCTTAAAGCAATTTTTAGAACCCAAAGAAGCTTTAAAGCTCTATGATTTGGATATTTTTACGCTTGGGAAAATGGCGGATTCTATACGCAAAGATTATTTTGGTAAGAAAGTCTTTTTTAATTCCAATCGCCATATTAATCCAACAAATGATTGTGCAGATGTTTGTAAGTTTTGCGGTTTTTCTGCACATCGTAAGAATCCCAATGTCTATACAATGGATAAGGAGAAGATTTTAAGAGTTGCCAAAGATTCCATAGAGGCAGGTGCGCTAGAATTGCATATCGTAGGGGCGCACAATCCCAAGTTAAACCTAGAATGGTATTTGGAGCTTTTTAGAACGCTTAAGGCAGAATTTCCAAATATTCATCTTAAAGCACTAACCGCAGCGGAAGTAAATTTCTTAAGCCAGCTTAGTGGTAAATCCTATCATGAAGTTTTAAGTTTAATGGCAGAAAATGGTGTGGATTCTATGCCCGGCGGTGGCGCAGAGATTTTTGATGAAAAGGTGCGTAACTTTATTTGTAAAGGAAAAGTGGATTCCACAGATTGGTTAAAAATTCATAAAATTTGGCATTCTTTGGGCAAAAAATCTAATGCTACTATGCTTTTTGGGCATATAGAATCGCGGGAACATCGGATTGACCATCTCTTGCGCCTTTATCAAGCACAAGAGGAGAGCGGAGGGTTTAATGCCTTTATTCCGCTTGTTTATCAAAAAGAAAATAACTTTTTGAGTGTCAAGGAGTTTCCAAGTGGGCAAGAGATTCTCAAAACGATTGCTATTGCAAGAATCTTGTTGCCAAATATTCCTCATATTAAGGCGTATTGGGCAACTTTGGGCTTGAATTTGGCGATTTTAGCTCAAGAATTTGGAGCAGATGATATTGATGGCACGATTCAACGTGAGGCGATTCAAAGCGCAAGTGGAAGCAAAAGCGCAAATGGAATTGCTAAGGAGGAATTGATTGCGCAAATCAAGAATGCAGGATTTTTGCCAGTGGAGAGGGATAGTTTGTATAATGAAATTCACGCATATTAAGGAGTAAAAGATGCAATATTATAGCTATGAAATGTTTAGAGAGGATATGAAAGAGCTAGTAGATAAGATTGATTTTAATCCCGATGGGATTGTGGCGATTTCGCGCGGTGGGCTGACAATGGCGCATTTTCTAGGAATTGCATTGGATTTAAGGCGTGTCTATACGATTAATGCTTCTTCGTTTTTTAATAAAGTGCAACAAGAGATTCAAATCTCAAATATTCCAGAACTTGGGGGAAATCAGCGCATTTTGATTGTAGATGAGATTGTAGATAGTGGCACGAGTATGGAGAAAGTTTATAGTATCTTAAGTGCTGTTAATTCTAGCATTGATTTTAAAACCGCGTGCATTTTTCATAAGCCAACAGCGCAGTTTAAGCCGGATTTTATTTTGCGTGAAGCAAGTGATTGGGTGGAATTTTTTTGGGAAGTTGATGTTGTGAAATCTTTGCGCGAAGAGCAAAAGTGAGGTAAAATGCAAAAATTTGAAGCGGAAAATGGCAATGTAATTTATGGGGATTTGCAATGCAAGGATTCTAAAATAGAGTTTATGGGCAAAAATAATATTTTGTTTTTAAGCGAAAAGGCAAACCTTAGGAATGCGCAAATTACTTTTGTAGGTAGCGATGCACTTGTGTTTATTGGTAAAAGTTGTTTTAGGGGAAGGATTATGATTTTTACAAATTGCGTGTGCTATATTGGGAATGCCTTAGGACAGAGTGCTAGCGATATGTTTTTGAATATTACGAGTGAGAGCTATTGTATTATTGGCGATGATTGTTTGTTTTCGTGGGGAGTTGTTCTTGAAAGCAGCGACCATCACCCAATTTTTGATTTTAAAACTCATCAATGCCTTAATGCAAGTAAAAGAAATATTCTTATAGGCGACCATATTTGGGTAGGGCAATATGCTTGGGTATTGAAAAACACTTTTTT